>JAAROH010008186.1_pt1 | contig 12980 bp, 15 predicted proteins | sample 7248631 | NCBI WGS metagenome assembly JAAROH01 (sample SAMN09772309, study PRJNA484901) | compost metagenome | isolation source: Vermicomposting unit | place: India
ACTAGAGCAACTACAATGCTGGAACCCGATTTACACCACTTGACGGGACTTGATCAGCCCGGGTGTGCAGCTTCTTCAGCCGAGGTGCCCGGGGATCGTCATTTTCGCTTCCATTCCCAGATAACCATGTGGGTGGGCGCAGCGCCCGAGATCACGTTGGTGTCGCTTTATACCACCGGGCTCACGGCCGCTGCAGCCCCATCCGGAGATCGAAAGGGGATGGGAGCTGCGCAGGAAAGTCTGGATCGGGCTCCTCCTGCCCGCACTGTTGCTCTTACAGGCCCTGGCGCCGTACGCATGGGCCAGCGAGGGGGAAGCCGGGGTGACCGGCGGAGAGCCCACGGTTACCGGCCGGAAACCGGGGGGGTCCGGAGGCCCCGGGCAGCCCGGCCCACCCGGGAACCCCGGCAACCCCGGTACCCCAGGTGGCCCGGATGACCCCGTGGATCCCTGTGAGCCCGGAGAGATGGACACGGCCGGCCGCGGTGGTCGGGGCCGGCCCGGGAACCCTGGCAACCCCGGGAACCCCGGCAACCCCGGGAAGCCTGGCGATTCTGAGGACCCGTGCCCTCCCGAGGATCCCGGCGACCCGGATGATCCCGTGGAACCTTGTGTCCCTGAGCAGGTGAGCCAGTTGGGTTGGACGGGGAAGCCCTGGAAGCCCGGGACGCCCGGTGAGCCCGGCGAACCAGAGGATCCCGGCACACCGGAGGAACCTGGCGAGCCTGAGGATCCGTGCGCCCCTGAAGAGCCCGGCGACCCCGGCGACCCGGGAGATCCTGGTGATCCCGGCGATCCCGGTGATCCGGGGGATCCCGCAGAGCCTGGGCACCCCAGCAGGCCGGAGGATCCCCGTGACTCCGACCCACCGAGCCGCAGGCCGCCCAGCCCCTCCACGTCGAGCGATCCGGAGCCAGTGGAGCCGGAGCTCGGGGAGCCGGAGGAGCCCACAGAACCCGTGGAACCCGTCAGCCCGCAGCTTCCGCCTGGACAGGAGCCACCCACTCCGATTGTAAGCCCCCCGCTGCCGCAGCCGCCCAGCGAGCCCGAACCGCCTGCCGCGCCGGAGGCTCCCGCTGAACCCCCGCGGCCTACCATCACCGAGCTGCCCGCCGCGGGCGGGGTGATGACTACCGGCGGCCTGATGGTCTCGGGAGCCGCATTGATGCTCGCCAGCATCGGGTGGAGCGTGCTGAACCGGAGGCGCAGACGGGGCCAGCCATGATCGCAAGCCGCACAGGGGTACCCTCGCCGTAGGTGTACCCCTGTGCCTTTCGCAACGGAGGCGAGCGCAGATGGTCGCGCGTTATCTGCCGAGGGCCCTGTTCCTGCTGGGATGCCTCCTGGTCCTGGTGGCAGGTGCGGTCAACGGGGTCTCGCGGCGGGAACAGGCCCGCCTGATGGAGAGGTATGAGCGGGAGGTTGCCGCGTTGGCCGCCGCCGGTAGCACCGCGCCGGGATTGGCCGGCCTCCGGCCGTTTGCCGCGGCGGCCCCCTCAGGCGCACCGCCGGCGCTGCCGAGGAAGGCGCCGACACCGGAGCGGGCTTGCCGGCAATGGAGACGGCGGGACCGGAAGCCGGCACAGGCGAAGAGTCACCGGACCGGGCCGATCAAGCGCCCGGACCCGAGGTCATCGGGATACTGACCATTCCCAAGATCGACCTGACCGTGGCCATCGCCGAGGGGACAGACGACCGGACCCTGCGCCACGCGGTGGGGCATTTCGCCGAGACGGCCGGTCCCGGTGAACCGGGCAACTTCGCCCTCGTCGGCCACCGTGGGCACATCTACGGCCCCTTCTTCCTGCGGCTGGACCAGGTGGAGGTCGGAGATCCCATCCTCGTCCGGAGCGGCGGGGCGACCTACGTCTATCGGGCGTCCGAGATCTTCGTCGTGGAGCCGGATGAGACCTGGGTGCTGGATCCCACGGAACAGGCGCAGATCACGCTGATCACCTGCACGCCGAAGTGGATCAACACCCACCGCCTCGTCGTCAGGGGCGTTCTCGAGGCTGCAGACCTCCCCGAACCGGTCCACACTGCCGGAGCATCCTGAGCAGGGGCCCGGGCACGCGCCCGGGGGGGCGCCCGGCGCGGTGCGGGGTACAGGAATGCCGGCCCGTTGCGGGGGGTGTGCCCCACCGGCCGGGCGTCTCCACTGTGCGGGGGCTCGGGCGGACGGTGCGGCGCCGCCGTGCCCCCTGGGTGTTCGTGCCCCAGCCGGTGGTCCTTCTTAACAAGATAACCCTTCCGTGAAATGCAGGGATTTCAAGCCGGGGCGCGGAAGTGTAGGACCAGCGGCCCCCAGCAGACAGGCTGAGGACCAGCGCACCGTCGCGCTGGTCCTCATGGCTCGGTGGGATGAGGCCCGGATGCCATCACACAGGGAGGAGATTGCGCTGAAGCGGCTCAGGGCCATCATCGCCTGCGCTTTGCTGCTGACGCTTCTGCTTCGCCTGCCGGCCTCGGCGGACGACACCTGGTACGAGACCAGCGCCGAATCCGGTATCCTGATGGACTGCGCTACGGGGCAGGTGCTCTGGGAGAAGAACCCCGACGAACGCCTGGCGATTGCCTCCACCACGAAGATCATGACCGCCCTCCTGGCCATCGAGTCCGGCCGCCTGGACGAGACCGTGACCATCCCGCCGGAGGCGGAGCTGATTGAGGGCTCCAAGGTCTACCTGACCCAGGGGACCACGTACACGCTGCGGGAGCTGCTGGAGGCGCTGATCCTGGAGTCGGCCAACGACGCCGCGGTGGCGATCGCCATCTTCCTGGGCGGGAGCGAGGAGGCGTTCGTCCGGCAGATGAACGAAAAGGCCCGGGCGTTGGGCCTCACCGATACCCAGTTCCGCAACCCGCACGGCCTGGATGAAGACGGGCACTACAGCAGCGCCCGCGACCTGGCGCGCCTCGGCCGGGTGGCCATGGCGGATCCGGTCTACCGGGAGATCGCGGGAACCGAGTGGCTCACGTTCCCGTGGCCCGAGATGGAGACCACCCGGGAGATTTACAACCGGAACCTGCTCATCCAACGCATGCCGGAGGCCACGGGCGTGAAGAACGGATACACCGAGGCCGCGCTGTTCACCCTGGTCGGTTCGGCCGCGGCGGACGGCCGCGAGGTCATCGGCGTGCTCCTGGGCAATCCGGACAAGGAGCAGATGTACGCGGACATGGAGCGGCTGCTGCGCCACGGTCTGTACGACTTCTCCCTCACCACTGTGCTTTCGGCCGGCGACCTGCCGGGTGCTGGTGGCCGGCTGGAGGAGCCGCTGCGCGCCTGGCTGCGGGAGGGGGATGAGGTGGAAATCGCCTACCGCCGGCCGCTGCCGGGTGAGGAGTGGCCTGAAGGGACCGTGGCGGTGGTCCAGGCCCTGGTCGATGGCCGGGTGATCGCCCATCAGCCGGTGCTGGCGCCGGTGACGGCGTCTGCCCAGGCGGAGCCGCCGGCTCACAGCGATGGGGGCTCGGGAAAGCCCCCCGGCGCCGGGGCCGCGGCATGGTACCAACGGGCCGGTGTCTGGATGGCGACGGGCGCCGCGCTGTGCGGCGCGGTCATCGCCACCGACCGGTTGCAGGCCCGGCGGAGGCAGCGGCGGTTCCGGCGGCACTCGGCAGACCGCCTGTCCGCCAGCGACTGAACGCGGAGACCGCAGAGCGCAGAGCGGAGACCGCAAGCCGAAACGGGAGGGGCGCGCCGCAGGGCGGCGCACCCTGGTGGCACAGAGGCTGCAGGGCCTGGTCCCTGCAGCCTCGGCGCGCCTGCAGATGCGCGCCGGCGCCCGCACCGGGGAGGGACGCAGCGCCGCGCCGGGAAGGGACGCGGCGCCCCCACCGCTGGAGGCACGCGGCGCTGCCCCGGCCAGCCGTCCAGCGCTCAGTACAGCGAGATTGGTCCGACGATCAAGGTTTTTCGGTTATATGAACAATCATCCTTTCGACTCCACGGGCCCAGGGAGGTCAGCTATGCGTGAGGCCAAGCGCCACATTGCAGGATTTCTGGTCCTGGCGTGGCTTCTGTCGTGTCTGTCGGCCTACCTGGTGTACCCACGCGTCTCCGCGGCGGAGGCCCAGCTGCGCGACCGGGTGGGCGTGCTGGTGGCGGCCGAACCCATTCCGGCGCAGGTTCCGCTGGAGGCGCTGCACCTGAAAACGGCCAGGGCGGATTGGCGGCATGGGTGAAGGATCGGGCCGCCGGCCTCACCGCCCTCTTCACGCTGAGTGTTCCGGTTCTGCTGGCGGTAGGCGGCGCGGCCCTGGTGAGCGGCGCGCTCTACGAGCTGGTGGTGGGTGGCCGCTTGTTCAACTGGGTCGAAGCGGCGATCGGGTCGGTGATCGGCGGGATCAGCGCCGGCGTGGGCGGCTGGCTGCCCGGGTCGGGATCGCAGCCACCAACATCGCGGCGGGTGGAGCGTCGAGCCTGGTCAGCTACCTGGTCCACTCCCCGGAGCGCTCCGTCCGCGGCGCGGTGGGCGCCTTTGCCCAGGGTGGCCTCACCTCCGGTCTGTTCATGGGTCTGAACACCCTCACCAGCCGGTTCTGGACCTGGCGCCTGGGGACGCATGCCCCGGCGGGAGATTGGGCGAGATCCCGGAGCATGGTGGCGGCCGCGCTTGCGGAGCCGGATCCCGTCCCGGGGTCCTCTGCCGCTGCGCCGGGGAGCGAGATCCGCGCCCGGGTCCTCCGGAACATCCTGGACTCGCGCCGGGCCCGTGAGGCTTCCCGCTTCCGGGAGTATGTGCGGGCGGAGGCGGAGTGGGAAGACATCGCCCGGTGGCGGGCGACCCATGGTTACCAGTACGATGTGTTCCGGGAGGGGCCCCTGGGCGGCCTGCGGCCGGTGACCCTGCACGCAACTTCTACGGCATGCGCTACAACGAAGTGGTGCTGCCTGAGGAGCGGGTGCTCTACCGGGCCGGCGGGGAAAACCCGCTTGGGCGCCGGTTCACCTTTGAACCGCCCGTGAGCCATGCGCTGGTGCGGGTGGATACCGATGTGAAGCCGGTGTGGGTTCATCCGCAGACCCTGGAGTACATGGGCCGCTCGATCGTCGAGAAGGTGTACGCGGTAAAGGTTCCGAAAGGACACCGTGGTGTACGTCGGGCCGGTCGCCAGCCAGGGCGGGCCCTATCTCGGCGGCGAGCACATCATGCAGGCGTACATTCCCAACCCGTGGGCCATTGAGGCCTGCAGGTGGTCGATTCCTGGAGGGTCGTCAGATGACGGAACGGGCGGAACTTGTGGAGATGCGGGAGGTGCTGACGGAGCTTCAGCGTCTCCTGCAGGCGGAGGGCCTCTACGGTCAGTATGGTTACCTGCTGCGGCGCTGCTTCGAACTGCTCTCCTGGGCCGGAAACGAACCGGACGCCGCGGCGGCGCTGAAGGAGTACCTGCTCGGGATCCCCAACGCCCCCGGCACGCTCTGGGACCTGGTGATCTGGCGGGATTCCTTTGAAGAGCGAAAGCGGGTCAACGAGAGACTGGACCAGCTGCGGGAGCGATTGATGGCGCTGGCCCGCAGCCTGTGACGCGATCTGCCCGTGCGGAGCCTGCTCTGTCGCTCGGGTCGGGTGTTCGACACGGGTTCCGTGGGATCACGACGCCCTGGATGTCCAGGGCGTCTGAAGTTTTTGCCTGCGCCATCCATAACCCCGCATCCAGTCCGATGGCCCACGCACGCCCGCTGCTGCCAGCCGGATGAGAAAACGCGGTTGGTATCAAGAAGGACATAACCATATACTTATATAGCAGGGAGGGCGTCGGATGGAGCGGCACGTGATCCTGATGAAGGCGCTGGGAGACTTGACGCGCCTGAAAATCCTGAAGTTGATCTGGGACCGGGAGCGGTGCGTGTGCGAGCTCTACCCGGTCCTCGGCATCAGCCAGCCCGCGGTTTCCCAGCACATCGCCAAGCTGAAGGCGGCCGGCCTGGTCCGTGAACGCAGAGCGGGGATGTGGGTGTACTACCAGGCCGACCGCGAGCGGCTCCTGGAAGGGTTGAAGGCGTTTCGGGCTTTCCTGGACGCGGACCTCACGACCATCCCGGAACTGTGCGGGGTTGATGGCCGGGGGTGTTGCTGAAGGCGTCCAAGCCGGACGTCGGTTGTCGTCGTTGGAGCCGCTGACCCGGGGGCGCTGCCGGCCGGGAGGCGGCTTCGGGCATGGGGGCTGCAGGAAATCAGAGGAGGGGTGTGGATGGACGCGCACGCGCTGCGTGAGATGGTACGGAAGCGCTATGCCGAAGCGGCCCGGGGTTCCGCCGCCGGCTCGGCGGGCGGGTGCTGCGCTCCGGAGCCAAAGGGGGATGACCTCCTGGTGGTGAGCGGCTGTTGCTGCGGCAGCGGGGCCGGGGGGGAGGAGCTGGGGAGGGTCCTCGGGTACTCCGACGACGAACTGGCCGCGGCGCCCGCAGGCGCAGACCTTGGTCTGGGATGCGGCAACCCGCAGGCGATCGCGAGCCTGAAGCCGGGCGAGACGGTGCTGGACCTGGGGAGCGGAGCCGGGTTCGACTGCTTCCTCGCCGCACGCCAGGTTGGGGAGAGCGGCAGGGTGATCGGGGTGGACATGACGCCCGAGATGCTGGCTCGGGCCCGCGAGAACGCCCGCAAGGGCGGATTCGCCAACGTCGAGTTCCGCCTCGGCGAGATCGAACACCTGCCGGTGGCGGACGAGAGCGTGGACGTGATCATCTCCAACTGCGTGATCAACCTCTCGCCGGAGAAGGAGCAGGTGTTCCGGGAGGCCTTCCGGGTTCTGCGGCCCGGCGGCCGGATTGCGGTGGCCGACATGGTAAGCCTCGCCCCGCTTCCGCCCGAGGTCAGGGAGGACCTGGCCCTTTACGCCGGATGCGTGGCGGGCGTGGCCACGGTTGGCGAGTTGCGGACCATGCTCACGGAGGCTGGCTTTGTCGACATCGTCATCCGGCCCAAAGATAGCGAGCAGTTGTTGGAAGCCTGGGGAGCCGGCGAGTCCTTGAAGAACCAGGTGTTCTCGGCGACCATCGAGGCGCGGAAGCCGACCGCGTGAGATGAACGAGCCCTGCGGCGCACGCAGGGCTCTTGCTGTCGCAGGGGGCTACCGGATGCTCTCGGCCAGTCGGACCAGGTCGGTACCTTCCGGCCCCGGATCAGGTTCCATGGGCGGGGGCGGTGGGCCATCCGCCCTCCCCGCCGGCCGGAGCGTGGTGCCGAACTCGCACGGCAACGGGTCTCGTCTAACGAAGGGATCTCTGCGGCACCGCAATCGTGCCGCCCTACGACGCCGGAAGGGCCTCCGGCGCGGGGCCCTCCGATTCGGGAGTGAAGCGAGATGGATCTCCGCCTCATCCGATGGCCGTCGCGCGCCGGCACCCTGGCCGTGCGCATGCGCGCAGGCGGAGGCCCGGAACCCGTCCTGCTCCTCCACGGGCTCGGCGCCTCCCACGTCTTCTTCCTGCCGGCCGCGGCCGGCAAGGCCCTGGCGGGGCGGGCGGTCATCCTTCCCGACCTGCCCGGACACGGCGACAGCGAGGATCCGGCAGGCTTCGCCTGTGCCATGGACGACCTGGCGGATCTCCTGATGGAGCTGCTGGACTGGCTGGGCCTCAGCAGGGTCAGCCTGGTGGGCCACAGCATGGGCGGCACCATCGCCATGCTCATGGCTGAACGTGACCCCGGACGCTTCACGGGCCTGCTCTGCGCCGAGGGCAACCTGCGTCCGGAGGACGCCACCCTGAGCCGCAGGCTGGCGGCGATGGGCGCGGAGGGCGTCCGGGCCGCGCTGCCGCGGCTGGTCGGGAAGTTCGCCGGGAGCGGCCTGGACGGCCGGGAGGACGATCTGCTCTACGCCGCCACCCTCAGCCGGTGCGCGCCCGACGTGCTGTGGCGGTACGCCGCCGAGCTGGTCCGGACCTCCGACACGCCGGGGCTGCTGGAGCGGTTCCTGAGCCTGCCGGTCCCCCGGACCTACGTGTACGGCGAGCGCACCCCAGGCCTGGAGCCGCTGCTGGAGTCGCTGCGCAGCCACGGGGTGCCGACCCGGATGGTGCCCGGCGCGGCGCACAGCATGATGGTTGAGCGGCCGGACGTGTTCGACCGGATCCTGCGGGAGCACCTCGCCCCGAAGGGCTGTTGATCCTGGCTGACGTCCTACCATCGGGATGCCGGTGCGGCGGGAGGGGAAAGCTGTCCGCGCGTGCACCGCATGTCCGCAGCACCGGATGGCACGGGTCAGCGGCCGGGAGCCGGCCGGCAGATGGCGGCCAGCTCCGCCGGGTGTGCCACCCGGTAGTCGCACGGGACGTTCGGGTCCCCGGCGCCCCAGAGGGCCAGCGCGAACTTCACCCCAGCCGCCCGGGCGCATTGGCTGTCGTAGACCGTATCCCCGATGTAGAGCACCTCGCCTGGGCTGAACCCGGTATCGGCCATGAGCTTCAGCAGCGGATCGGGATCCGGCTTGTGACCCTCCGTGTCGTCCGCGCAGACCACCGCGCGGAAGCGTTCCAGGAGCCCGAAGTGGACGAGGTCCCCGTCGAGCTCGATCCGGGTCCGGGAGGTCACGAGCCCCAGGGTCACCCCGGCGTCCTGCAGTTCGTCCAGGAGCTCCACGATGCCGGGGAAGACGGTGACCAGGTGGTCAACCTCCCGCGCATAGGCGACCCACTTGTCGAAGGCGGCCCCGGGGTCCGGAACCCCGAGCTGCTCCAGGGCCGTCACGCCCGGGATGCCCAGGACGAACCGCAGCTCCTCCTCCGCAGGGGTCTGCCCCGTCTCCTCCAGGAGGACTTTCTGCAGGGAAACGAGGACGGCCTTTTCGGTGTCCAGGAGCGTACCGTCCACATCGAAGGTCACGCACTTGAACGACAAAGTCTCCTCCTCCAAGTCTGCCGTGGAATTGGGTCAGGCGTCTGCAGCGCGTCATACGCCGGAAGGGGTGGGTGTTCAACATGTCGCAGAACCCGCTGTGGCTCCAGTGGGCACAGCAGATCCAGTCCATCGCCCAGGCCGGGATCACGTACACCAAGGACCCGTACGACCGGGAGCGGTTCGAGCAGCTGCGCGCCATCGCCGGTGAGATCCTGGCCAGGTACACCTCCATCCCTGACGACATTCTCTCACAGGAGCTGGCCGCCGAACAGGGCTACCTGACGCCGAAGGTGGACGTCCGCGCGGTGGTGTTCAACCCCCGGGGCGAGCTGCTCCTGGTGCGGGAGCGCAAGGAGGGGCTCTGGTCCCTGCCGGGCGGATGGGCCGACGTCGGCGAGAGCCCCGCCGAGGCCGCCGTCCGGGAGGTGCGGGAGGAGTCCGGGTACGAGGTGCGGCCCACCAAGATGCTGGCGGTGTACGACCGGGCCAGGCACGACCATCCCCCGCTGATCTGGTACGTGTACAAGCTGTTCATCCGCTGCGAGCTGGTCGCCGGTACACCCGGCAACAGCCTGGAGACGGACCAGGTCGGCTTCTTCGACCGGGATCACCTGCCGCCCCTGTCGACGAGCCGGGTGACGGAAGCCCAGATCCGCCGGATGTTCCAGCATTACGACAACCCGGACCTGCCCACCGACTTCGACTGAGGAGCCGGGGGGTAGACCCGCATCTGAACCGTGGCGCGCACAGGGCTGAACCCGTCGGGCGGGGGGACCGTTGGTTCAGCCCTGTGGTTTTCTTGGTGTACCATGATTTTCCCCAACGCGGGCTGGGGTCCTGCCTCCCGGGGCGCCCGCGCAGGCGGGCGAGAAGAAGGCGCCGGCCAGGACCAGCGCTGCGCTGCCGATCGCCAGGACCCAGAACTGGCCGTGCCCCGATGCCAGTGCCAACGCGAGGAGCGCGACGATCGCCGCCCGGGCGAGGTTCGCGAGGGCCATGACCGCCCGCCGGTCGGACCGGTCCGCGACGGTGCCCGCGAGGGGCGCCGCCAGCAGGCGGACGGTTGTGCCGAGGCTGCTCAGGGCAGCGACGCGGGCCGCAGAGCCGGTGGTCTGCATGACCCACACCGGGAGGATCATCGGGTAGAGCGACGTGCCGAGCTGCGCCACCGCCGTCCCGCCAAGGGCGGTGAGGAACGCCCGGTTGCGGCGGAGGCCAGGTGCCGGATGCGGCTGCACGGGAATGGAGGAAGCCATGCGGTTCCCCTCCTTGTTCAGGCTTGCAGGGAGAGGGTACAGAAGCGGGGCGATCAAGACTAGACTGCAAATTATCCGTAGGGTAAGCTATTATCATGAGGGCGGGACCCTAGGGAGCCCAGCTTTGCTACTGGTTGCAGCATGGTCGGCGCAGGCTACACGTCTTTCCGTAAACGGAAAAGCCCCTTGCCGGTAGGCAGGGGGCTGTTTGCATTTGCCCGGGTGCAGGCGCCGCCCGGCGGCGGTACATGCCCGACGACGGAGAGACGGTCTGAAATGCGCGATGCGAGATGCGCGCAGTGTGAACGGTACGCGCAGAACCAATGGCTGGGGCGGGAGAGGCGCACCGGCGGCGTGGTGGAGCTGGCGCGCCACCTGGTCGGGATCCAGAGCCAGCTCCGCACCACGCCGGACCTGGCCGCCAGGGCCAGGCTCGCCGGCGCCCGCCCGGGGGACGGCCGGCGCGAGCTGGAGGAGACGCGGCGGCTGGTGCGGACCTGGACGGTGCGGGGGACCCTGCACGTTGTGGCTGCGGAGGACCTGCCGCTGCTCTGGCGGGCGCTGCGGCCCGAGTGGGAGTCCCGCTGGAGCAAGTACCTGGACAAGCACGTCACCCGTGTGCAGCGGGAGGCGGCCGCGGCGGCCTGCCTGCAGATCCTCGCGCGGGGGCCTGCCACCCGGGCGGAGTTGCTGGAGGGCGCGCAGCAGATCCTGGGATGCCGGGACGAGTGGGTGGCGTATCTCTTCTCTTCGTGGGGAGGGGTGCTGAAAGACCTGGCGTACGCCGGCCGGGTGGTGTACGGCCCCGAGCGGGATGGGGAGGTTCAGTTCGTGCGGACCGAGGACTGGCTGGACCTGCCGGTCGCGGACATGGATCCGGACGACGCCCTGGCGGTGCTGCTGGAGCGGTACCTGCGGGCGTACAGCCCCGCCCGGATTCAGGACTTCGCCCACTGGAGCGGCGTCTCGGTGCGGCGCGCCCGGGAGGCCCTGACCCGACTGGGCGGCCGGGTGGCGGTGCGGGACGGCTGGCTGGTCCCGGAAGGGGAGGGCGGCGGTTCCTGTGCCCCGGACCGGCAGGCCGGTGGTCCTGGTGCGGACGCGGGTTGCGTGCGCCTGTTGCCCAAGTTCGACCCCTTCCTCCTGGCCCACGCCGACAAATTCTACCTGGACGAGGACCACTACAAGGCGGTCTTCCGCGCCGCGGCGGACGTGGCCGCGGTGATCCTGAGCGGCGGTCGCGTCATCGGGACCTGGCGGGCGGAGGGCTCGCGGGTGGTCCCGGCGTTGTTCGGGCCCGTCGATGACGCGGCGGCCGCCGAGCTGGCGCAGGAGGTGGAGGCGGTCTCGGCCTGGCTCCTGCAGGGGTGACGGCCATCGTCGACGTGCGATCGCTGCCGTTCACCTGCTGGCGATGGCCCGGACGGGCCCGCTTCGGGTGCCGATTCTTCGGTGCTCGTCCACGCAGGGGTCAGGCGTGACCCGGCCTATGGCGCCGTCTCGGTGCCGGTCTACCAATCGGCGACCTTTCAGCATCCGGCCCTGGGCGAGTCGACGGGCTACGACTACAGCCGCAGCGGCAACCCGACCCGGGCGGCCCTGGAGGAAGCGCTTGCCCGGGCGGAGGGGGGCGCCCGGGCGCTCGCCTTTGCCTCGGGCATGGCGGCACTGACCTGTGCACTGGGGCTCTTCGGGCCCGGCGACCACCTGGTCGTGACCGAGGACTTGTACGGCGGCACCTACCGGCTGTTGGAGCAGGTGCTGGCCCTGCCGCACACCTACGCGGACACGGCGGATCTGGACGCGGTGCGGGCGGCGATCCGGCCCGACACCCGGGCGGTCCTCGTCGAGTCCCTCACCAACCCGCGCATGAAGCGGGCGGATGTCGTCGCCCTGGCCGGTCTCTGCCGGGCGCACGGCCTGCTGCGGATCGTCGACAACACCTTCCTCACGCCCTGGCTCTGCCGCCCGCTGGAGCTGGGCGCGGACATCGTCGTCCACAGCGCCACCAAGTACCTGGCCCGCCACAACGACGTGGTGGCCGGGGCGCTGATCACCCGGGACACCGCCCTGGGGGACCGGCTCTCCTTTCTCCAGAACGCGGTGGGCTCGGTGCTGGGGCCGCAGGACAGCTGGCTGGTGCTGCGCGGGCTGAAGACCCTCGCCCTGCGGATGGAGCGCCACCAGCAGAACGCGGCGCGCATCGCCGCCTGGCTCCGGGAGCACCCGCGGGTCGAAGAGGTGCTCTACCCGGGCGTTGGCGGGATGCTCTCCTTCACCGTGACGGAGCCCTCTCTTGTGCCGCAGGTGCTGCGCCGGGTGAAGCTGATCCTGTTCGCCGAGTCGTTGGGGGGCGTGGAGAGCCTGATCACCTTCCCCTGGGCCCAGACCCACGCCGACATGCCGGAGGAGGTGCGGCGGCGGCTGGGCATCACGGACCGGCTGCTGCGGCTCTCGGTGGGCATCGAGGACGCCGACGACCTGATCGCCGATCTTGCTCAGGCGCTGGAGGGATAGAGCCTTGGAGTTTGGGACGCGGGTTCTGCACACGGGGCGCGAGGTGGACTCCGTCACGGGCGCGGCCGCCGTGCCCATCTACCAGGTTTCCACGTTCCGTCAACCCGGGCTGAACCGCTCGGGTCCGTACGATTACGCCCGCTCGGGCAACCCGACCCGCCAGGCCCTGGAGGCCATCGTCGCCGACCTGGAGCAGGCGCTCGGGTATGCGGCGGAGCAGTCTGGGGTCTGATCCCGGGCCCGGTTCGAGGCGGAATGTGCACCTGTGGTCTGTGGTGGGGTGCACATTCCGCCTGCTGCGTGCGTGGTCAGCAGGGAGTTCGAGGCGAAATGTGCACCCGGGGGTCGCAGAGGAGTG
>JAAROH010008187.1_pt1 | contig 12965 bp, 13 predicted proteins | sample 7248631 | NCBI WGS metagenome assembly JAAROH01 (sample SAMN09772309, study PRJNA484901) | compost metagenome | isolation source: Vermicomposting unit | place: India
CAATGGACTTGCCTTTTGGAATCAATCGACGAATGAGTCCGTTGTGGCGTTCATTATTCCAGGCGTTCATTATTCCAGACGTTCATCGATATGCCGGGGACGCTGTTCAATGCTTGTGTCTAGCCTCTTCTTATGCGGCTGAAGGGCCGGTTTCAAACATTTGACAAAAGCCTGGAATGGGGCTATACTTGAAAACAAAATTTTGGTTTTTTGGGATGTGGAAGAGACGTGATTTTGACCGAACGGCGGAAACAATTTCTTCGGAAGCTGGTCGACTTGTATCAAAAAACAAATGTTCCGGTTCATTATGAAACTTTGGCAAAATATATCGGCGTAAGCAAATGGACGGCCTACGACATTTTGAAAGAGCTTGAAAAACTTGGTTATCTGATCCGCGATTACGCCGTGAATCCCGGCGAGGCGGGACGTTCCCAGATCGTTTTTCTGCCGACGGCCAAAGCTTCGAGCCTGTTCGAGCAAGAACGTTCGGAAGAAATCGATCCGGACGACTGGCTTCATACAAAAACGAAGATCCTTGAGCTTTTGAACAGTTTAAAAAGCTCCAGCCTCAGCACGGCCATTCAAAAGGTGCTGGAGGAGATTCCGAAAGCACAGATTCGGATGGATTTCTGCGCATACATCATCGGCCTTCTCCTTGTTTATCTCCGCAAGCTTGGCGGAAGGACCGAGGTGCTGATCAAAAATCTCGTCCAAAACGCGCCGACAAAGGATATGCAACTGACGATGTTTGTCGGGACGGTCCTCGGCAGCATTATTCAAACCATGAATCACGAACTTGGCGTGGAAGTGACAAATTTGGCGGGACGGTATTTGCAATCCATTGCCGACCTTTCCCATCGCGAGAAAGAAATTCTTTCCGATTTTCTTCATGAAGCGCTGGCATGACCCGGTCGGGGAAACCTTCTTTTTTTTCGTTAGTTTTTTGGTCTTTTGGGTTATTTGTGTTTTTTGTAAAATTAGAAAGAACGGATGAACTCAAATAAACAAAAAAGGAGGTGAAGACGATGATGAAAAGTCTTCTCGATTTCTTTAAGGGGATCCTGAAATCCTTCAAAAACGTCTTTCGAAGAAAATAAGGTTTTTAATCCTTTGCGCCACTTCTCTAACCGTCCATCAATTGCCCAGGCAGAGGTGATCGATTTGCTTGCCCTTTTTGGAAAATTTGTCGTCAAAAGCAAAGTTTTCATCATCGTTCTCTCCCTTGTGCTCATAATCCCCGCCCTGTTTGGAATATTCAAGACGAAGATCAATTGCGTCAGTTTTGCCTGATATTTCTTTTTCTGAAAAAATCGAAAAGCTGTCGGCCGGTCTCTTTTAACCGCGTCAGGGTTGACATTTCGACAACGGAAGCCCATCATTTTCATAACAGAAGCACATCTTTAGCGGAGGACAGATTTTCGCCATGAAAATAGGATTCGCCTTGGGGGGAGGAGCGGTCCGGGGACTGGCGCACATCGGCGTGTTAAAAGTGCTGAAAAAATATCAAATCCCGATTCATTTTATTGCAGGCACCAGCATGGGCGGCGCCATCGGGGGGCTGGTTGCTGCAGGTATCGACATCGAAGAAATTGAAGCCTTTATTTTGAACACGCCGTCCTATCGGATGGTAGACCTTGGAATTCTAAAATCCGGAATTTTCAGGGGGAACAAAATCTACCGTTTGCTTATTGATTTTTTAAGTCAAAAAGGGCTCGGCGATATTCGGATAGAGGATCTGCAGATTCCTTTTCGGACCGTGGCGGTCGATTTGATAAAGGGAGAACGGTTTGTTTTTGACAAAGGGAACCTCAGTTTGGCCATTCGGGCGACCACATCGGTTCCCGGAATTTTCTCCCCCGTTTATTATCAAGACAAAGTATTGGTGGATGGGGGACTGTTAAATAACCTCCCGGCCGATCTCGCGCGTGAGGCGGGAATGGATATCGTGATTGCGGTGGATGTCGAAAGGGAGCATGAAGAGCATGCTCCCCGGAATATTTTTGATGTGATCTACCGTTCCTATATGATCATGATGACCGAACAGCGCCGGGCCAATCTCAAATATGCGAACATCGTTTTTCGCCCGGAAGTCGGGCATATTTTGGCCTTTGACATAGGCAAAATCCGCGACTGCATGGAAGCGGGCGAACGGGAAGCGGAGCAAAAAATTCAAGAAGTCCTGGCGTTGCTTGATTGAATAAATAAGGAAGGGGGCATCGCCAATAGGATGGGTATGGAAAGGGAAGTTTGGCCAGCGCTTATACTGATATTCAACATGGATTATTGGATATTACCGGATTGGTAGAAAAAGATGTGGAACAGGCGAATGTGAATTCAGGAATCGGTTGCGTATATTGTCCGCATACGACCGCCGCGATTACCGTTTATTCCGGGGTCGATCCCCTTGGACCTTTGGATATCAATGATACTCTAAAAATTCTTGTACCGACAAGGACTGATTTTCACCATCAATGCGCCCCCCATCGGATGCTGCAGGTCACATCAAATCCAGTTTAAACGGTCCTTCTATGACGTTTATCATTGAAGACGGATAATTGGTTTTAGGCAGTTCCCAGAATATTTACTTTTTTGAGTTTGATGGCCCGAGAGACCGTCAATTCTATATCCAAATCACAGGGGTTTAATCAGCAGCTGCCCATTTTCTCAGCAAGGTTTATTATCCCCCCACTGGCTGCCGAAGGGGAGACAAATTGAAGAAGAAGGAGAGCATTGGTTTAGGAGTAATAATTAGGCCCTGAAACAGCGAAACCATCCGCCTTTGGATTTGTGATATCCCGAACAATTTGTGGTTGGGAAACGTAAGAGGACAGAATATGAATAAGGACTGGTTTTGTATGCCGGACACAAACAGTTTCAGCAATTTATAGAGCTAATTGCGGTGGTCCTGCAAAACTTTGCGCGACCTGTTAAAAAATCCCCCATTTTGGATCCCGCCTTTTACAGTTCCAGAACCAAAAACTCCCCGTAAACAGCGTCATACTCGCGTTTTTGGGGAGTTCTTTATATTTTGGTATATAAATATGTTTTCGTCCTTTTATCTTTAACCCCCTGAAAAAGGTCATCAGCGCAATCGGGATTTTCGTTTGAAATTGGAATTTTGCAGCTTCTCTTTGCCGGTATTGGAAGAAGGAATCCAATTTCAGTTTATCCCCAATCATCTGATAACCGCAGTTTTGGACGGGAGCACCTTCTCTCGCCGGAAGGCGGCTTCTGTATCCAGAAAATCCTTCAGACGCAGGGTAAGGGCAGTGCCATTTTCATCCGTTACAATTTTCTGCAGCTCTTGAAGCGTTTTGGGATTTCCAGCCAACAATTTCTTATTTCCAAAGTTTTGGATAACCCGTAATTTTGTTGAGGTATCCCGGAAAGACTTAACGATCCGAACGTATTCCTTCCCGCGGTTTTTGAAGATTTGAAGGTGCATGGAATCACCTCATGATGAAAAAAACGAAAAAAAGAACCGTTTTCATTTTGGTGCACCTGTTGGCCAGTCAGAGGGCGATCAAGATATAATGATACAGCTGTCGGCTCAATAAGCGGCACATCGGCAAATTTCCTTTTCAGAACTGCAGGCGTTATTACTTGACAATTTTGTTTTTGTTCAATACAATGTTTATTAGTAAAATAAATTTAATTTTTAATTTTTCTAATTCTGTAAGCGCTTTATTTTTCCGTTTCTCCATATCTCCTGAAAGGAGGTGTAAAGAAATGGGGGTACGGTTTATTAAAGCGGCTGTCGTATATTTTTTAATTGGATTAGGTGTAGGTATTTATATGTCCAGTTTCCAAGATTTACGATTCGGTAGCCTTCATGCTCATATTAATCTGGTCGGCTGGGTTTCGATGGCTTTATTTGGCGTAATTTATCGCTTCTTCCCAAAAGCCAGCAGCCATAAGTTAGCAACAATACATTTTTGGCTTTACAATATTGGTCTGCCTGTTTTCCTGTTTTCCCTCTTTATGTTGCTCAGATCAGGAAGTGTAAAATGGGAATGGGGCATCATTCCAAGTGCATTTCTCATTATTTTGGCAGTCATTTGCTTTTTAATTAATGTCTTCACCAATGTAAGTGAATCTCAGGAGTCCTCAATTTCTTCGACGAAAAATACATCCGTCTAAAACTGGTCAAATATTGCACGATAATCATTGTGATAATCATTTATATAATTAATCATGCTTGAAAAAGTTTCTTTATGCCTAATAAATCAATCCCCCAAATATTCACTGGTTGAATTTGGGGGATTTTTCCTTGGCTCGTGTTTTTCTGAAGCAAATTGGTTGATTTTATAAGATGCCAAACAGGTGCCGTCCGTGATGAAAGAGATTTGAGTTATCCCATCGAATTAAATATGGCCCGGCTATTTTTTATCACTTCGGATTTTTTGCAGATGGATAGGATAATCAACAGGTTATCATCCGATCCAAGTCCCTGAATTCGGATAAACGTCAATCCAAGTTAATTATTACAATCTGTTTCTGTTTCTTACTATTTTTCAAATTCTACAATCGCTTTATATCCTATAGTTTTAAAAAATTGCTCCACGACCTCTTTTGCTTGGTTTTCCGCATTGTTTAAAAGACCATGTTCGATAGCTTCTGTTTTAATCTGTTCTTTCGCCAAATTTGCGATTTCGTATCCCTCTGAAATCGTCGCTTCGCCGCGGAACAATCCCTCACTTGAAAAAATACGGATCTGGTCAAAAAACAGTGTCGGTTCTTGTAATATTTCCCCTTTTGGCAAAGTTATTCGGACTTCTTTTTTCACTTCATTTATTTTGATATGTTCTTCGTTAATTTTCGCCAAGTCGACACCGGCTGTCACTTCTCCGGGGATAATTACCAATAATTTTCTCTTCGTACCGGGTAAATTGACGTCGATCTTCTTCCCGAATAGTTCATTATCTTCTTGTTCAATCACTGCTTTCATGTACGCTTTGGATGTTGCCAGTTGAGAAAGATCTTCAATACGTTCGATAAAGCTTGTGGTCGTTATTTCCACCGTACCCTCTTTAAAAAATAAAGATTTTATTGAAAAGTATAGGACTATGGAGAATAGTATCATGAGCCCAATAAAACTTAAAATTAATGATTGGCGTATACTGATCCGCGGAAAAAAGCGTCTTTGTGGGTGGTAAACAGTTGCCGCACTTAATTCTTCCTTCGCTTTCTTCCATTCTTCTATGGCTGATTTTATTTCTGATATTACTTCTTCTTCTTCTTTTGTCTTTTTCATGATCTTACTCCATTTCTTGCAAAATGATTTTTTATTTAAGAAAAAAGTGGTTTTTTATTGATGCACAAGTGTGTTGATTTCACCCATATTCTAACATACTTCGACATTTTTTAAATCTATGAATCGCAGAAAAATATTAGGCAAACGAAATCTTAGATTTTATTTTTAAAAACTGGATTTTACGCCTATAAAAAATACCCGGTGAATTCAAATACGGTGACCTTGAATCCTGTTGCACCAGATTTTTATGATAATTTCTTATTTGTTCCATTTGGGGGAAACCGGATCGGTATCTATTGAATAACCATGAACCGCTCTTAAGTAATTTAATGAGAAGGCATTGATTGGGATTTAATCTATGCGGAATCTTTAATCTTTAAAATGGTTAAAAAAATCGGGGGGGCTGATATTGACCCGCAGTCAAAAGTAAAACAGTTAAGCGTTGGGAAACGGCACTTGATAGAAATTGCGAAAGCATTGACATTAAATGCAAAGATTATTATTTTAGATGAACCTACCGCCGCAATAACCAAAGGAGAAATCTTAATGGGGATATTTAAGAAAAAAGCAGTTGCTTGTATATCATATCTCCCATAAATGATCAGAAGCCATGGCGATTGCAGACACAGTTACTGTTTTATGAAACGGGGAATAAGCACCGATCCCATTGAAAAGTTAACTGAAGAATTAATAAGTATGTAAATGGTCGGAAGAAATAATAAGTACGAAATGGTCGGGGGAAGGATGACAGACATTGAACCCTACCAAAAGCGGAAAACAGGTACCATTATATTGGAAGTAAATGATTTGACAGTGATTTAAAAAAGTAAAGGAAGAAAATGATCAAAAATGTTTCACTTGCTTTAAAAAAGGGAAAGATTTTAGGTATTGCCGGATTCATGGGGGCAGGAAGGACAGAATGGTTTAGCAGCATTGTCGGATATTATCCCGGCTGTGTAACTGGAAAATTATATAGTAGATAGATGGAACAGAGAAAAAGATGAAAAACCCCAAGGAAGATATGGCCTGAGCCGGATAGAATTCCTGCCCTTCATAGAGGCCTTCCTTCAGCCGCTCCGGATTCTCTTTATATAACAAAATTGGTCATTTCATACCGGGCTCAAGGCCCGCTTCGTCATTTTGTGAAATAATAAAAACGGCGGAATCGGAAGTGTACAGGCCATCGTAAAATGAAACCCTTCCGAAGCTTATAAAGGGGTTTATGTAACAACCCCGGGCGGTTTTTCGCCCGGGGCTTCCTGTGGAGCAAGGCTTTGGGACCCTTTTAGATTTTGCCGTTCCGGAAAGGGATTAACTCTAAATCTGGAGCGGTTTCTTTTCGGCTAAACGAAATCATTTAACGCTCGTCTTCAAAAAATTCTCGATCGACAAGGCGCACACGCCGACGGCCGTCGAATGGGTGGTTAATTGGGAAAAGGTGATGGATAAATCTTGTTGATGAAAGGGAATGGTGTGGCTTTTCACAAAATGGGTAATGGATTCTTCCAGCCAGTCTTTTGCCATGGCCAGTCGGTTTCCGATGATGATTTGTTCCGGGTTGAACGTATTGATCATATTGTTGATGCCCACACCCAGATACGCGCCGATTTTTTTGAACAGGTTGATGACTTCTTCGTTTCCTTCCTTCGCCAGTTCCACCAACAATTCAATCGAGATGGAATCCTTGTCGGCGTATGGAATGGGGATGTTTTTGGCCTCTTCCAGCAAAGCTTTTTCCGAAGCGTATTGTTCCCAACAGCCTCGGCTTCCGCAGGAGCATTCCTTTCCGTTAACGATAATGATGGTATGCCCCATTTCCCCTGAAAATCCGCCGGAGCCTGTGAACAATTGGCCGTCCAGGATCACCCCGACGCCGATCCCGATCCCGGCGCTGACATATAAAATATTGTCAAATTCCTTTCCTGCGCCGTACAGCTTTTCCCCGTAAGCCCCCGCGTTGGCTTCGTTTTCGATGATGACCGGAACTTGGAAGCGGTTTTCGATCTCTTCCTTCATGCGGACATTCTTCCATCCCAGGTTCGGCGCGAGCAAGATTTCCCCATCATTGTTCACCATGCCGGGGATCCCGATGCCGATGCCGATAATTCCGTAATGGCTCTGACCGGCGGACCGGATTAAATCTTCAATGATGGCAATCATCATCTGTTTCACTTGTTCAACGCCGGTGACGGATAATTTCTTTTGGATTTCCGCAACGATATGGCCTTTCAGGTCCGTCAATATTCCCAAAATGTAATTGACGCCCAAATCTATGCCAATGGAATACCCGGCTTTCTCATTGAATAAAAGCATAACCGGCCTTCTTCCCCCGCTTGATTTCCCGGGACCGGATTCATAAATGAGCTGCTCTTCGATTAACTCATTGACGAGGGAGGAGACGGTTCCTTTATTCAATCCCACTTTTTGGGCAATATCGGCCCGCGATATCGGCGCTTCGTTTAAAATGGTTTCCAGTACCAAGGTTTTATTGATTTGTTTGACCAATTGCTGGTTGCCGGTAAGTATCGTCATACGAGCGCTCCTTCTTTAGCTTTTATTTTTAATATAATATATTGATTAGATTTTGTATATTTTCCTTTTTGTTCCAGCGGAAACCGGTCATTTGCCAAATTGGCTTTAAAAAAAGATATGCCGCTCAATGATCGGATCGCATCCTGCCAGCTTTACATTCATCCTTCACTTCCTTTTCGCTCCTTAAGATAAATGGACAGGGGAGGCAAAACCGGGGCGATTAAGAAAACGGAATCTTTGTTTATACGATAGACAAACAAAGATTCTCATGTTATAATTTTAACATAAAATCCAGTAAAGTTAAGTTCTTGACTGAAGGGGAGGAACGGATGATGGCGTATTTCGAAAACGTTTCCAAAATCCAGTATGAAGGGGCTGATTCCAAAAATCCGCTGTCCTTTAAATTTTACAACCCGGAGGAAAAAATCGGGGACAGAAAAATGAAAGACTGGCTGCGCTTCAGTGTCGCCTATTGGCATAGGTTTACGTACGACGGCACCGATCCTTTTGGGCACGGGAACATGATTCGGCCTTGGAATCACCTGAAGGGGATGGATCTGGCCAAAGCCCGTGTGGAGGCGGCGTTCGAGTTTTTTGAAAAACTGAACGTTTCCTATTTTTGTTTCCATGATGTGGACATCGCCCCGGAAGGCGATACGTTGAGGGAAACCAACAAGAATTTGGACGAAATTGTAGACATGATCGAAGAATACATGAAAACGAGCCATGTAAAATTGCTCTGGAACACGGCGAATATGTTTTCCCATCCGAGGTTCGTCCATGGAGCCGCCACTTCCTGCAACGCGGACGTGTTCGCCTATGCCGCGGCCAAAGTGAAAAAAGGGCTGGAAATCGCCAAGCGCCTGAATGCCGAGAATTATGTGTTTTGGGGCGGCCGGGAAGGTTATGAATCGATATTGAACACGGATGTCGGTTTCGAGCTGGACAATTTGGCACGTTTCTTCCATATGGCCGTCGATTATGCGAAAGAAATCGGTTTTGAAGGGCAATTTTTAATTGAACCGAAACCGAAAGAACCGACGAAACACCAATATGACTTCGATGTGGCAACCGGTCTGGCCTTCCTGCAAAAATACGGCCTGCAGGATTACTTTAAATTCAATATTGAAGCAAACCACGCCACATTGGCGGGACATACCTTCGAGCATGAGTTGAGGATCGCCCGGATCAACGGCAAGCTCGGTTCCGTCGACGCCAACCAAGGCGATCTTTTGCTCGGCTGGGATACGGATGAATTCCCGACGGATCTTTACGCCACCACTTTGGCCATGTATGAAATCGTCAAAAACGGGGGACTTGGCAAAGGCGGGTTGAATTTTGACGCGAAAGTCCGGAGAGGATCTTTTGAACCAGAAGATCTATTCCTCGCCCATATTTCCGGAATGGACAGTTTCGCCGTCGGCTTGAAAGTGGCCCATAAATTGATCGAAGATCAAGTCCTGGATAAATTCATCGAACAACGGTACAGCAGTTACAAGGAAGGAATCGGGCGGGATATTGTGGAAGGAAAAGCCGATTTTCATACCCTGGAAAACCATGTGCTCGATATGAAGGAAATTAAAAACGAATCGGGAAAAGTGGAAGAATTGCGGTCGCTGATCAACCAATATTTATTGACCGCTTTTGCAAAATAAGGACTGCGTGTACAGCACAAAGGCCGGACGCTAACAAATCTGCTTCCGGGCAATGAAGTTTAGTTTTATTGATATTTAACCATAAAGGCTGAACTCCAAAAAAATGCCGGGGTTCGGCCTTTGGGGGATTTTGCTGAAACCGCAAAGGAGAAGTGGAAAGATGAAATATGTGATCGGCGTTGATCTTGGAACGAGCGCTGTCAAGGTTTTATTGGTCAATCAGGAAGGCGAGGTCGTAAAGGAAGCCGCAAAGGCTTACCCGTTGATTCAGGAAAAATCCGGTTACAGCGAGCAAGATCCGGAAGAATGGGTAGAAAAAACGGCCGAGGCTTTGGCGGAATTGGCGGCCGGTTTTAACGGGGATCCCGCGGACATCGAAGGGATCAGCTTTTCCGGGCAAATGCACGGATTGGTGTTGTTGGATGAACGGCACAGGCCGTTAAGAAACGCGATTTTATGGAATGATACGCGGACGACGGAACAATGCAGGCAAATTTATGAGATAGCGGGCAGAGAAAGACTGCTTCAAATCACCAAAAATCTTGCCTTGGAGGGCTTTACCCTCCCGAAGATCTTATGGGTCAGACAGCACGAACCGGAAATTTTTCAAAGGGCGAAGGTGTTTCTGCTGCCCAAGGATTATTTGCGCTTCCGGATGACGGGAAAAATCCATATGGAATATTCCGATGCGGCAGGAACTTTGTTGTTGGATCTTGAAAAAAAAGAATGGAGCAAGGAATTATGCCGGCTGCTTTCGATTGATCCGGCGATCTGCCCGCCGCTGGTCGAACCCCACGCGTGTGTGGGCACCCTTTCCAAAGAATTTGCCGAAAGATGCGGACTGAAAGAAACCACCAAGGTGTTCGCCGGAGGAGCGGACAATGCCTGTGGCGCCATTGGCGCGGGAATATTGTCGGAAGGAAGCACGCTGTGCAGCATCGGGACATCCGGCGTGGTTCTATCCTATGAAGAACGGGGAGACAAAGATTTTCAAGGGAAGGTCCATTATTTTTACCACGGAAAAGAGAACGCTTACTATACCATGGGTGTGACTCTGGCGGCAGGATACAGTTTGAGCTGGTTTAAAGATGCCTTCGCGAAAAAAGAAAGTTTTGACGATTTCTTGAAAGGGATCGACCGCGTTCCTCCCGGATCCGACGGTTTGCTGTTTGCGCCGTATATCGTCGGGGAGCGGACGCCCCATGCGGATGCGGCGATTCGCGGCAGCTTCATCGGGATCGATTCCTCCCATACCAGGGAACATTTTATCCGGGCCGTGATCGAAGGGATCACCTTTTCCTTAAATGAATCCATTGAGATTTTCAGGAAAAGCGGGAAAAGGGTCGATACGGTCGTCTCCATCGGCGGCGGTGCAAAAAATGAGACATGGCTGCAAATCCAGGCGGATATTTTCAATGCCAAAATCATCAAATTGTCCAGCGAGCAGGGGCCGGGAATGGGGGCGGCGATGCTGGCCGCCTATGGCTGCGGCTGGTTTGAAAGCCTGGAGGAATGCGCAAAAGAGTTTTTGCAAACGAAGAAAGTCTATGAACCAGTTGAAGAAAACGTCAAAATTTATCAGGAACTGTATGAAATCTATAAAAATATTTATTCCCAAACAAAGGTGCTTTCCCATCAATTGAAAAACTTTAGAAAATAAGGCGATCGGGGTGATCGAAATGGGAAAAATCAAAAATCCTATTCTGACCGGTTTCAATCCGGATCCGAGCATCTGCCGGTGCGGGGAGGACTATTATATTGCCGTTTCTACCTTCGAATGGTTTCCCGGTGTCGGGATTTATCATTCGAAGGATCTGAAACATTGGCGTTTGGTAAGCAGACCGCTGAATCGGCTGAGCCAATTGAATATGTTGGGAAATCCCGATTCGGGCGGAATTTGGGCGCCGGATTTGTCTTACCATGACGGCCGGTTTTGGCTTATCTATACGGATGTCAAGGTAACAGAAGGACAGTGGAAGGATTGCCACAACTATTTGGTTACCGCCGAAAGGGTCGACGGCGAATGGTCAGACCCGGTTTATCTGAACAGTTCTGGATTTGATCCTTCGCTGTTTCATGATGAAGACGGCAAAAAGTATTTGCTGAATATGGTGTGGGATCATCGGGTAGGCCACCACAATTTTTACGGAATCGCCCTTCAAGAATACGATCCGGTCCAACAAAAATTGGTCGGCGAGCGCAAAATCATTTTTAAAGGGACAGATTTAAAATTGACCGAAGGCCCCCATCTGTACAAAGTCAACGGTTATTATTATTTGTTGACGGCCGAAGGCGGAACGAGATACGAGCATGCCTCCACGATCGCCCGTTCCAAAAATCTTTGGGGCCCGTATGAAGTTCATCCGGATAATCCGCTCATCACTTCATGGCCGTACCCCCGCAATCCTTTGCAAAAAGCCGGGCATGCGTCCATCGTTCATACCCATACCGATGAATGGTTCATGGTTCACCTGACCGGCCGTCCTTTGCCGAAAGAGGATCAGCCGCTGCTTGATCCGAGAGGTTATTGTCCGTTAGGGAGGGAGACGGCGATCCAGCGGCTGGAATGGAAAAACGGCTGGCCTTATGTGGTCGGCGGGAATCAGCCTTCATTGGAAATCGAAGGCCCCCGGATCGAGGAAGTGAAGTGGGAAAGGGATTATCCGGAAAAGGACGATTTTGATTCAAAGACACTAAACCTTCATTTTCAAACATTGCGCATTCCTTTAGGAGAAGACACGATGTCCTTAACGGACCGGCCGGGCCATTTGCGTTTATACGGCCGTGAGTCGTTGACTTCGAAATTTGTGCAAGCCTTTGTGGCACGCCGTTGGCAGCATTTTAATTTCACCGCCGAAACGAAAGTGGACTTCAAACCGGAAAATTTCCAGCAAGCCGCCGGATTGGTCAACTATTATAACACGCAGAATTGGACCGCCTTGCATATCACCTGGCACGAGGAAAAGGGAAGAGTACTTGAAATCACGACCTGCGACAATTTTGTCTTCGCTCAGCCTTTAAAAGGAAAGGAAATACCGGTACCGGAAGAAGCGGCGTACGTTTATCTCAGGGTGGATGTGAAAACGAACCTCTATCATTATTCGTATTCCTTTGACGGCAAACATTGGGAAAAGATACCGATCGATTTTTATTCCTATAAACTGTCCGATGATTACGTGCAAGGCGGGGGATTTTTCACGGGAGCTTTCGTAGGCATGCATTGCCAGGATACTTCGGGGCAAAGGAAACATGCGGATTTTGATTATTTTATCTACAGGCCGAAGGACGAATGACGGCGATCGTTGAAGGGGGGATCGTTATGTCTGTTTGAGCTGCCGGTCCATCCCTTTTGGGTGGAAATTTGCGCGTGAAATCTGTCGATAATGTTTTGGAGCTTCGTGGCAAAAAAAAGTTAGTTCATCCACTGTACAAACGATGTTTGTTTTGGTATCCTTTATTTGAAAATATTTTTTGGTCCTTTGTCAAATGTTGGGGTGGGGGCCTGCGGCCTTACCCCACATGGA
>JAAROH010008188.1_pt1 | contig 12938 bp, 14 predicted proteins | sample 7248631 | NCBI WGS metagenome assembly JAAROH01 (sample SAMN09772309, study PRJNA484901) | compost metagenome | isolation source: Vermicomposting unit | place: India
AAAAAAAGAAGTAGTGTTTAATACACTACTTCTGTAATGATTCTAATTACCTTTTTAAGTACAATTATATTCATACTGCTTAAGGAAATAAGCATTTATAATAATTGCCCATTCGCTTCCTTCATATACGTAAGGTGCTAAACAATGAATTAACTTTCTATCGCATTCACAATTAAAATAACCATTATTCGCATAACAATCATCGTGATGCTTACAGCACCAGTCAACAGGACTAATTGGTGTTCCAGACCCACACTTAGGACCGCAATAATTTCCATAAATACATGGAAGATCCATTAATTCTGTTTTATTATCAAGACTATCAATTTGATTAATTTTTTCGTTCATTATTTCTTGGATTTCTTGAAACTCATTTTCAGTATGTTGTTTGTTATATACAATACTAACTTGGTTGTCAATAACTTTATAACCAGTAGTTTCGATTATATCTCCTTTCTTTTCAATTTTACTCCCAAAAACTGATTCTACTTCAGACTCAGTAAAAAGAACTTTTATGTTCCCTAATTTGACCTCCAAAACATTTACAATAGTTTCCCCTTTTTTTAATGTAAAAGCTGTGGTTTTTGCTAATAAGATGTTGTCTTTAATTAATCCTTTCAAAAGGATATTAAAGTCTTTATTTTTTTTCGCTTGCTCAACCAACTGTTGCTCCTGAACATCGGATACAAACTGTTTCATAAGTTACACTCTCCTTATTAAAAATTTGGTGGAGGCGGTACTCGGATTCGAACCAAGGATTAAGGTTTTGCAGATCTTTGCCTTACCACTTGGCTATACCGCCAAAAAATTTTTTAGATAAATCACCCCTTTCCTTTCGACAATGACAAGATGTGAGGTTTGTCCCATAGTAAGTTCTGTAAAAATCTTTAATTTTCTTTACTTGTTTTGCAGCATCCATAGCTAACTCCTGAAAAAGTTTTTCCTCTCCATCTGAGCATATGTCTTGCAAGCATTTAGAGTATTGTGCTTGACTTCGCCTTGCTTCTTGGAAACAGCGAAACAATTTCTCTGGAGAACTCATGATATTTTCCCTCCTTTAGCTCTTTTGTGAAGTTCTACTATAGAAAAGGGAATCAAGGTGTAAAATAACAACCACTTTAAAAAAATAGAATTTTGGAATAACTCTAGTACTCCCTTTACTATAATCGCTTTTATTCCATACTTTAGGTGAACGAATGATTAGGTGCTGGCTTCTATGTCTTAAAAGGGAATAGGTGATAAAGAAAACAACCAAAAAAAGAACCTTTTATGGAAGGAAGGTTCTTTTTGCATTTCTATTTACTTTTCACTATTCGCTCTCTCTAAAAACTCAAAAAATCCAGGTATATTAGATGTATCAAATCGTTGAATCGCCTTTATCATTTCAATCCGTAGTTCTTGTTCTATATCTTCTTGTTCGGAATAGGTAATAAAACGACTTGATTTTTTAATTTTCGGCTCAAACAATCTAATAATTTTTAACATTGTTTCTTTATCATGAATATTGTCAACCAGTTCATACAATTTTTTCATTTTGTTTCCCTCTTCTTTATTTCGTCAATTAGTTCTTTCACTATATTCTCCAATTGCTGAAAACTTTTTTCTAAGCGAGCCAATAAATAAATCGTAATAAAAATGGGAAAGCCTACATTAGAAATCACCCCTACCCAGTCAAACTGTTCCATAAGAATCCCTCATTTTGTATGCTTCTGCTAGCTTCTTTACTGCTTGTCTATATGATTTAGACACAGCTTGAGGTGTAATACCTAAGATTTTTGCGATTTGTTTATGAGTGAGATTGTCCAGAAAGGATAATTCTAGAATTTCGAGCTGCCGTTTGCTCAATGTAGTTAAGATGTGATACAAAGAAGAGTCTTCGATGTGCTCTAAAAAATTATCTTGTTTATTAATTACTTTTTCCGCAGTATCACTTTCATTTATATCTATAAGATTGCCAATGGTTTCAACGGAATCTCCCTTGTTAATCGGCTGATCGAAAATAAGTAGACAATGATACTGTCTTTTTTTGTGCTTGTGGTAATAATCTCGTGAGGTGTGACTTAGAAGTTTAGACAGATAGTGAGTTAAGCGGATAACAATATAATGTCTTCGGAAGGCTTGATTTAATTCTTCGATATTATCTGCTGTAGGAAAACAAATTGCTTTTAAAAACAAATGAAAATGTTCCTGATTATATAAAAAGCTTTTCACAACACGATTAGATAATCCTCTTTTATATTGTTGAATAAAATTCACTACGCTCCTTTCTAACCCACCTTTTAATTTCCCATAAGAATATGGTTTATTCAATGATATCCCCCCTTTTTTTATAAAAAAGGGATATATAGGAATTAAAACAACCTTAAATATCAATTAAACATAAATTATATATTTTAGTTGGCTATTGTCCCTAAGAAAAAAGGAGAGGCTACAACCCTCTCCTTTCAATTATTATAAATTACATCCTGCACTACATTTGATTTGTGAAGGGCCACGATACGGAACTCCCCAACCTCAGAAATACGGGCAAAGACCCAGTGTGAAACCGATAATTTATATGCTGGAATTATTATATACTCTTGCTTCTTTTCCATAATATAGATGACGTAATTATTTTGTGTTTTGTGTAAGGTTATTCACCAATATTTAGAGTCTTTTTGTCTTATCCTTCTTCGATCCGAGGTGTCATTGATTGAACGTACAAACAAAGAAATTCGTAAACGCCTAAAAGCCCATGAACAGCTTATCGAATCTCAAAGCGGCAGAGAAAATTGTGTACCTTACGCTGCAAGACTTACAAGAACGTTGGTCTACCCGCAAGCTAAAGAAATTTGCGTCTGCTTATATGGCATTGCAAGACAAATTTAAACAAAAATATGGAGAGTAGAATCAACTTCCTGTTTGTATGGTAAAAAATAGAAGAACCCGTCGAGGGTTCGGCAGGCCCTCGCTTTTTAGCTTGCCCTTGACTGAACCTTCTGTATTTTTTTCTGAGTCACTAAGGAGGGAGTTGATTCCGATTTTCTATCCACCTCCGGTGGATACCCTGCTTACTTACACAAAATTCTTGACGGTACCTCCTAAAGACCAACCTAATATCTGAACTATTTGATTAATACTTGATAATAAACTATTTGCTTTTACTATTTGATTTGAGGAAACTAAACGAGGGACTAAGGAATTTCTACAAGGTCTGGTCCAACCGTCCATAAATGAAATTACAAAGACTAAAATCAATATTCCCCCTAAATAGTTTGTTACCATCATTAAAAATACCAGAAAAAAGTTTGAATAATAGGAATCATTGTAGCTAAAGTTGCAGATCCAGTTAGCTTATAAATTAAGGTGACAACAGTGATTGTATATAAAGCGTCTCCTAAATTAGCCATAAACTGACCTATTAGAAGTAAGTAAAATGAAAAGTTTTTTATCACTTTTTATCCCTCTTTCATGTTCTAATTAAGCACTATAAGAACGAATACAAAACGTTGATGATACGCCTGAAAAATAAGGCTACAGATTGGATGTGGAAGTAAAATCCAGTCTGTAGCCTGTTTTGACACGTGTCTCAGTCATGTTCTATCTTGCTTTATTTATTATTTTTTACATTTACAGAACAACGATGAAGAACCAGATCATCATAATGAGCTGAATAATGATTTTGGCTATCGTGCTGCTAAGAAATCCCAGTAATGTTCCAAGTGCGATGCGAAATGACTTCTCTGCTCCACAGCCGCGTACAAGTTGAACCAAGAACACAGCCACGAACGGCCCAACTACGATGGAAAGCGGACCAAGAAACAAGCCAAGCACAAACGGCCCAAGTAAAATCCCGGCTACCGCAGCCATCATTGACCATTTATCTCCGCCGTATTTTTTAACAAAGTAAATATTGGAAAGCATATCCGCGCCAATAATAAACAAAGTAAGAATGGTCATCGGCACCCAAAATGTCCATCCGAGCGTCGCGTTATCAATGCCAAACTGGTAAATAAGGAAAGCAAGCCATATTAAAAGCGCGTCAGGGATGACAGGAATGACGACCCCTACAAGGCTTAACAAAAATAACGCACCAATAATAAACCAAAGTGCAAGTTCCATTTGGTTCCTCCTTGTTTTCTATTTTTCCTTTATTTTTATACGTGTATTAAACCACAGAGGAAGCAGTTTTTTGAGCTTTGTTTTTTGGTTTTTTGTATGTATTTTTTGTACGCAGTATTTATATTCTTTTCGTATATTGTCTTATATAACTAACTGTTAATTAACAAAACTTTAAGATAGAAAAACATTCTTTATCATCTTTGAATATCATTTCATAATTAGCCATTCAGAAACGCCTAATCCCAGATGTATTTTATCATATCAGTCGAGAAGATTCTTACTTCTAAGGGATTAGGCGTGGAAACAAATAGTGGCCCATCTAGTGGCTCACCGCTCCGTTTTTCACTTGTGTTGTCTTTCCTTATGTTATCTATCAAAGAGGGCATTCTATCTGTATCTTAGGTATCAAAAGCGGCGTCCGCCTTACTGCCTCCCCTTCTTTACCTCCGCACAACGACCCGGAGTCGGAAACAATTTGTCTGGATTTAGCAAATTCTCCGGATTGAAAACTTCTCTGATTTGAATTTGTGCTTCAATCTCTTCCTCGCTGAATACGTATCGCATTTCTTCTTTCTTCTCAATGCCGACCCCGTGTTCTCCTGTAATCGTTCCGCCGACATCCGCGCATACCTTTAGTACTTCCGAGCCTACTCGAACAGCCAATTCGGCCTCGCCCGGCTTCCGCGCGTCAAACAGAATAAGCGGATGAAGATTCCCATCCCCGGCGTGGAATACGTTAGCGATACGCAAGCCGGAACGTTCGCTGATGGTTTGAATTTCCGCAAGCACTTCCGGCAGACGGCTTCGTGGAATAACGCCGTCCTGTACCAAATAGTCAGGCGAAATGCTGCCCATAGCTGCAAACGCCGTTTTCCGGTTGGCCCACCATCTCATGCGCTCTTTTTCATCTCGCGCCACTTTTACATCAACGACACCCCTTTTCTCACATATGCCGACAATTCGTTCAACTTGCTCGTCAATTCCGGCTGCGATGCCGTCCACTTCAGCCAGAAGAAGCGCCTTAATCCCCGGCGGATGCCCGACCGGATATGTTCCGGCTTCCACTCCCTGGATGGCTACTGTATCCATCATTTCCAGCGCGGCGGGAACGATGCCAGCAGCAATGATATCAGACACCGTATAGCTTGCCGCCTCTACCGTATCGAAGTATGCAAGTACCGTTCGCTTGGCTTCGGGATTTTTCAGAATGCGGACAATAATTTTCGTTACGATTCCTAGTGTGCCCTCGGAACCTGTCAAGAGTCCGACCAAATCATAGCCCGGCGCGTCGGGGACACCTCCGATTTCAACAACTTTGCCGTCAGAAAGCACAACTTCAAGGCCAAGCACATGGTTGGTCGTTACGCCGTATTTCAGACAATGAGCACCCCCGGCGTTTTCGGCGACGTTTCCCCCGATCGTACAGGCGTATTGACTGGAAGGATCGGGCGCATAGTAATATCCTTTATGAGAAATTGAATGCGTAAGCTTCAGATTCACGAATCCCGGCTGCACGACCGCCAAGCGGTTCTCAAGATCAACATGCAGCAATTTCTTCATGCGTACCAAACTGATTATGACTTCGCCGCCCAGCGGAGTGGCACCTCCGCTCAATCCTGTACCTGCTCCACGCGGGATGAATGGAATTTTTTTGTTGTGTAAATATTTGACCACCGCAGCCACTTCTTCCGTTGTGGACGGAAAAACAACGGCTCTAGAGAGCCCTTTGTGAATCGTATACCCGTCGCACTCATAGGCAAGCAAATCTTCTTTTTTATACAAAATGGCATCAGGCCCGACGATAGCTGTCAATTCCTGAACGATCCGATCTGGCATCACCTATCCCTCCTTTGCGGTTTGCCTCTGTTCTTCTTGGTATGCCCAATCCAACAGCTGGATTGTGTGCACCGCCTTCTGATTTCGTCCATGCTTTTGTATGCCTATGGCAACTTGCAGCATACAGCCGGGATTCCCCATAGAAATCAATTCCACTTCGCGCGGCACATTTTCCATTTTTTTATCCAAAATCCTGCCCGCCATTTCCGGATGGGTCAGATTGTAAATGCCTGCGCTTCCGCAACAGCGATCAGCGTCAGGAAATTCTACCATCGTTACGCCAGGAATATTTTTGAGGATTTGGCGCGGTTCAAGGCGAATGCCCTGCCCGTGCGCCAGATGACAGGCATCATGATACGTGACGCTAACGTTCAGTTTCGCGCGTGGCTTCCTGTACCCATTATCGTAGAGAAATTTTGCTACGTCCTCCACTTTTCCGGCAAACGTTTCCGCTTTTTCCCTGTATCGCTCATCATGGTGCAGCAGTTCTGGATACTCTTTGAGCGCACAACCGCAACCGGCCGCATTTACTACAATCCGGTCGATGTCGAAAGCGAGAAATGCATCGATATTTCGCCTGGCAAGTTTTTTCCCTTCTTCGCGTTCTCCTGCGTGAACGTGCAGGGCACCGCAACAGCGCTGGTCTTCCGGAATCACAACTTCGTACCCGTTCTTCGTTAGCACACGAATCGTAGCTTCGTTAACCTCTCCAAATATAGCGTCCATCACGCAACCGGTAAAGAAGGCGACACGCTTCCTAACGGGACCTTCCGCTGGTATGATGCGCGGATGCGTCTTCATGATAGGTTTGGCAACGCTCGGCATGACTGCCTCCATATCACGCAAATAGGACGGGAGCAAATGGAGCAAACCGGTTTTTCGCACCAGTTTCTGCAGCCCGCTTTTCTGATAGAAGGCAAATAAACTCCCGAGCGTATGCAGCCGTGCCGGATAAGGAAATACCTTTTTCAGAAACAAATCATTTACTGCTTTCTTCCATCCGGTCAAAGGCATGGCCTGGCGCACCTGCCCTCGCGCTTCTTCAATTAACGTCCCCACCTGCACGCCGGACGGACAAGCCGTCTCACATGCGCGGCAATCCAGACAAGTGAATATAGGATCGGCAAACGCTTCGTTGACATCCATCTTTCCTTCCGCCACGGCTTTTATTAGATAGACACGCCCGCGCGGGGATTGGTGTTCTTGTCCCAGTTCATCATACGTCGGACACGCCTCAAGGCACATACCACAGTGCACACAAGCTGAATACTTGTCCTCGCTCGGCGGATCGGGCCAAAGGTAATTGCCGGAAGAAACACAGACCGGCTCCCGTTTTTCGTGTTCGGCTGAATCTGTGGGCATTTGGCTCATTGTTTATATCCCTCCTATGAACCGTCCTGGATTTAATATGCGGTTCGGATCAATCGAACGTTTTATGCCCTCAAGCAAAAAGAAAGAAGAGGGCGTACCTCCCCATACCTCTATCTTCTGGCGCAGCGCAAGCGGGGCATGCTGAATAATGGCATATCCTCCCTTTCGGCCGATGAACGAACGCACCTCTTCGATATAGGAGAGAAGCGTTTCTTCCGTATGTTCGCCGATATATACATAGCTCAAACCATGGCCTGCTCCTCCCCTAGCCTTCACGGTTATTCCTTTAACCTGACCCAGCATATGACACATGGGCACGATGTCAAGAACATCCATGTTCTTGCTGCCGATTTTCACTGTCACCCTTGCATCCCAAAGACCTTCCTCCTCCGCTCCGCGCGGGGAAATCCGACTAAAATCGTCCCACCATTTTTCCGCCTTTTCACATTCCAGAATGTACATACGGCTGACGGGCGGTCTGTGAGACTGTATCCATTCTTCCTGATAGCGGACGGCCTTTTCGACATCTTCAAACGCGATCGCTAGCATATAGCCATTTTCCCCATACATTCGCTCCGTTAAGGTTGGGCTTAGAAGCTCAAGCGAGAACGGCTCCAATACTGAATCAAGCAGAGAAACGACAAAAGGGCGCATCGCTGCTATATCTTTCTCCGGAAAAACAAGCAGAACCAGGCTCTCATACTGGGGAAGAGGACGAAGTTTCAGCGAAATTTCACTAATTACTCCAAGGGTTCCCATGGAACCGATAAACAGCTTGTTCATGTCATATCCGGCTACGTTTTTCACAACTTTTCCGCCCGTCCGGATCACGGTGCCATCAGGATATACCACCCTCAGGCCGATGACATGGTCTCTGGCCGAGCCGTACCGCAACCGCTTTGGCCCGCTTTCATTCGTCGCCACGACTCCGCCGATCGTGGCGAATTCAGGCCAAGGCGGATCAAGTGGAAGCATTTGCTTATGTGCGGCAAGCCCTTCTTTTAACTCTTGAATGGTCGTGCCAGCTCGTACGGTGACAATCATATCTCCAGGCGAGTGCTCGATGATGCCCTTATATTCGGAAAGAGAAAGCAAAAAGTCGACATTCTCTTTTGTTCCTCCCCATCCCCTTTTTGTACCGCCGCCCTCGGGAATAACTGTGAGGCCACGTTCGTTTGCATGACGCAAAATAAGCGCAATTTCTTCCTCTGTATGGGGATACACCGTATAAGGAGCCGTATTTCCTAACGGGCAGTACGCTCGGCCTGTCTGTCTCCGGATTCGCTGCTGGGAAATCATCTTCTGAAACGGGAATGAAATCACGAATACGCTTCCCCCCTTAGCTTCTTTAAAATGAATGGTACTGCTTTTTGTCTTTTTTTTCAATTTATTTAAAAAATAAAGGCGAAACGTTGCTAGATAGCGCGTTTCACCTTTTTGTCCTAACCTCTCGATATAAAGGTTCCTGCCTGTACTTACTGTGCAACAGGCTCCCTTTCTTTATGTTCTTCAAGTTCATAAAAAGGGAAGGATGGATAGCCGAATTCTAATACATCCTGACAACGGCCACAAATGGTTTCCTCTGTCATTTCGCGATGGCATCGCTGGCAAATTTGTTTTTTTTGCATATGTATCCAACTCCTTTGTTCATAGTTACACTATTTGTTTATATGAAAAATTACAAACAAAATGCCAAAGATGCTTGATGTTCATTTTTTCTGAATATAAGGTCAAAAAAATTAATGATAACCAACAATATAGCCAATAGTCCCATTCACAAAAAAAACCTGTTATTTTTTTCCTATTAATCAATCTCATAGAAACGAAAATTTATTGTTCTTATCCTATTTGAATGTCGGTCTGTGTACCCTTGGCTCTTCTCCAAAATCCATCCATAATTTTGAATTACAAAAATATGTAAGGAGGCAATACATTCATGATGCACAAGCCTTTTTCTTTTCTATCTACCATCTTGGCCGCAAGCTTGCTGGCTGGAAGTACTGTATATGCTGCGCCGCCTGCCCCGATCCAACATGAACACACCGCGCCGGCCCATGCGGATCACCAAATCACGAAACGAACAGACGCCGAAAACATGTACAACACCATCCAATTTCTTTCCCAGGCACCGCGTGTAGCCGGTTCACCAGAGGAATTAAAAGCCGTTCGCTATATCGAGCAACAATTTAAATCATACGGTTATCATGTAGAAGTGCAGCCGTTTCAGTTTGAGGGATATACTGCCCCTTCCGAAGTGACATTAAAAATTGGAACAGAGAAGAAAGAAGGAGAAGCATTTACATATTCCCCGAACAGTGACGTCACCGCCGAACTTGTCTATGTGGGACTCGGCACAACTGCGGATGTAGCCGGCAAAGACTTGAACGGAAAAATCGCCCTCATTCAGCGAGGCAACATTTCGTTCGCTGACAAAGTACGCAACGCGGCCAAGCAAGGGGCCAAAGCGGTTATCATCTACAACAATACGGATGGAAAACTAAACGGAACGCTCGGCGGCTCGGACGCGTCATTCGTAGCTGCTGTCGGTATTACGAAACAGGAGGGGGACGCACTGGCGGCGAATTTGCGAGCGGGCGAAAAGATCACAGCCACTGTAAAAGTGGCGGGCGCTGAAGTAAAAACGCTCACTTCCCACAATGTCATCGCGACTAAAAAACCGGATGCCAACAAGAAAAACACCAATGACATTATTATTATCGGCTCACACCACGATTCGGTGGAAAAAGCTCCGGGCGCGAACGATGACGCTTCCGGCGTGGCGGTCACCCTTGAGCTCGCACGTGTGATGTCCAAACTAAAAACCGATACGGAACTGCGCTTCATCACCTTCGGCGCGGAGGAAAACGGCTTAATCGGTTCGAAGAAATATGCGGCTTCGCTCAGTGAAGATGAAATCAAGCGTACAATCGGCATGTTCCAACTGGACATGGTCGGAAGCAAGGATGCCGGTGACTTAATCATGTATACGATTGACGGCAAGAAAAACCGGGTGACCGACCTAGGTGCTGCAGCAAGCTCCCGCCTCTCCGGTGTGTTGCCATACGGCCAAGAAGGCCGCAGTGACCACGAATCGTTCCATGCGCTTGGCATTCCGGCCGCTCTGTTTATTCACGCTCCAGTCGAACCATGGTACCATACACCAAATGATACGCTTGACAAGATTAGCAAGGAAAAGCTGGACAATGTCGCGGATATTGTCGGCTCTGCCGTATATCAGGCTGCCCGTCCAGGCGAACTTGTCATTGAGCCGATCGATTATCCAAGAAGAAATGTGGAATTACAAAACTAACCGTTAAGATTCCGTTTTTATAACGCAAAACAATTCCAGCAAATAAATAACCTGAGCCCCGTCAAATATGGGGCTCAGGTATCTCCATCGTCGATTATGGCCTTACTTAATATTTGCTTCCTTTAAGTAAGGAAATGCCCTCGCTCATGCTCCCTCACCTTTTTGCATAAAAACGAGGGCCCTATTCTTCATCCCATTCCATCGGCACAGTTACATATTGGCCTGTCAGAGCATCCACATACCCATATTCTTCCGAATGGCCCCACGCATAGATAAGGATGGGGGAAGGCGCACGCTGATCCATGTATCTTGGCCAAATGTATTGCAGCTTCAACGGTTTGTTCTTCAGGAAAGTTTTAAGCGCCTGTTCCTTCGTTACGATATTCTGTGCGTCAGGTAAGTTCAGTTCGTCTCGCGGAGCCGCAAAGGAGAATCCGCTCACTTTGCCTGTTCGCTTATCCACCGTTACGGAGTAGGAACGATCCTGTACGGGAATACCCTCGTGCAATTCATAAAAAGAAAACCAATATTCGTTTGGCCCACTTGCCATCATCTCTGGCGAAAGTTTGCTTTTATCAACCCAGGCCGGAGGTTCCAGTTCCTTCCAAATAAAATCTGTCCATTGAATGTGCTTGGCCGTTGGCCCAGCATACTTCTCCAAAAAGGCAAGCGCCGTATCAAGCGCCTGTTCTTTCGTTGCCATCGTCGCATTTGCCTCTTGTTCTTTTTCTGTGTACATCGACCAGCTGGCGCTTTGCACACGTCCCGTCTTCTTCTCTACCATGGCATGCAAGGTGATTCGAGGGTCTTCTGTCTCGAAATTGTATGACTGATACGGACTGTTTTCCTCTTCAGTCATAAAATGCTCGCTCCGCCGCAGCTGGGATATAAACTGCTCGACACCAAACAGTTTTGCCAGCGTCTGTTTCGCTTCTTCCTCAGAACGAACGATGAGCGATTGCCCTTGCGGATTGAGCGTGATTTCTTTCTTCGAGACGGAGCTATCCCTGTCTTTTCTCCATTCTTCCCCGCTCAGTATATCAATTGGTTTTCCGTTTTCAGGATGAAGATACGTATAACCGAGAAAATCATACTTCAGTACCGGTTTCGTTTTTTGTTCGGAGTATGGGTGGCTACTGTATTTCTCCGGTTGTGCTTCTACATAGTTTAGCTCCAAGCTATCAGCGGTGGCGATTTTTTGCTTGATCTCTTCTACAGACTTAGCAGTATCCGGCTTCGGTGCAGAAACTTTGTCAAGGTCCACTGGCCTGTATGTATAGCTTACAACATGGCCGAAAGCATCAATGCCCAATTGCGGTCCTTCATAGAGAATGGGAAGGCCGTTCAGCATAAGTGGGAAATCCACATGGCGCTCACTCCACTCCGTTTTTGTCCCATCCTCGTGATGGATAGCAGAACCGCTTCCACCGCTCAATCGCGGTTCTCCGAATTGTTGCCTGTTTTCTGCACCAAACCACTGCGTAAGGAACCGCTCCGCCGCCTCAAACGCCAGCTGGCGCGACGGATTTTTCTCAGACGCCCATTCCAACAATTGCAGATTAAAGCTCAACAGTTCTCCGGTCTTGCCATCAAACTCAAGATAGGCACTTGATTCTCCCCTCTGCTCCCTTTCCGCTTCTGGCAAACGATTACTCAGATGCACAAAAAATTTGCCGTCTCTTTCTGAGGTACCGCTTGTAACAATGTGCAGTTTTTTCAATTCAGGCTGCAGCGCAAATAACCTGTCCATCGATTTCTGCACAGCGGGTGGAATAGGAGCAAGAAGTTCACTTGCATCAGCCGCTTCCACAGGCTGGATCATCTCGCTCCCCGTCTCGGCGGCAAGAGCCGGAACGGCAGGAACGAACGAAGAGGCCAGCAGCAAGGCAGCCAATGGTAGCGAATGTTTCATCACAAATCCCCCTTCTGAATAAAAATAGAAACTATTTCCATCATACATGAAATCATTGAAATAGCAACCATTTTCTAAAAAAACAAGAAAATCTTGATTCAGCACCGATTTATCCCTTCGAATATTTGTTTGTTTTTTAGGAGGATTTTTCATTTGCAGGGCTTTTTTACACTGTCAACCACAAGGGAATAATATTAGTCTGCCCTAATTTTTGTTTGTACTGCTTTATTCATCCATGAAGGGGGATCACTGAAGTCAGCAAACAATCCTTTGTTTCTTTTTTCTAAAAATAAATGAGTGATGGTCTCGTAACCTAGATCGTTCGGGTGTACCACATCTGCTAACAGATGTGGTCAGACTGTCGACAAATCCGAAAAAACCGGATTTGCCGACAGTCTTTTTTTGTAT
>JAAROH010008189.1_pt1 | contig 12891 bp, 15 predicted proteins | sample 7248631 | NCBI WGS metagenome assembly JAAROH01 (sample SAMN09772309, study PRJNA484901) | compost metagenome | isolation source: Vermicomposting unit | place: India
AACACCTATGCCTACTGTCCTCTCTTTTACCGTGTAGTTATTCATGACAACATCATTGATGTCTTTAAGCTGCTCTTCAACATCGTCTAATTCCCTTAGTATCCATTTAGCTTGATCATTGCTTATATCTTTTCTTACACCTCCTACTATATTTACTGAAATAATTACTCTATTTCCGGATGTGGCTTCTAGTATGTCCATTATCTTCTCGCGAATCTTCCACGTCTGCATAAAGAGATTTTCAAAACCAAACGCATCCGCAAAAAGACCAAGCCACAAAAGATGGCTGTGTATCCTGTGAAGTTCTGCCCAAATTGTCCTCAGATATTCTGCTCTTATAGGAACTTCTATCCCCATCAATTCCTCTATTGCCTGGCAATAATCCTGTCCATGCATACAGCTACATATTCCGCAAACTCTCTCAACAACATATACCATCTGATTGAAGTCTTTTTTTTGCGCTAATGTTTCTAATCCCCTGTGGACAAAACCAAAAGCCGGGTATGCTTCAACAACCTTTTCATCCTCTACAACCAGTTTTAAATGGATTGGTTCTGGCAAAACGGGGTGCTGCGGTCCAAACGGTATAGTTCCTTTTTCACTCATTTTTACCACCCTTTTCTCTTCTTATTATCTCTATATCAGCCTGCGGACTTATTGGTGAGCTCTCTCCCAGCATCAACTTGCCGCCAAAATCAACAACAAGTCCATCGAATTCTACGCCAAAAAGTTCTTTTATCTCATTTTCTACCAACAGTGCACATGAATAAACATCGGATACACTGGGCACATTTTTACCATCTGTTACAATATGGATATTATCCAAATCATACCCTTTAGCAAAGGTATATATTATTTTGAATTGTCCCTCGAAATTCAAACAAGTTTCTGTGACAAATCTGTACCCATCATCATGGTATTTTTTCACTTCTTTTTTAAGGTTATCAACAGTCACTTCTCTGCTATTAACAATCATAAAATTCACTCCTAACCTAAGCTTTTTGCCGAAACTATTACTTCTCTACGAGAATATTTATCCTTCAAAATCTGCGCAGCTTTGTAAAGCCCGTCTATCATTGCCTCAGGTTTTGCCGGACATCCCGGAATATAAACATCTACTGGAATTACTTTGTCAATACCTCCCAAAACATTGTAGCAATCTCTAAATATTCCTCCGCTGCAGGCACATATTCCTGCCGCAACAACTACCTTCGGTTCAGGCATCATATCGTAAACATTTTTAAGCACGTCTTTATTTTTTTCATTTACTGTGCCAGTTACAATTAAGATATCTGCATGCTTTGGATTACCCACATTTACCATCCCAAATCTCTCCATATCGTAGATCGGGGTCATGCAGGCAAGCACTTCTATATCACAACCGTTGCAGCTTCCACAGTCATAATGTACAACCCATGGTGATTTAGAAAATGACTTTTTTACAAATTCCTTTAAACCCATATTTTATCACCTCGATACAAAATACAAATATCCGATATTTACCACTGTAAAGACAATGCCTACAATCCAGCTAAAACTCAGCATCCATTTCAGTGTCATCCTTGCAGATATATTATCTACAATTATATCTAAAAACAATATTAAAAGAGAAATCAAAGCTCCAATTATAAGATTTTGAGACCAAAAAATTGCTATCATTGAAAGTAATAGCACAAGTTCATACCAATCAGCTATTTCAATAAGTGCTAAATAAGGTCCAGAATAATCCGTCAAAATACCTCTTACAAGCTCTTGATGTGCATGCTCAGATGTTGAAAAATCAAATGGAGATTTTTTAATCTTTATATCCAGAACAAGGCACAATACCAAGAATATAAGTGGCAAATCCAGCAACAACCTTCCGTGTGACATAATGCTCTTAAGACTAAAACTTCCTGAAACATAATACATACCAATAAGCACAAATATTAAAAGTGGCTCATAGGCCAACATCTGCATCAATTCCCTCTGAGCACCTACTTGACTGTAAGGTGATCTTGTTGCCAAAGCACCTACGATGTAAAATACAAGACCTATTGACATTATAAAAATTATCATAAGCAAATCAGCTTTAATAGCAAAAAAACCAATGCTTAAAATAGCTGACAGCAAATATATATATGCAGCAAATATCTGAAAGTCATTTACTATCATTTTTTCCTTAGACAATAATTTTGTAACATCATAAAAAGGTTGCAATATAGGAGGACCATATCTCCCCTGAATTAATGCAGTTACTTTTCTGTCTAAGCCTGTTATAAGTCCTCCTATTATAGGAGTCACAATCACCGCTATTGCAAAAACCAAATATTCCATCCATGTCATAGCAATATCCCTCCAAAAATAGCCAGTATCAGTATCAATGAGATGTAATTCATATATTTTGTCATTACAGCCTCATTTATTATGCTTGGCAGATAATAATTTTTTATATCATACCCGTTTTTAGAATCATCGTAATTAAGTCCAGACTCATATGGCGTAGTCTGTACTATATCGCGGGAATTCTTTATTGTCAATATTGCAAGGATGATTGCTAAACCTATTGCAAAAAATACTGGATATATAGTAAATCCTCCCAGGTTGCTTTCAAGATATCCTGAAGCAGCTTTTACCGAAACAGACATTTTAAGCATGTTTATCTCAGGTTTAACAATAGTGTTAAAAAGCTGTGTGACAGCCAAACTTAATACAATCGCTATTGTAACTAAACTATACAAAGCAAATCTTATAGTTGACGATTGTTTTTCTACAAAGAATTTGCTATTGCGACCTTCAGATAAAATATTTCCAATCCATCTTGTGTAGTACATAACAGTTACTGCACTGCCAATTATTAAAAGCAAAGCAACAACCAAATTTTTTGATGCAGCTTCTATTGCCATCCACTTGCTTAAAAGCATTCCAAATGGAGCAATCATTAATGAAAGAATGCCTATAAAAGTGATAATCGTCGTAACAGGCATTTTTGTAATAAGTCCTTTCATATCTTCTATATCACGGCTGCCAATATTTTGTTCAATTGTTCCAACACAAAGGAATAGCAGCGCTTTAGATACAGCATGGAATATTAACAGCAAGATTGCCGCAGTTATAGCACTGGACGTGTTGATTCCAATACTTGATATCATCAAGCCCAAATTTGCGATTGTGGAGTACGCAAGTATCTTTTTTGCATTGCTTTGGCTTAATGCCAAAACTGAAGTTGCAATAAATGTAAACGCCCCATATAACGCTATGAAACTGCTTAAAGTAGTTCCTCTAAATGTAGGTGCAAGCCTTAATATAAGGTATATGGCCGCTTTTACCATAGTACTGGAATGTAGAAGAGCGGATACTGGAGTTGGCGCCACCATGGCTCCCAAAAGCCAGCTTTGGAATGGCATTTGAGCTGATTTAGTAAATGCAGCCAGAATCATAAAGAATACAGGAACCAAGAGGATGTAAGAGCTATTTGTCTTTAATAAAGCATCCAGTGTTATTATTCCTGTATACTTATAAAGGATTATAATACCTACTAACAAAGAAAAACCGCCTAGCATATTTATCCACAATGCTCTAGACGCATTTCTAATCGCTTCTTCTGTCTCGTCATGAGAAATAAGCAGAAATGATGATAATGATGTTATTTCCCAGAAGAAATATATCCACATCAAATTATTTGAAAAAATTATGCCATTCATAGCTCCGATAAATAAAAGAATAATGGCAAAAAACCTAGATTGTCTTGATTTAGTCAGTTTCTTTTCTTCTTCATGATGATCCATGTAGCCAAATGCATATACAGCAATTATAGGTCCTACTACTGAAACTACCAAATTCATAATTATTGATAAATTGTCAATGTAAAATGTATTTATTTCTTGTTCTTTTAGCATAAATAGTTCAAAAAATGCAAGCGACAATATCTGCAGTATTGCAAAAATTGCGATTTTAGGTTCTTTTACTTTGAAGGATATATACAATGTATAAAGCAGCAGTATATAATCGCCAACTTTTATCAGTTTATCAATGATTCCATAAAATGAAGTGTTTATTACCGTTGGCACATTTACAACTTTTAACATTGCCAATGCACTTAATAAAATAATCAACAATGTAGCTGAAACAATTGTCTTTCTAGCCAGTGACTTGCCAGTTGTAATGGTTATCAAGCTCATTACAATAGGAATTACTATGCTTATTAAAATTAGATCACTTGACATGCTTTCACTCCTTTACAATTCCATTTAATGCATATTATATATTGTATACAAAATCAGATACCCACTTTGATTATAAATCCAAATAAATAATAAGTCAATTGTATTTAATATTAATTAATTTTGTTTATTATTTAACAATATTTCAATGTTTTTTGTAATTTGAAGCAAAATAAAACGGCAGAGAATAACAATTCCCTGCCACCATTTAGCACGCTTTTTCAATATTTTTGCCATTTAATATTCCTCTTAAATATTCGCCAGATATCGTTTCTTCTTTAACCAATATGCTTGATATTTCATTTAGCTCATCTATCTTATCTTTTAATAAATCTTCAACTTTCTTTTCTTGTTCTTTTATTATCCTATTTACTTCTTCATTTACTTTATCACCTGATATATCGTCTTTGCTGATAATGCCGAGATTTGAAAGTCCCGTAAACACTATCTTCTTTGCGATATCTACCGCTTGCTCAAAATCATTTGCCGAACCAGTGCTTCTGCTATTTAAGATTAGAAGCTCTGCAGTAGTTCCTCCAAGTGTTACCATTATTTCATGTTCCAGTTGTTCCTTTGTATATATTAATGTATCGTCTTTTTCAGTCTGCCTTACAAAACCTAGGGCTTTCCCTCTAGGCACTATTGTAACAGTTGCGACAGAATTAGGATTGACAATCTCACCAACTATGGCATGTCCTGCTTCATGTATTGATACTCTCAATATCTCTTCTTCAGTAGGTTTTTTATCAGTTTTCTCACCAAGTATAACTTTGTCGACTGCTTCCTGCAGATGTTTCTGCATTATTTTTTCTGAACCATCCCTCATAGCCAAAATTGCAGCTTCGTTGCAAAGACTCTCAAGATGGGCACCCGAAAAGCCAAATGTATCTTCTGCAATTGCCTCCAGATTGACATTTTCATCTAATGGTTTGTTTCTTGTATGAATCTTCAATATCTGAAGTCTGCCGCTTTTATCTGGCAGGTCTACAGTTACCTGCCTGTCAAATCTCCCTGGACGAAGTAAAGCCGGATCTAACATATCAGGCCTGTTTGTGGCTGCAACAACAAGAATATTTATATCATTATCACTTTTTATTCCATCCATTTCAACAAGAAGCTGATTCAACGTCTGGTCGTACTCATGATGGCTCTCATTTGTACCCCTTTTCGCCCCAAGAATATCTATTTCATCGATAAATATTATAGCACTGTCTTTTTGTTCTTTTTTTGCCAATGCTTTTGCAGATTCGAAAAGTTTTCTGACCCTCTGTGCACCAACACCTGCATACATCTCAATGAATTCACTTCCAGATGTAGCTACATAGCTAGAGTCAGTGTACTTAGCAGCCGCTTTGGCAAGCAAAGTCTTGCCTGTTCCAGGAGGTCCGCTTAAAAGTATGCCTTTAAGTGGCCTTATGCCCATCTTTTTGATTTTATCCCTATTAATCACAAAATCCAGTGCTTCTTTCAATTCTGATATGGCTGTACTCTGTCCACCTATATCATCAAACGATACACTTGTATCAGGATTTACGACTTTTCCGGAAGTACTTAAAAATCCTTTGTTTTCCAGTATAAAACTTAAAGCAAAAATCATCATTCCTATTATAACAATCGGCGTAATATCAACGCCCAAAATAGCGGCAAAAATGACTAAAGCAATTGAAATACCTATAAGTATTTCTTTAACCATTTGGTTATTCCCCCTTTGTATTGCGCGGTATTATTTTGTACAAATAATTTTGACCATCATAGATACTTAAATATATATTACTTTCATCGATATAAATATTCGTTTTTGCACCTTTATCACTGCCATTTTTGTCTACAATCTTGCTCATTTCTATATAATCGCCATTTTGAATGGCCTGATATATTGCAAACTGGTCCTCATAGTAGATATTATTCAATTTATCATTGGGATTGTCAATTATCTTCATCTCAATTTTAACCGGATATTTATTGATTATCTTTTCAATGCTTGTGTAAGCAGTCATAAGGTTATCTATTTTTGAAAGCTTAATATTCGCAATATAACCGCTATTTCCAATACTTACATCAGCAGATTTAACATATTCAGAAGATTTAATATCATTAGCTATCTTTTCTGGCAAAATGTGATTCTGATATAGATTAAATCCTCCTAATAGGATACCCAGCGCTAAAGTCACTGTTACTATGACTATCTGCCATTTTAATTTTGAAAACATCATATCCCCCCTCTATAGCGGCATGATATATCATATTATATCATAAAATATATACTCGGACAACACCACAATAAATCAACATTCAGATAGTGTAAAATTTTATTAGGTCAAAAAGCATGAAAACGGCGGTTGTACGTAGAAAAAAGACCTCAACATTCATATTTAATTTGATTAATATCATTCATAATACTATAATAAGTTAATAATATATAATTATAGTACAATTCTTTTCTAAAACTTAATGTATAAAATTTACAAATCATATTGAGGAGAGTGAACATCGTGAGGATAGCTGCGACATTGACAAAAGAAGGATTGATTTCTAAATTGCCTGATGGACCATATATTGTCATTTTTGATACAGAAAAAAAAGATGCGGAAAAATACGACAATCCAGGTTTTACTCTAAAAGAAGGAAGAAGAAGCGCTGTAGTAGATCTATTTATAGATAAAAAAGTAGACACAGTCATAACAATTCCTGAATCCTTTTGTGACATATCTTACGGAAAAGCAAAAAGTAATGGCATTAGATTCATAAGGCTTAATGAAAGTTTACCATATGAGGAAGTGATAGAAAATTTGCCAACGTATCTAAACAACGCAACATCGGACATACCGGAAGAAGAACTGTTTAAGAGAAGATAAAAATTATGGAGGCATGTAAATTTACCAATGCCTCCTATTGTTGAGTCTTTTAGTAAGCACAAAAATATTCGCATCAGCGTATCGGTTTTACTTTTTCTGATACCTTTTTTGCGAGTTCCATATAGTATTCTGCTTCAGGCGCATTTATAAACGATACAGGTAGACCAATATCGCTTTTCTCTCTTATTTTTATCTCTATAGGAATCTTCACAAGCACTTCTGTATTTAACTCTTTTGCTAGTTTTTCTGTTTCGCCTTCTCCAAAGATATTGTATTTTTTATGGCAATCAGGGCATTCAAAATACGACATGTTCTCCGCTATACCTATCAAATCTATGTTCACCTTTTGAGCCATATAAGCAATTCTTCCTGCCACATGAGATGCAGATGCTTGAGGCGTCGTCACAAGCAAAAACTTTTGCTCTGGTATTTTTTGCATTATTGTAAGAGGTATGTCCCCAGTACCAGGTGGCAAGTCAATTATCATGTAGTCAAGGTTTCCCCAATAAACGTCATTCATAAACTGCTCAAGTACTCCTCCTAAAAGTGGGCCTCTCCAAATAAGCGGTGTATCTTCATCGGCAAAATTCCCCATTGAAATGACCTTGATGCCATACTTTTCTATAGGCAATATCGTATTCTCATCTAAAGCATATGGCCTTTCACCTACTATGCCTAAAAGACGCGGTATGCTAAAGCCAAGAACGTCAGCATCAATAAGGCCAACTTTATAACCCAATCTTCCCAGTGCAACTGCTAGATTTGCAGAAACAGTGGATTTGCCAACACCGCCTTTACCGCTTCCTACCGCTATCACACGAGTTTTCTCAAATAAAGGCACTTTTTCTTCATTCATGCCATTTACAAGCCTCTGCCTTTCTTCCTCTGTCATGGCACCCATGTTGACTACCACATCATCAACACCTTCAAGATTTTTAACCTTATTTATGACATCCTCTTTTATGCTGTTTTGAAGTGGGCATCCTTTAATAGTTAACTTTATGTCAATTGTAACTATATTGCCATCTATTTTAATATTATCGACCATGTTAAGGTCTACGATACTTCTTCCTATTTCAGGATCGTAAACATCTTTTAGCGCATTTAAAATCTGTTCTTTTGTAATCAAGTATATACCCCCTAATGGTATTTTATTTTCAATACTTATATTATAATATATAATCACAATAAATAGAATACCCTTAAAATCATTTTTTACAATGATTATTTCATAATTCAAACTAAAAATGATATAGTTAGAGTAATTCTTGACGATAATAATAATATTATATTTATAGAAATAAAAGATACGAATAACGAGGAAGTGATACACATGGTGTTGACAAAAGCAACCACTTTACCTCAAAATGTACAAGATGTTTTAAATAAAATGATGGATCGCCAAGATTATTCTTTGGTTAGCAGCAACGGATTATACTATATAATAGCTACAAGAGGTGAAATGCGTACATCAGGTTACTCAATAAATATTGAGGATGCTAAAATAATCAAAGATTCTGATGAAACAACATTAGAAGTAAATGTATCATATGTGAATCCGCCTAGAGGTTCTTATGTTTCTCAAGTTTTGATGTATCCATATGATGTAAAAAGTTTTACTTATGACGGCAAAATTACGAAAGTGATAATAAATACAAAAGTAAGTCGTAATATTACAAAAGTAGATTATATTAATCTGTAAAAATAAATCCTCTTCTAAAAATATCCTATTTTAAGGCTTTTTATTAAAGCCTTAGAATTTTGCTTGTTTCTTAGCCTGATATTAAAAAATCAATGTGAAAACAATTACCAAATTAATATTGAAATTTTTGTTAAATTAGATAATTGAATAAATAACTGTATTAATATATGATTAAAGTATAAATAATTAAGGGGGAACTATGTATGAAAGAATTCAATGTCTATTTAAATTCAATTGATAAAGTCAAGAATTTCGTAGAAAAGATGTCAAAATATCCTTTTGATATTGATATTGTATCCGGACGTTATGTTATCGATGCAAAGTCAATCATGGGAATTTTTAGCTTAAACCTTGAAAATCAACTTACAGTAATACCACACACCGAAGATGAAGAAGCTTTGTCAAAATTCTCTGATGATATAAAAGAATACATAGCACAAAAGCAGTTATAATTATAAAAGCGTAGACTATCTACGCTTTTGCTTTTATATTATTGGTGGTGGTGTAGGTCCTTTAGGTATAGCTATTTGTCCAGTTGCTGCATCTATGTGCATAAGCCAATAACCCATGTCGCCAGCGTTTCTCATATTTTCTTTTAATGGGCACCAGTATACAAACCCTGTCATTCCTCCAAAAGGCTGATCTGAAAGAGTAAATAGTCCCGGCATACCATAGACGATATATTTAAGCTTTCCATTTTCATCATTTACAAAACCAATCAAATAGTGGTCATAAAAGCCATTCCTATAACCTGTATTAATCTTCCACCATCTGTACCCCTCTAGATTGTTCTCAAATGGATGCACTTCGTCAAGATAGTTGACAATATTGTTGACATATTCCTTTAAATATTTTACGTATCCACTATTTTCTTCGTTTCCATTGACCTCATAACCATCGCTTTTTTTGACATCTTGTGTAGGTTCATCAATAACCTTCTCTTCGCTTTCGCTGTTTGTTTTGGATGCATCTTCTGCTTCAAAGCTATTAACAGGTTGGTTGCCAACGTCATTTTCTTCTGACTCAACTTGAATTTCAACTTCATCTTCTTGGGTTTTCTCAGTGTAAGACTCCGACAAGACATCAATATTATTTTCATCTTTCTTGGTTTTATCATTGCCTTTTTCTTCATCATAATAAATTTGCTCCTTATTTTTTTCATTATTTTCACTGTTTTTCATCAATTTTTTATAAGTCGCTTTCCAGTTAAACCTCGTCTTGTCTATGACGCTTGACAAAGGAATCAATTTATTGCCGTTATCTGCCTCAACAAATGCTACAGCTAAATCGTCAAGCTTTACACCTGAGCCCAGCACATCATCTGTATCAAAAGACCATTCTGCACCTCCTCTGCCTTTATCATCAACTCTTACAGCGCCAAATTCAATTAATTTTGGATTCTCGCCGATTTTTAAAAATTTCACCGTATACGAATAGCTTGGATCAAGGTTTTGAAGCGATGCAGTAATTCTGCCTCTACCGCTTATGGTTTCTATCTTAAGGTAACCTGTTATTTCTTTATCTTTTAAAAGTGATGCACCTCTCTCATCAGGTTCCAGCATTATATACATTCGCTTATAAATGTCCTTTCTTAAAGGCATTTTAATATCCCCCTTATTTCAAATATACTTTTCGCAATATATATTATGAAACAAGGGCATTTAATATTACATTTTCATATCATAAATAGCATTTGCCAGCTCAGCAAATTTTTCTATAGAAAGCGTCTCTCCCCTCTGTTTAAAATCAATTCCGCATTTTGATAAGGCTTCTATGATTATAGATTGATCTATATTCAACGACTTTAATGAATTCGTTATAACTTTTCTCCTTTGCCCAAATGACGCCTTTACAACCTTGAAAAAGAGCTTTTCATTTTTCACAAACACAGGTGGCTCATCAAGAACATGCAATTTAATAAGCGTTGAACTTACCTTTGGCTTAGGAGAAAAAACTTCCGGAGGAAGATTAAGCAACATTTCCGGTTTTGAGTAATAATTTACAGCTACAGTTAATACACCGTATTCTTTGCTTCCTGGTTCTGCACAGATTCTCTCGGCCACTTCTTTTTGTATCAAAATCGTTATATCTTTCATTAAATGTGACTCTAAAAGCTTCATTATAATTGGCGATGTTATGTAATACGGCAAATTAGCAACAACCTTGCATTTATCACCATCAAAATACTTATCAACAACGCCTTTTAAGTCAGCTTTCATAATGTCATCATTTAATATGATTAAATTTTTATATTCTCTTAAATTATCTCTTAAAATATCCACAGCTTCGTCATCTATCTCATATGCCACCACGTTTTTTGCCCTCTCTACAATTTCCCTAGTCAGTGTCCCTAGACCTGCGCCAATTTCAATCACATTGTCATCCTTTGTTATATCAGCTAAATCAGCTATCTTTGACAATATGCCTTCATCAAATATAAAGTTTTGACCAAGTTTCTTTTTAGTATTGAATCCTTTTACTCTCATATCCATCTACCTCGCATTTTTTCAAAAAACAAGACAGGTAAAACCTGTCTATTTGAGTATATAAACTCTTACAGTTCGTCTTCCCCAATTACATGCTTCTTTATACGACGTAAAGAAAAGATCGATTATATTGCCTTTTATAGCTTCCCCAATATCTGCTGCAACCCCAGGACCATATCCCTCAACATACAACCTAGTGCCTAATGGTATTACTTTCGGGTCAACCGCAATAATCCCCCGCCTAACTGTAGCACCAGAATACGTAAGAGAGCCAGGCGGTGCATCATATCCTGTTGCATCCATTATTTTCATCTCTCTATATCTATAGCTTTCTCCCCTTGATGTAGTCAAAAGTCCCAACGTACCTACCTGCACTATTTTGGTTATCGGGTTCTGAACTACAACATCTTTTATAACTTGCCGCGATACTTCTTTCCCATTTTCATATGTAATTTTTATCGTCTTCTCACGCTTTCCGTTTTGACCTTCTTGCACAACTAAAGTCTGGCCTCTTATCATATTATCATTTTGCACTGTTTGCACATTGAAAGCAATATCTTCATCTTGTGTTATTATTTTTTCATTTACTCTGGTTATTGTAACATTCATGCCGCTATACGTTTTGCTATCCAAAGGGGTGCTTATTTTATCGATAGGGCTCAGTGTGATTTTTCCTTGTGCTAATACGTCTTTTAATGTTGGCTTTACTGTGTATATTGTTATATCTTTTCCATCAACGTGAATTACCACGGGGTATGCTCTTTTAATGCTTACTTTCATTCCATCTTTTAGCTTCGAATCTAGCGATGGTATGACTTCATCTTCTTTTCTAAGCTTAATATTTTTTTCTGTCAACAAGCCATTTACAGTGCTTTTAAATGTTGTTGCAACAATTGTTTTCCCATTATCTGTTATTGTAACTTGTTTTTTCAAGTTAACGTATACAGTTATACCTACTAATGAAATTACCAATGCAGCCAAAATCAGAATTCCAACCGGTTTTTTGACAAACTCAATAAACGCAGCCGGCCAAATTCTTCGGTTGCTTGCATCCATTACATAACCTCCTCATTTCTATTGGGAAGACTTTTTATAATTTTAATATACCATGTTATTTTTGTCAAATTCATTTCATAATTATTATCTCCATTTCCATATTAAGCTATTAATTATATTATCTACTATATTATTATATTATATACATGAAAATATTATGTTTCTTTTAAAAAGAAACACGCCCTTTACGGGCGCATCATCTGCATCATTTGTGTCATTATCATGTATGCCATTGAAACATGGTTGTAAGCATCCATAAACATTCTCATATGCTCAGGAGGGCACTGCATTGGAGGCATCATGCCTGGCATCCCCGGCATCGGGCACGGCATAGGTTCCATAGGTGGAGAAGGGCATGGCATTGTAGGTATAGGTCCCATAGATGGTTGCATCGGACCTGTGTACGGCTCCGGATTAATAGGTGGAACGTTCATAGAATTATCGTTCAAGTCATCCCTACACATTTTTTTATATCCCCCTTTATTATTGAAATATCACATTTCAATACAGTATATGTTCCACCTATTTCAATTGCTATAGATTATTTGAAAGTAATATTAAATAATTTTAAGGCATTTGATGCAGTAATA
>JAAROH010008190.1_pt1 | contig 12866 bp, 13 predicted proteins | sample 7248631 | NCBI WGS metagenome assembly JAAROH01 (sample SAMN09772309, study PRJNA484901) | compost metagenome | isolation source: Vermicomposting unit | place: India
ATAGTAATGGAGCGGGATTGATAAAAATCCCACCCCAAATATTGACAAAGAGCCTGTATCTGTATAAACATAGGGCAGACAGTTTATGTATAATTGTCTGCCCTATATTATTTATAAATAGACATGACAAAATAATAAAAAGATTGACAATTATTTTAACAAAAAGTTATTATGAGAGAAATAAGATGTAATTATGGGGGACAATATGGATAATAAGGAAATTATAGACTTAATTGTGGAATATGTTAAGAATTATAAGGATTTAAAGCATACACGAACCAGTTGGGGTGACCCAATTATTGGTTTTGCTGATGCAAATGATGAGCTATTCATTAAATTAAAGGAAATAATTTCACCAACTCATGCCCTTCCATCTGACCTTGTTCCAAATGCTAAATCAGTTATAGCTTTTTTTATACCCTTTTCTATGGATATTGTTGAAAGCAATATTGATGGTGAGGAGAGTTCAGAGGAATGGGATTATGCCTATATTGAAACAAATAATTTAATTGGAGATTTAAACAAATTTTTATATGAAAAGATAACTGAAAAAGGCTATAAGGCATCATTGCTTCCAGCTACTTATAATTATGATGAAGAGAGATTAATAAGCGATTGGTCCCATAGAAGTGTTGCTTATATTGCAGGTGTAGGTAAATTTGGAATCAATAATATGTTAATTACTAAAAAGGGATGTTGTGGAAGGGTAGACAGTGTTGTAACTGATATTGAATTGATGCCAACCCCTAGAACAGATGAAGAATATTGCCTATATAAGAATAATGGAACATGTAAGAAATGCATAGAAAAATGTGTTAACAGTGCTTTCATGATTCAAGAGGGAAAAGTGATTTTTGACCGTAGAAAGTGTAATGAGCAGATTTATGACAAGATAGTTAGGGTATATCCAATTGGAGTAGGAGATACATGTGGAAAATGTATGTGTGGTGTTCCTTGTTCCTTTGAAATTCCTATAAAATTGAATAGCAAATAATTGAGTATTATATTAATTTATCTACATATTCAAGGGATATATTGTGTGCAATATATCCCTTTGCTATTTTTTGAACTTTTGTAAATAGGTGTGATAGTATGAGTACTGATTTTTTATATTATTATTCATTTAAATTTAGAAATACTAATATTAAAATTAAAATTAACTAAATATCATAAATTTATATCATAAATTTTAAGCCTAAAAATTTATTTTGTTTATTGGCTGTAGCGCTGAAAATACCTTGTGTTGATATAATCAAAATTTTATAAAAAACATATTGATTTTTTATAATATATTGCTTATAATGAAATGGTGCAAATTAAGTTTAGTAAACATAAACAATCAGTTTAAATATACTCAATTTATTTGAGGAGGATAATTGTGGAGATAGGAAAGAAGATTAGGCGTCTAAGAATTCAAAACTCTCTAACTCAAGAAGAGCTTGCAGAAAGATGCGAACTTACAAAAGGATTTATTTCACAAGTAGAGAGGGATTTGACTTCACCTTCTATTGCTACGCTAATCGATATATTAGAAGGTTTAGGAACTAATTTACGCGATTTCTTTAATGAAATTGAAGATGAGAAAATTGTTTTTACAAAGGATGATATATTCGTAACTGAAAATGAAGATCTTAAGTACACTTTAAAATGGATTATTCCTAATGCTCAGAAAAATATGATGGAGCCAATACTTGTGGAGTTAGAACCAGGCGGAAAGACAAAAGAAGATTCTCCCCATCAAGGTGAAGAATTTGGATATGTTTTGAAAGGTAGCATCTATGTCCATATAGGAAGTGAAAAATACAAAGTAAAAAAAGGAGAGAGTTTTTACTATAAAGCTAATTTTAATCATTATATTTCAAACGCAGGAAAATCAAAGGCTAGTGTGATTTGGGTTAGCACACCACCAAGCTTTTAGTTATGGAAGGGGGTAAAAAATTGGAAAACAATCATATAATTGACTTAATGTCTATTACAAAAGAGTATGATGGAGTAAAAGTGCTTGATAACATAAGCTTTTATGTTAGAAAAAATGAATTTGTTACTTTACTAGGACCAAGTGGATGCGGAAAGACTACTACCCTTAGAATAATTGGAGGATTCGAGCAGCCAACGGAAGGGAGAGTAATATTTGAAGGGGAAGATATTACAAATTTGCCCCCTTATAAAAGGCAGATCAATACGGTCTTTCAAAAATATGCGTTGTTTCCTCATATGAATGTATTTGAAAATGTAGCCTTTGGTTTAAACATTAAAAAGGTGCCAAAGGATGAAATAAAGAAAAGAGTTAAAGAAATGCTAAAATTGGTCAATCTAGAAGGCTTCGAAAATAGATCCATCCAATCTCTAAGTGGAGGGCAACAGCAGAGAGTGGCTATTGCAAGAGCTTTAGTTAATGAACCAAAAGTACTGCTACTTGATGAACCCCTAGGAGCATTGGATTTGAAGCTTAGAAAAGAAATGCAGACTGAATTGAAGAATATGCAAAAAAGGCTAGGTATTACTTTTATATACGTCACCCATGACCAAGAAGAAGCCCTTACCATGTCGGATACCATAATAGTAATGGATAAAGGAGTCATTCAACAGATTGGTACTCCTGTTGATATATACAATGAACCTAAAAATTCCTTTGTGGCCAAATTTATTGGAGAAAGCAATATCATTGATGGTATAATGCGTGAAGACTACGTTGTTGAATTTGCAGGACAGGTATTTAACTGTATAGATAAAGGGTTTGAAAAGAATGAAGAAATAGAAGTCGTTATTAGACCTGAGGATATAATAATAACTGAACCAGAAGAAGGGCAGCTAACTGGTACTATAACATCGGTAACCTTTAAAGGAGTCCACTATGAAATGATATCCAATGATGGACATTTTAACTGGAAGATACATTCTACCATTATGAAACCAGTTGGTACGGAAATAGGTATGCGCGTAGCACCTGATAACATTCATGTTATGAAGAAGGCGATGAAAAAATGAAAATGAAGCTATTTTCATATCCATATATACTCTGGTTGGCTGTATTTATAGTGGTCCCTTTGTTCTTGGTTTTGTTTTACGCTGTGACCGTGCCTGAAGGTGGAAGCTTAAAGTTTACTATGGAGAATCTTAAGCGTTTTCTTGATAAAAACTATTTAGATGTGCTTTGGATCTCTGTTAAACTTGCTTTAGAGACTACTGTTATAACCTTAATATTAGGATATCCAGTTGGTTTGATTATTGCCAAGGAAAAGCCCTCTAGAAGAAATACCATGGTATTGCTGTTTGTCATTCCAATGTGGATGAACTTTCTACTCAGAACTTATGCTTGGCTAACTTTGTTGGGAAAGAACGGAATCATCAATTTTATAGTGACTTTATTAGGTTTCGAACCACTTAATCTGTTATATAATGATGGAGCAGTATTATTAGGGATGGTATACAATTTTTTGCCCTTTATGGTTCTACCTATTTACTCTGTACTTGCTAAGATTGATGATAGCCTAATAGAAGCAGCAGAGGACCTTGGTGCAAATAAATATCAGATATTTGCAAAAGTAATATTACCACTAAGTGTCCCAGGCATAATAACTGGAATTACCATGGTGTTTATGCCAGCAGTTAGCACCTTTGTAATCTCTAGATTGCTTGGTGGTGGCCAATACATGCTTATAGGTAATTTAATAGAACAGCAATTCCTATGGGTTGGAGATTGGCATTTTGGATCAGCAATTTCCATAATTATGATGATTTTCATATTAATCACTATGGCTATTACTTCTAAATTTGATGTGCAAAAAGAAGGGAGCAGTGGATTATGGTAAGGAATATCTTAAAAAAGCTGTATATACTTTTAATGTTTTTATTTTTATATGCTCCCATTATAGTATTGATAATATTTTCTTTTAATGATTCTAGATCAAGAGGTACATGGAAGGGATTTACCCTTAAGTGGTATGGGGAATTGTTTACCAATTCGGAGATAATGTCAGCATTGTACTATACAATACTTATAGCTATTTTGTCATCTGTTATTTCTACTATTGTTGGAACCTTTGCTGCTATAGGAATACATGGAATGAGTGGATATAAGAAAAAAGCTGTATTAAACCTAAATTATCTTCCTGTATTGAATCCAGACATAGTAACAGCAGTGTCCCTTATGACTTTGTTTAAATTTTTAAGGTTGGAGTTTGGATTTGTTACTTTGTTGTTATCCCATATAACTTTTTGTATTCCATACGTAATACTATCAGTACTTCCTAAGCTAAGGCAGATGAATAAGCATTTGCCCGAAGCAGCTATGGATTTAGGTGCAACACCTTTTTATGCACTGAGGAAAGTAGTGATTCCTGAAATAAAGCCTGGTATAGTAAATGGAGCATTGATAGCTTTTACTTTATCCATAGATGATTTTGTAATAAGCTTTTTCAACAAAGGCGTTGGAGTTACTAATTTAAGTATTACAATATACTCAATGGCTAGAAGAGGCATTAACCCTGTAATAAATGCTCTATCTGCTTTGATGTTTATTAGCTTATTAATATTGTTGTTAATTATAAATAAAAAGGACCAGAAGAATTTAAATCCAAAGAAGAAAGGGGAAGCCATATGAGAAAAGTAAAGGTGATAGCTTTAATTGCACTTGTTGTCTCAATTGCTTTTAGTCTAGTTGGTTGTGGTGAAGATAAACCTACATTAAATGTTTACAACTGGGGAGATTACATTGATCCAGACGTAATTAAGCAGTTTGAAGAGGAATTTAATGTAAAAGTTAACTATGATACTTTTGCTACTAATGAAGATATGTATGTTAGCATTGCAAAAGGTGGTACTAGTTATGATGTAGCATTTCCATCTGACTATATGATAGAAAGAATGATAGCTGAAGGTTTGTTGGCAAAGATTGATAAAAACAATATACCAAATTTGAAATATATAGATGAAGAATTCTTGGATTTGGACTTTGATCCAAATAATGAATATTCAGTACCTTATATGTGGGGAACAGTTGGAATATTGTATAACAAGAAGTTGGTAGACGATAAAGTAGATAGCTGGGATATACTTTGGAATGAGAAATACAAAGGACAGATATTGATGTTAGATAGTCAAAGGGATTCCATAGGAGTTGCCTTGAAAAAATTAGGATATTCCCTAAATACTAGAAACTTAGATGAACTAGAAAAAGCTAAAGAAGAGTTGATAAAGCAAAAACCTTTAGTATATGCATATGTAGGAGATGAAGTGAAAGAGCTAATGGTAGGGGAAGAAGCAGCTTTAGCTGTGGTTTGGTCTGGAGATGCAGTTGCTTTGATGAGGGAAAATGAGAACCTTGCTTATGCCATTCCAAAAGAAGGAACAAACATATGGTTTGATAATATGGTAATACCCAAAAATGCACAGAATAAGGAACTAGCTGAAAAGTTTATTAATTTTATGAACAGGCCAGAAATTGCTGCTAAAAATGCTGAATATATCGGATATTCAACACCAAATGTTGCTGCTAAAGAATTATTGCCGGATGATATGAAAAATAGCAATGTAGCTTATCCTTCAAAGGAAGAAATAGCAAATACAGAAATATTCCTTGATGTAAAAGATATGATAACAGTATACGATAAAATATGGCTAGAGGTTAAATCCCACAGATAAAGAGATAAGCCTAAGATCATAGATCTTAGGCTTTTTTGCATAAAAGAAAAAGTGTGAGAAAATCACACTTTTTCTAGATAAGTAAATTAAATTATTATATTTGAGCCTAATGAATAGGATTTATATGTAAATTGTTACAGGAATGCTTTCTCTGATAGGTTCAGGCCAAATAACATCAGCAGTTTCTACAGGAATACTTTCTCTGATAGGTTCAGGCCAAATAACGTCAGCTACTTTTACAGGTAAATTTTTTCTAATTGGTCCCGGTACGATAATTCCAGCGATTATTATCGCTACTATTGTTAATAAAAATGTTAATGGTAATGTTGATTTTTTCTTAAGTTTCATTACAATTCCCCCTTTTTTCTAATAATTTTGTTAACATGCTTTGAGTTTCTTGTTTATAGTTATTATTAATGAGATAGTATATAATTTTTAAAAAAGTTAAAGCATTTTCGTCTAGTTTAAAGTTGAAAATTTCTTTTTCATAATCTTCTAATAATATCTTAATTTTATCAAATTGCTTTCTTTTTATGTAATAATTAGCTAAAAGAGCAAGAGCTTTTGAGATTAAATTTTTATTATTAGTTTCTTTTGATAATGATAATGATTTTTTTAAGTATTTCTCATATGATTCATAATCTTCTAGATAATCATATGTATTTGCTGTATTTATTAGTATTTCTGGCAAATAGTAAGAGTTTTCATCTATATGTTTTAATAAATCTAATATTTTTTTGTGATATTCAATTACTTTTGGTTTATTGTTTTTTCTAATATAGATTTGCAATATGTTGTTATAAATTAAACTCAACATTTCAGGATTATTTTCGTCTATAATTTTTAATAGCTTATCATAAATTCTTAGAGCTATGTCATAATTTTTAACTTCAACATTGCATGTTCCTTCAAGCAACAATATCTTCTTCATATATTCATAATTGTCACAGGGTATATAATACTTAGCGTATATAATATGATCCATAGCTGTGTAATAATCGTTTAAATAGCAGTATGACAGAGCAAGATTATAGTGGAATACTCCTTTTTGCCTATCTGTAAGATTTTCTTGAGTAGAGAGTGCAAATTCACAAAGCCTTATAGCCTCGTGATATTTTTTTGTTAAAATACAATTATAAACAAGTCGTAATATAAGCTTATATCTGTCCTTCATATTAGGATGTTCATACGAAATCTCCAGTGCTTTAATGTAATAGTAGTATTCTCTATTAGGATCCTTAGCTTTATAATATATCTCTCCTAGCAGCTGATATATTTTAACCTTTTTGTCTACAAAGTTCCATTTATTAAGGAAGTTTTCAATTTCGTTGAGCTCGTCCACTTTTAGATTGTAGTTTTTTTCCTGAAGGCGTTTTTCAAGCATATTAATATACTTATTAGCTACGCTTCTAGCCTCATATCTTTCAGGATTGAGAATATCCTCAGCCTGTATATACGTATCAAGGCCTCGTTCACAAAGAATTTTATTTATATTCTTAGATATGATATTTGCTACATTGTAGTAAATAGGCGTTTTATTGTTTTCTATGAGGCTAATAAGATTTCTTGTAACATCATTTCCTGCTATTTCATGTTGTTTTAAATTTAGATCTTTTCTTATTCTTTTTAGGTTTTCACCTGCAGTAATCTTTTTAGCCATCATGTTTTCAACCTTTTCCTTTTATTTGTAGGGGAATTTTCACATTTATCCAATTCAACTATATAATAGCATAAATTTAAACATAAGTAAATATATTTACTGATATTTTTGAATGATTTAAATAATTTTAAATTTACCCGTTTATTTCATATTTTTCATGGTATAATTAGTAAATATAGTCAAGAAAAAAGATAAACAGAAGGGATGATTGAAATGAGTAACTACATACCAACAAGAGAAGAAGCTTTAGAGCTTTTAATGGAATATAATAAGGATGAAAGCCATATCAGACATGCCTTAGCTGTAGAAGCTGTTATGTTGCATTTTGCAGAGCTACTTGGAGTAGAAGATAAGGAAAAATGGGGTATAATAGGATTAATTCATGATCTTGACTATGAAATGTATCCTGATGAGCACTGTAGTAAAACAAAAGAAATACTTACTGAAAAGAATTGGCCAGAAGATTACATAAGAGCTGTTGTCAGCCACGGGTGGGGAATTTGTACTGATGTGGAACCAGTCCACATAATGGAAAAAGTATTGTATACAATTGATGAGTTAACTGGACTGATATATGCAACTGCAATTTTAAGACCAAGTAAAAGCATTTTAGATTTAACAGTTAAATCGGTAAAGAAAAAGTGGAAACAGAAAACTTTTGCTGCTGGAGTTGATAGGTCAATCATAGAAAAGGGCGCTGAAATGTTAGGAATGGATTTGGATAAAGTAATAGAAGAAACCATAAAAGGAATGCAAAAAGTAGCAGAAGAAATAGGGCTTAAAGGAAATCTTTAAAATAAAATTATAATTAAATGTTTAAAAGATTTATTTATTGGATATATATTTTGTGTCTTAGTCTAAAAATATGATATAAAATCCTCTTAGGATTTTATATAGATTTTTTACAAAAGATAAGTGAAAAAAACACTAAAGATTAGGTAAAGAAGATTTGAAGCAGGAAATACTAATTAGTATTTCCTGCTTTTTATTGGTATCAGTTACAATAAGAGTATTTTTGCTAGAGAATAATTTAATCTAAAACCTTTAAACTATAATGATAAACTACATTATAGTTTAAAGGTGAGAAAAGTGTTTAGCTTGATAAAGTATCCAGTTTTATTTGCAACAGGTGGAACGATTTATATATTTCTTGAAATACTGTGGAGAGGATATACACATGTGACCATGTTTTTTCTTGGCGGACTATGTTTTGTCCTAATAGGTTTGATAAATGAAAATAGTGTTACATTGAATTTACCCCTATTGATTCAGCAAATCATATCCTGTTTTATAATTACAACATTAGAATTGATCTTTGGATTAATATTTAATGTATGGTTGGGCTTTAACATCTGGGACTATAGTCAAATTAAATATAATTTTATGGGGCAGATATGTTTGAGATACAGTATATTGTGGTTTCTCCTTTCTTTACCAGCTATAATCCTAGATGACTATTTAAGATATAAATTGTTCGGAGAGGAAAAACCACAATACAAAATATTCTAAAAGGCTTCTTCTAAAATAAAGAAGAAGCCTTTTTATCTTATAAATATTACTTGGTAGTTGTTTCAGTAATATTGCTAGAATTATTGTAATAATATTTAATGGAATTTAAATTAGGACATGTGTGTTGGTAAAATTTATAAAAGCTATCTAGTCAAGACTATACATGTTTTATAAAATATAAATAGGAGGTGAGAAAAGTGTTAAAATTTAAAAGAATCCTAATACTTTTTCTCATTATTTTCATGGTTAGCTTGATTGGTTGTTCTATAGAAAGCTCTGAGAAGAAATCAAAAAAATCCAGTGGAACAAATATAGACTTTAAAGTTAATGTAAAGAAAGCTGTATCAGAATTGACGGTTGATTTATTTAAAGAAACATTTGATGGAGAAGAAAATACTTTGATATCACCAACTTCTATAACGATGGCTCTTTCAATGGTAGCAAATGGTGCCGAAGGGGACACCCTTTCTCAAATGGAAAAGGTTTTAGGTAGAGGTCTAAAAATAAATCAAATCAATGAAACCATTTCAGTATATCTTAGTAGAATAGAAAGTGTTGATGATATAAATATAGCTAATTCAATCTGGATAAATGATATGGATAGCATAAAAATAAAAGAGGAGTTTTTAGATGTAAACTCAAAGTATTACAACGCCAAAATCTATAAAGAAGTCTTTAATGACAAAACAGTAGATAGCATTAATTCTTGGGTTTATGAAAAGACAGATGGAATGATTGAAAAAATGATAGATAGCATTTCTCCAAACAGCATAATGTACTTGATAAATGCTATAGCCTTTGAATCAGAATGGGAGAAAAAATATGAATCCAATCAAGTATTTGAAGATGAATTTACTGATTACAAAGGCAACAAGAAAGAGATAGAAATGATGAATTCAGAAGAAGAGAAGTACTTATATGATGGCAAAGCAGTGGGATTTATAAAACCTTATAAAGATAATAAATTTAGTTTCATAGCAATCCTTCCAAATGAAGATATAGGTTTAGAAGAATATATAAACCAGATGACAGGTGAAAGCCTTTTTAACATGATAAATTCACACAAAGAAGCCAAGGTAGATGTCTATATACCAAAGTTTAGCTATAGCTATGAAACCAATATGAACCAGGTGCTTATAACCCTAGGAATTGAAGACGCCTTTGATGAACTCAAAGCAGACTTTTCTAAAATAGCAGAAGTTAAAAATGAAAACATATATATCAACAAAGTAGTCCATAAAACCTTTATAGAAGTGAATGAAAAGGGGACCAAAGCAGCTGCAGCAACTGGAGTAGAAGTGAATGTAACATCCACTATAGTTAATGAGGAAAGGTATACTGTTAGACTAGATAGACCTTTTATTTACATTATTATGGATAATGAAACCAACATGCCAGTATTTATAGGTTCTGTGTTATACGTTGATTAAAAACAAAAGCCTTCAGGTTAAAACTTGAAGGCAATTTTAATTAAAAAAATTTATATACTTATTACATTTATATTTTCCACAGGGGCATTATTAAGTCCGTACCTTTCAATTGCAGTATCAACAATTTTTAAAATAAATCCCTCATATCCTAGTTCTGTTTTTTCAGCCATCCTATATAAAAAACTGAAACCTTTCATAAGACCAGGCAGTGAGTTTATCTCTAATACATAAGGAATACCGTCCTTATATTTAATATCTACCCTTGCATAATCTCTTAACTTTAATGCTTTAAAAGCTTTGATTGCAGTAGACTCTATTAATTTTCTCTCATCATCATTTAATGGGGCTGGTATATGGAAGATAGTTCTAGCCTTGTGGTATGCTTTTACTTCAAAAGAATATAGTTTTTGTAGGTCATCTGGCAAGTTTGACAGGTCTATTTCTACTATAGGAAGAACTGTCGGATTATCATTTCCGATTACTCCTACTGTAAATTCTCGCCCTTCTATGAATTCATTTAAAAGAATAGGTGGATTATAAATTCTTAATTCTTCTTCTACTTTCTTTATTAAACTATCCATATCGTATACTAAATTATCTGCATAGATTCCACGGCTCGATCCTTCGTCGCTAGGTTTTACTAGAATAGGGAATTTAAGATCTATATTTTGTAAATCATCTATACTGTATACAGCAGCAAAATTAGGAGTTGGTATATTATGAGCTTTAAATATAATAGAAGAATAAATCTTGTTGATTGCAAGGGCATGTCCTAAAACAGAAGATGCAGTATAGGGTATATTAGCAAACTCTAAAAGAGCAGGTAACTGAGCAAGCTTACTATCGCCTCTTATTCCGTTACAAAGATTAAATACCAAATCAACATTTTCAGCCTTAAGGTGGTTTATAATATTATCATCTGCTACCAAGGAAATGCATTCGTATTTTTGAGATAGGATCCTCTCGATCTCTTCAACTGTCTTTCTTTTCTGTTCATCCTCCTTTAGGGCTTCCTCACGGGGGATTAGATTCATCCTTGACTTATCAGTGACAATGGCAATTTTCAATAATCACTCCTCCTTTGACTTAATTTGCTGAATACAGGCAATTAAGTTTAGATAATTTGATTCTAATTCATAGTTTTCAAAATGTCAATATTTAAAATTTTCTGTAAGTATGGAATATTCAAAAATATTTTAGCGAAATTTATCAAGTTTTGTAAGTATACTTGAATAATATGAGATTTGGAGCTTAAAGATCTTGATTATAAATCGCTGTAAAACAAAATAATATCTCTTTTTTATATTATGTGTAATAATATATATAGGTAGTAATTTATCAAAAAAATAACAAGGGGGAAAAATCATGGAAAAAATAAAGTATTTAATTATTGGGAATGGGATTGGAGGCCTTTCTGCTGCAAGAGAAATTAGAAGTCACGATAAAGAAGGTAGCATTCTTTTAATAAGCAGTGAACCATATCTTACATATTATAGACCAAAATTAACCGAAGGAATATTTGAAGACTTTACAGTAGATAGTTTATTAGTATATGATGAGAGCTGGTATAAGCAAAGAAATATAAAAACACTATTAGAAACAACAGTTAAAAAAATTGATATAGACAACAATATAGTCTATCTTGATGATAGCAGAAAGATAGGATATGAAAAACTTTTAATTGCAACAGGTAGCCGTCCTTTTATTCCACCATTTAAGGGCAAAGACAAAGAAGGAGTATTTGCATTGAGAACATTACAGGATCTAAATGAATTTAAAGAATTTCTGAAATCCTGCAATACTGTATCAGTAATAGGTGGAGGCCTTTTAGGACTAGAAGCTGCTTGGTCATTGAAACAGTTAGGCAAAGAAGTCAATGTAATTGAGTTTGCCCCATATTTATTACCCAAGCAGTTGGATAGGGAACTAGCTAATAGATTAGAAGAAAAGTTAAACAGTTTAGGTTTAAGAATTCATACCAATTCACAGGTGGAAGAAGTCTTAGGAGATGGAAGAACTAATGGTATTAAACTAAATGGAGATAAAGTAATCCCTACAGATGCAGTCCTTGTTTCTTCAGGTATTAGACCAAATCTTGATTTGATAGTGGATACATCTATTGAATACGATAAAGGTATAAAAGTGGATAGCCAAATGAGAACTAATGTTGAAAATATATTTGCAGTAGGAGATGTAGTAGAAGTAGAAGGTATGGTATTAGGCCTTTGGACTGTTGCCAATGAACAAGGGAAAGTTGCAGGGGCAAACATGGTTGGATTGGAAAAGGAGTACAAACAGCCTAAGGTATTTACAACATTAGAGATAGGGGATATAAAGGTATTTTCAGCAGGTGATATCAACAATTTTGATAGAATCTATGAGTATAAGGATAGCAGTAAAGATATCCATCATAAGATATTTACAAAAAATAGAATAACAACTGGAGTAATACTATTTGGAGATATAAAGGACAGGAATAAATTTAATACAGCAATAGTATCACAGCTACCTGTGGAAGAGCTGTTGAAAAAGGATGATAGATTTAAAAAAGCATAATAGATGTAAAATAAAAAGGCTCTTTGTCAATATTTGGGGTGGGATTTTTATCAATCCCGCTCCATTAC
>JAAROH010008192.1_pt1 | contig 12767 bp, 10 predicted proteins | sample 7248631 | NCBI WGS metagenome assembly JAAROH01 (sample SAMN09772309, study PRJNA484901) | compost metagenome | isolation source: Vermicomposting unit | place: India
AAAAGCCTTGTCACATCGGTATCGCATTTCACACGTTCCCCCATCGATCAAGAGAGACAACCGTTTTTCACCAGCCTTCTAAGCGAGGACAAAGCTGGGCGAAGCGGATTTTATTGCCCAAAACTGCTTTTGTTCTGCCGTTTCAAATGTCTCCATCCCTTCATCTGTCCGATACGACAAGCACATCGACATGTTTGAGCTGCTTCATAATGACATGAATGAGCGATCCTTTCCAAATTTCTTCCCATCTCGTCCGCGCCGACATCCCCATGACAATTTGTGTAATCTTATATTCTCGACATACATGCACGATTTGATGAGCGACATGCCGCGGGCCGGCTTCCCGAACAAGGAACATGGCACCAAACTGTTTCGCCATCTTTTCCCATTCGGCGATTGCCTTTTCCGGTGACTGCCCTTTTTGCTTAATATGTAAAATGTACAGCTCCGCATTTAATCGTTGAGCAATTCGCCAGCCACGGCGGATCAATTTTTCGGCATTGGGCCGGTAGTTGACGCATACAAGAATTTTTTCATGAATGCCTGTCGGTTCTTCAATCCCTTGCTGTTCCCGTTCTTTCTCCAAACGCATCTCGATGTCGTCGGCGACTTCTCTTAACGTCAGCTCCCGCAAAGCGACGAGATTGCCTTTGCGAAAAAAATGATTGAGAGCCTGCTCAATTTTTTCTTTTCCATATACTTTTCCTTCTTTTATACGCTCACGCAACGCTTCCGGTGTAATGTCGATCACTTCAATCTCATCGGCTTCCCTAAGCATAAAATCGGGGACACGTTCGTTCACCCGAACGTCGGTCACTTGCTCTACAATGTCATGAACGCTTTCCAAATGTTGAATATTCATGGCCGTCCATACATGAATCCCGGCGCGCAAAATGTCCTGCACATCTTGATAACGCTTTTTGTTCTTGCTGCCGGGAGCGTTGGTATGGGCCAACTCGTCGACAATCACCACATCCGGGTTGCGGCGAATCACCGCGTCAACATCCAATTCCGTCAATTCTTTTCCTTTGTAATGGACTCTCTTGCGAGGAATGATTTCCAAGTCTTTAATTTCCGCTTCGGTCTCAGCCCTCCCATGCGTTTCCACGATTCCGATGACAATATCGACGCCCTTTTCTTTTACATCATGGGCATCCCGCAACATATGAAACGTTTTGCCAACCCCCGGGGCCGCCCCAATATAAATTTTGAGGCGGCCTTTTTTAATTTTTTCAATGTTCTGTAAGATTTCTTCCGGGGTCATTCGTCTATATTTATGATTCATTCCGCCGAGAACGCTCCTCCACTAATTTTTGCACAGCCATATTTAAGCGCACAACGTTCACCCGCGGTTCACCAAATACCCCCAGGGCTCTCCCTTCTATATGCTCTTTGACCAAACGGGTCAACCGCTGTTCGGACAATCCTGTCGCCTTTGCGACCATCGGCACTTGAAACAAGGCGGCTGCTGGGCTAATATGAGGGTCAAGTCCAGAGCCTGAATTGGTAATTAAATCGATGGGAATCTCGTTTTTCTCTTTGCCCGGAACCTTGTTTAACCACTGTTCTGCGTCTTTCTTCATCCGTTCGGCCAGTTCTTTATTGGAAGGCCCGTAATTGGGAGAACCGGACGCGCTAGCATCATACTGAATCGATGACGGGCGGCCGTGGAAATAACCGTCCCGCTGAAACGGCTGGCCAATCAGTTCGGAAGCGACGGGCTTTCCGTTTTCATAAATGATGCTTCCATTCGCTTGATGAGGAAATATCAACTGGGCTAGACCTGTCATGGCCGCAGGATACCCAAGTCCAAACAAAACTATCATCAACAAAGCAAAACGAATAGCTCTCATGTCCATCTCTCCTCTCTTGTTTACATAAACAAGCCTAGGACTAAATCAATGACCTTGATTCCAATAAACGGGGCAATCACCCCACCGCCTCCATATATCAACATATTTCTACGCAACAGCTTTTCCGATGACATCGGTCGATAACGAACCCCTCTCATCGCCAACGGAATCAACAGTGGAATGATCAAAGCGTTGAAAATTAACGCCGATAAAATCGCGCTCGCTGGCGAATGCAAATGCAAAATATCGATCGCTTTCATCTGCGGAATGGTGGCGACAAATACCGCTGGCAAAATAGCGAAATATTTGGCGATGTCGTTGGCAATGCTGAAAGTCGTCAACGCGCCTCGGGTCATCAACAACTGTTTTCCGATGGAAATCACTTCGATAATTTTCGTCGGATCCGAGTCAAGATCAATCATATTTGCCGCTTCTTTAGCCGCCATCGTCCCGCTGTTCATAGCTAATCCGACATCGGCCTGCGCCAAGGCGGGCGCATCATTCGTCCCATCCCCTGTCATGGCCACTAAGTTTCCTTTGACTTGTTCTTCCCGGATCACTCGTATTTTGTCTTCCGGTTTGCTTTCAGCAATAAACTCGTCCACTCCCGCTTCTTTCGCGATCGTCGCGGCGGTCAACGGATTATCTCCTGTGCACATCACCGTTTTGATCCCCATTTTTCTCAATTCTTCAAACCGTTGCCGCATTCCTGGTTTGACCGTATCTTTCAAGTAGATGATCCCTACGATATTTGCTCCGACCGAAACAGCCAAGGGCGTGCCGCCTTGTCTGGCAATTTGTTCGCTTTTTTCCTTCAAATCGCTCGGGATGCGGCCCCCTAGCTGTTTGACGTGATGGGAAATCGCATCAACGGCTCCCTTGCGATACGGAACCCCTTGAATGTTCATGCCGCTCATTCTTGTATCAGCCGAGAACGGAACAAACTCTTCGTGATCATATTTCGCCATCTCCCCCTGCCAGCCCTGTTGCTTCGCTAATTCCAACACCGAGCGCCCTTCCGGCGTTTCGTCCTTTACCGAGGACAACACCGCTGCTTCCCGCACCTGTTCCTCGGTTGCGCCACCGACGGGAATGAACTGAGCGGCCATGCGGTTCCCAAATGTTATCGTTCCTGTCTTATCCAGCACGATCGTTGTCACATCCCCCGCCGCTTCCACAGCTTTTCCGGACATAGCCAGTACATTGAATTGGGTCAGACGATTCATTCCAGCAATGCCGATGGCGGACAATAAGCCGCCGATGGTAGTTGGAATCAAGCAAACGAGCAAAATAATCAACGTAGTCGTCGACAGCTGAATGCCGACATAGCGAGCAATGGGCACCAATGTGACGACGACAATCAAAAAGATGAGCGTAAGAGTCACCAGCAATATGTTCAACGCTAGCTCATTCGGTGTTTTTTGCCTTGACGCTCCTTCAACGAGCGCGATCATTTTATCCAAAAACGACTCGCCCGGATCGGCCGTGATTTTCACTTTGATCCAATCGCTGACGACCTTTGTGCCGCCGGTTACCGAGCTGAAATCCCCTCCGGCTTCTTTGATCACAGGAGCAGATTCCCCAGTGATGGCCGATTCATCGATAGATGCCAGCCCTTCGATAATCTCCCCGTCACCAGGAATAAGATCCCCGGCTTCGACAAGAACGACGTCTCCTTTCCGCAGTTGTGTGGATGGCACCCGTTCTATTTCCCCTTTGGCCCCAATCCGTTTGGCGATCGTGTCGGCCTTCGTTTTCTTGAGCGATTCAGCCTGCGCTTTTCCTCGCCCTTCCGCCAACGCCTCGGCGAAATTGGCGAACAAGATGGTAAACAAAAGAATGAAAAAGACAGCCAATTCGTAGGTCCAGTCCTCTACGCGAAAAAAGCGCGGGAACAACAGCATCAGCAACACCATCAATGTTCCGACTTCGACGACAAACATGACCGGGTTGCGCATCATTACGAAAGGATTGAGCTTTTTGATGCTTTCGATGGCCGCTTCCCGCACAAGCTCAGGATGAAGCAGTGATTGACGCGGATTCTTTTCTCTCATCTTGACATATCCCCCTTAGCGAATGGTTAAATATTCCGCCACCGGCCCTAAGATTAGCACAGGGAAAAACGTAAGCGCGCCAATGATAAATACAGTGGCAAATAAAATCACGCCAAATGTAGCAGTATCTGTACGAAAGGTCCCTGCGGTTTCAGGCACAGGTTGTTTTTTCACCAATGAGCCGGCCACAGCAAGCATCGCTATAATGGAAAGATATCTCCCTAAAAGCATGACCATTCCGGTCGAGATGTTCCAAAAAGGAGTATTGTCCTTCAATCCTTCAAACCCCGATCCATTGTTGGCTGCTGAAGATGTAAATTCATACACGACTTGCGAAATGCCGTGAAAACCGGGGTTGCTAATGGCTTCTGTTCCCATGTGTGTCATGAGCGCAAACGCCGATGGCGCTAAGATGATCAGAGGATGCACTAATAAGGCGACGACGATCAATTTCATCTCCTTCGGTTCGATTTTGCGCCCTAAAAATTCTGGAGTGCGGCCTACCATCAATCCGGATAAAAACACGGCAATCATCGCATACATTAAGATGTTTACAAACCCAACTCCATCGCCGCCAAACACGTTGTTCAACATCATCAGCGCCAGCGGAACAAGCCCGCCGATAGGCGTTAAACTGTCATGCATGTTGTTGACCGAACCGGTCGTGGCTGATGTAGTAATGGCAGTAAACAAACTAGAGAGCGGAATGCCAAATCGCACTTCCTTCCCTTCCATATTTCCCCCATCAGTCGTCAACCCCCATTTGCCAAAAAGAGGATTTCCGGCTTGTTCGGCTTTGTAGACCACTCCTAGCATCAGAATGAACAAAACGAACATCGTCGCAAACAAGACCCACCCTTGTTTGCGCTTTTTCACCGCATAACCGTACGTAAAAGGCAGAGCGGCCGGAATGCACCACATCGATAACATTTCAATGACGTTCGTAAGCGGATGGGGATTTTCGAACGGATGAGATGAGTTCGCGCCGAAAAACCCACCCCCGTTTGTCCCAAGATGCTTGATCGCTTCAAGTGAAGCGACAGGCCCTAACGCCAACGTTTGTACGCCCCCCTCTAGGGTCGAGACAGTCATGCGCGCCGAAAACGTTTGCGGCACCCCAAAAGCCACCAATAAAATCGTGACGACAATCGAGAGCGGAAGCAGTACACGCACATTGGCGCGCACAAAATCTTGATAAAAGTTCCCTATCGTTTTTCCTTTTTGTGATAAAGCGCGAATCAACGCGATGGCGACCGCCAACCCTGTAGCAGCTGATGTAAACATCATCATGGTGATCACAGCCATTTGTGATAAAATGGACAGCCCCGATTCTCCGCTATAATGTTGCAAATTCGTATTCGTCATAAAACTAATTACTGTATTGAACGTAAGAGTGGGCTCCATGTTTTCTGCCTTGCCGCCATTCAGCGGCAAAACATGTTGAACGCGCAATAGACCGTAAGATAGGCCCAATAATATGACATTGACCACCAGCAATGCTGCACCGTACGATTTCCAAGACATTTCTTCTTGCGAACGAAAGCCCGACAATTTGTAAATGACCCTTTCCACCGGTGAAAAAAAGCGATCGATCGCCCCTTTTCTAAAAAACGCCCCATACATATAAGCGCCTAACGGCATCGCAATCACCATTAACAACAAGAAAATGAAGATATATTGCCAAAAGGCGTTCCACATACTTTTTCCTCCTCACACGCAATCACTCATATCCCGAAACTTGATGACGACTTAAAATTTTTCCGGATAAATCAAGGCATAGGTCAAATAAACAAATATTCCGAGTGTCACCACACCTACGATCCAGATCATTGTTCTTCTCCTCCGCTCACGACAGAATCGCACCAACTAGAAAATTCGTAAAAGAGAAGAAAACTGACGACAAGCAGAGCAACCATCATCACATCCCACACAGCCATCCCTCCGCACTGTTCATTATTTCTATCAGTTGCGTGCATTCGCTGATCGATGGGCAAAATATCCTCGATCTTACTGAAACAAGTTAATTCCTTCTCGCCACCCGTCTTTCGCCAAGCAAAAATCCGCTTTGTCGTTCATCAATCGTATGAACGGACTTGATAACCGATTGCTCGCGACGGCCCAACCAAAAACATAAAACAACAAAAATGTAATATTTTTATTGAAAATGAACAAAAAAGCAGTCAGGGGATGCCTGACTGCTTATAGAAAGCCATAGGAAATCCCCCCTCTCTCAACACGCTTACGAGGTTAGCTGACGGATTCGGGTGATGAGAGTCACCCTACCAGTTCAGAGAAAAACGCCCCGAACTGGATTCACCCCATGTGACACACTTGCCACGATTGGTTCCCCCGCTCCGATATAAAATCGGACTCAGCGATCCATATAGGGAATAAATGGTGAATGATTCAATTTGAGGCTCATTATACTCCTGCCATTCAAAGTTGTCAAAACGCCAAAAACCGTTCTTTTTTAGCAAATAGAAGCAAAAACACATACAGAAAGCGATTACATATTCGTTTTTTGCATCCTTTCCTATAATTTTCTCCGTTTTGCTCTTATTTTCATTTTTTCTCAACGCGCTAATCTCTCTAGGAGGCCGGTGATTTAAGGGGTATTCAAACCAAAAGGAAGGCAACGGAATCCGAGGCCTTCCTTCGTCTCTTACACATATCATCCCTATTCAAGCGATAACGCTTTACATCACTTGTTTTCTTTCGTTCGTACTCACCGTATGAAACGGAATCCAACTAACAACAACGGTAACAACCATATTAATGATCAACGCGACAATGCCAACGTTTAAGTCTTGCACCGCTTGCGGCAGCGATGGGAACAACGTGCCGATGCTGCTGCTGGATAACGTAATGTACGCAACCGTCGCGACGCCAGCCAAGATGCCGGCAAACGCGCCTTGCTTCGTGATAAAGTTTTGCTTCCACAAGCTGAACAAAAACGATGGGAACAATTGCGTCACGAGACTATATCCCATAAGAAGCAGCGCCACGATCGTATCGCCGCCTCGAAACGTAACGTACAACGAAACAAGAGCGATGACCGGAACGAGATATTTCGCCAACTTGGCAACTTGCTCGTCCGTTGCGGACGGCGCAAACACTTGATACACATTTTTCACAAGCAACGTCGATGCAGTCATCAAAATCATCGACCCCGGCACCATGGCGGTGAGCAGCCCTGCAGCACCAATCAATCCCACCACCCATGGATCAAATGTTTTCACTGATAATTTCAACAAAGCCAAATCCGCATCCGAACCTTCGAGACCCGGCACTTGCAAAATAGCCGTAAAACCGACGAAAAACACAAATAGTAAGATTAACTGATAAATCGGCAGAACAATGGCATTTTTCCGAAAAACGTTGGCGCTTTTTGCCGAATAAATCGAGCCGAACGTATGAGGCCACATATAAAAACCAAGCGCCGTCAACAACACGGTTGAGATAAACCATGAGACGCTCATCCCTTTGTCTGGCAATGCTAAAAATCCCGGTTTCGCCTGCTCGACCGCCTCAAACATCGGCTGAATGCCACCGTAATAGTGGAACGGAAGATAGATCCCTAAAAAGACGGCCACGACTAAAATCATGATATCTTTCACAACCGCCGTCCATGCCGAACCGTGAATGCCTGAAATCATTACGTAGATCGTTACCGCCAGCACACCGATCCAGATCGCAGCAGTTGGGGAAATCGTGCCGTAAGAAGCTTGGGACACGATAATACCGAGTCCTTTCAATTGCAGCACCAAGTACGGAATGAGCGCCACAACCCCCACAAGCGCCACGAGAACGCCGAGTATCGGGCTATCATACTTACGAGCGAAGAAATCGGATTGGGACATCAATCGATGTTCTTTCGCATACTTCCATACGTTCGGCAGCATCCAATACGATAGTACATAGGCCAGGCAGCCGTAAGCGATGATGTAGAACGTCGAACCGCCCTTGCCGTAGGCCCAACCGCTCCCGCCAAGGAAGGTAAACGTTGTGTAAATCTCGCCGGCCATCAAGAGAAACACAAACATCGTACCAAACCCGCGGCCGCCGACGGTCCATTGTTCCAAATTCATATCTTTCCCTTTGCGCGCCTGTAGACCTAAATAAAGGGAAAGCAACAAGAACGCAAAAATAATGACTAACGCTGCATTCATGTTTGCTCATCCTCCTTCACCGCGGGATCAAAGCGATACACAATCGCCATAATGACCGACGTAGCGATCACCCAGGCCACTAACCAAAAGAGAAGTAACGGCATTCCGAACACGTAAGGTTCGACTTTGTTCACAAATGGGATGCCGCCAAGCATGCCAACAAACGGCAGCACCATCAGCCAACGGATAGACTTCATTCTCTCTCCCCTTTCTTGAGATGAGCGGAAGCGCCTATTCCGCTTCCGCCAACAATTTCAACGTTGCGCCGACAAACAGCTGCACGCCGATCTCGAGCGCGTCTTCGTCGATCGTAAAGCGCGGGTGGTGATGCGGGTACACGATGCCTTTTTCTTCGTTTCGGGCTCCGACGTAAAAGAAGCTACCCGGCGCTTTTTGCAAGAAGGCGGAGAAATCTTCGCCGCCCATGTTCGGTTTCAAGCGGGCGACGGCTTCGTCGCCCAACAGTTCGCGCGCTGTTTCCTCAATGACGCGGGTCACTTCGTCATGGTTGATCACCGGGCGATAGCCGTAGTCAAATTGGAACTCGTACGAGGCGCCGTGCGCTTCGGTAATGCCTTTGACAATGCGCTCCATCCATTGCGGCACCGTGCGCCGCAACGTGTCGTCAAACGTGCGCACCGTCCCTTGGATTTCGACCTCTCCGGGCAGGACGTTATGCGCCGTGCCGGCGACAAATTGCGTCACGGACACAACGAGCGGCTCGATTGGGTCGACGTAGCGCGAGACGATGTGCTGCAAGTTCGTCACGACTTGCGCCCCGATGGCGATGGCATCGATCGTTTGATGCGGCATGGCCCCGTGGCCGCCTTTGCCGATAATGCGAATGAAAAAGCGGTCTGGTGCCGCCATCATCGGTCCGTACACAATGCCGACTTTTCCGCACTCCAGCGGCGACCAAAGATGCGTGCCGATGACAACATCGACCCCGTCCATGACGCCCGCTTGCACCATCTCTTCCGCCCCGCCCGGGAACAGTTCTTCCGCATGTTGGAACAAAAAGCGAATCTCGCCGCAGATGGCATCGCGCAGCTGGGAAAAAATTTTCACCGTTCCAAGCAGCATCGCCGTATGGCCGTCATGGCCGCACGCATGCATGACGCCGGGATGTTTTGACGCAAATTCAAACGTGTTTTCCTCTTGAATCGGCAGGGCGTCCACATCGGCGCGAATGGCGACGACCCGCCCCGGCTGCTTGCCGACAAGCCGCGCCATCACGCTCGTTTTCGTCGGCCGCGAAAGCTCAAGGTGGCCGAACGATTGCAGCGTCTCGAAAACAAACTGCGCCGTTTTCTCCTCTTGGAACGACAATTCAGGATGGGCGTGCAGATGGCGACGCCAAGCGATGACGTCCGCTTTCACTTCATCGACGAGTCGTTTGATTTCTTCCCTTGTCATCTGAGTTCTCCTCCTGTTCTTTGTTCTCCCCTTTGGTCAGGCGTCGATCAAAGACGAATTCGCTCTGGAAATGCCCCATGATCCTCAATCAGACAGATCGCGTGAATTTTTTTCAACATTTGCCACAACCATTGTTCGTCTTTTTCGTTACTCCACTTGCGCCAGCTGCCATACGGTATGATAAAGGACCGCCGCTCCCGCTGCACAATCCTCTTTCGTGCTCCATTCCGCCGGGTTATGGCTCACCCCGTCTTGGGAGCGGACAAAGATCATTCCGATCGGACAAAGAGGAGCCAGCTGCACCCCATCGTGGGCCGCACCGCTCGGCAGCCAAAACGGCGGATACCCAAGCTGCTTGCACGCCCTTTCCGCGGCCTGTTTCACCACCTCGGAACATAGCACCGGCGGCATGTCTTGCAGCCGCTCCATCATGAGACGAACGTTCCGACTAGCGGCGATCTTCTCTGCCTGCGTAGCGATCATGTTCCAAACTCGGTCGCGCACCTCTGCGTTCAAATCACGCAAATCTAGCACAAATTCGACTCGTTCGGGAATGATATTAATGCCGCCTGGAAACACATGAAGCTGTCCGACCGTTCCGACCGTTGTCCCGGTCCGACGCGCCTCCTCTTCTATCACAGCCATGATGTGGGCAGCTGTGCCGCCAACGGATCACGGCGCAATGACATCGGCGTCGCTCCGGCGTGTTCCGCCTTTCCTTCGATCGTAAATTTCACCCAAATCAGCCCAGCGATGCCGGTGACAATGCCAACAGGAAGCCCTGCTTCCTCAAGCACCCGCCCTTGTTCGATGTGCAATTCGACATAGGCTTTCACCGTTCCGCGTTTTCGCGCCGCCTCGTGCAAGCGGTTCGGGTCACCCCCCGCCCACCTCATCGCTTCGGCAACAGAAATTCCGTTCGCATCGCGGTAGTCGAGCGCTTCCGGCGGCAGCGTCCCAGCCATGGCGCGGCTGCCGATCATACCGAAACGAAAGCGCGCTCCTTCCTCGTCCGTAAACGCTACGACTTCGATCGGGTGATGTGTCTTCACTCCTTGCTCGTTCATCGATTGAACGACTTCGATGCCCGCCAGCACTCCAAGCGGACCGTCAAAGCGCCCACCGTTGTAAACCGAATCCAAATGCGATCCGATGAGAACAACAGAGGCTTCTCGATTCGTTCCTTCTTTCCGTCCGATTACGTTGCCCGCCGCATCTTCATGCACAGCCAGCCCTGCTTCACGCATGTAAGAAACGACCAAATCTTTCGCCCGCCGTTCCTCAGCCGTGAACGAGAGCCGCGTCACCCCACCACTCAGCTGTTTCCCTATCTCCCCCAACTCCATCAGCCGTCGCCAAAGACGTTCCCCTTGAACCAACCCACTTCCCCTCTTTCCGGCGATTTACGGATGAATTTCGGTTATGTCCTTAATGATAACAAATTATGCTAAATTTTTAAATAGTAAATCACCGAATAGTTTGAATATTATTCTACCAAACGTTCTCGTTTTACCTAGCCAAGCAGGGGTTTTCCTGTTTCTCCAAGGCGATGCTCCCCGCCTTCGTTTTTCGTTTACACATGGTTTTTTTCCAACTAAAAATCGGCTTCGACAAACGACCGAAGCCGATTCACTTTATAAAAAAAGGCGATACACTTTCCGCGGCCGACCGCGGGGATAGGGGTTCGTCTCCCCAATGGCTTCCGCGAGACCGGCAGCTTCCAGTTCTTTCAAAATCCGACGAGCACTGCGCGGCAAAATTTGCATATACGCCGCCAGCTCATGGGCTTCAATTTCATTGTTGCCGCGCTTGCGCAAAACCGCTTGCAGTTTGCCGATCGTTGCAACGCTTAACCTTGTGCGTTCTGCCAGCTCCCGCAGCTCCTCGCCACCGAGCGAATAGCGGATTTGTTCTCTTGCCCCCAACGGACCGGCGATCGTCCCATCATCAAAAGCCGCCATCCAAGCGCCCCTTCCGTGCTGTTTCGCATGCAAAAACGCTTTTCCCGCCTGAATTTCCGCCTCGTACGCTGTTCGCCCGATGCCGATGCCACACGCTGCGATTTCCTCATAAAGATGGGCCATCTCTTCGGCCGGTGGAATCGTTTTATAGCCAGCGGTCATCTCTTTCAATGCGCCTCTCGTTGTAAAAATGACGTAGCGGCCTGGCCCTGCGCTCTTCAGTGATCCTTGCACTTTTCTTGCATACCGCAACAATTTTTCCGTTGTTTTCATCTCCAGACGATACATGTCATCCGTCGAAAAGGTCTCGGGGGAGACGGCCTGCATCGCATCGACTTCAATCATTTGCACAGCGATTTGCGCATCTTGCGCCTGCAGCATCTGTCCCGTGCGAATGATGGTTTGGATGACCGCTTCCACCGCTGAGCGGGCGGGCAATACACGGTACACCGGCATCCCGAGTTTCTCCAGTTCGAGATGAGCGGTCCGCAAACAGGTGACCGCCGCTTCCGTTTTCCCTTGTTTCCAAAGGAGGTAATGATAGTCGGACAGTTCCTGAGCCGAAATTCCTCCCTCGTAATGCTTGACGTATGGAATCGATTCCTCGATGCCCGCTTCTTCCAGCAGCCGTTCGATTTCGCGGCGTTGGTACGTGTCAAAACTAAGCCGGCTGACCGGAATCCGTTTCGTATAGTGCACCTGTAGCAGTGTCCGGTACAAACTGGCACCAATATGCGGCACATAAAACAGCGGCGCCTCGATCTCTCCGGACTGCTTGACGATCGAATACGGCACTTGTCCGGAAAACAACCACATATCCGCTTCTGAAGCAAGCGGTCGAATTAAATCGAGAATTTCGCTTTCATCCCAATAAACGACGGGAAGACAAACGAATTCCTTATACGCCTCTACCACTGCTTGAATGATCGGCAATGAATCGTCTGCCCCTAATATCCCTAATCGAAGGCGAATGGCACACACCTCCCTCCTCTGCTCCCTTCTCGAGGGCGAACAACGCCTCGCCTGATTCGCTTGTTCCTTGATATTTCTTGCCGGTCCCAAGGAGAGTCTGGAGGCTGGTGATGTAATCGTAGATACGGTTTTACAATTTCATTTCTCAATTGAAAAAACTTGTTTCATCGGTCCTATTTTTTCACCCATTTTCCCATTGATGAAAGGAATCAGCGGTTTTTCACCAGCCTTCTAGGGGGCCGGTGATTTACTCGCACAAACGCTTCTCAGAATCGTTTCTCAAGTAAAAAAACTGGTTGCATCAGATTCTATGTTCAAGCGTTCCATCATCGATCAAGGCAA
>JAAROH010008194.1_pt1 | contig 12684 bp, 13 predicted proteins | sample 7248631 | NCBI WGS metagenome assembly JAAROH01 (sample SAMN09772309, study PRJNA484901) | compost metagenome | isolation source: Vermicomposting unit | place: India
CAATAGTCGGCTCGATGAAGCGAGAAGCTCTCCAATTTATTGGAGAGAGGTTCACTTGCGTTAGTCCAACGACTTCTCGTGCTTCTTTAAGGCGTTCTCCAATCACCATCGTTCCTGTAAATGTTTTGTCAAGGCTATGCTTGTCTTATAGCGGCTCCTTTTCAAGAGCCGTCTTGCTTTTGGAATTGCAAACACTTTGCGATTGCAGGGTTTACACGGGACCAAAACTCTTTTGCTGGAATTCGGCACAAATATACCCGGATATTTGTATTTCCTTGTTTCCCTTCATAATCTGGCTTACGCTCCTGTTTTTGTTCATCCATCTCTGCATCCCCCGGTACATCTATATGCGAATGGACAGAGCGGACAACATTGGAAGTTTTCAAACATAAAAGAAAACACGATTCATTTAGAACAGCTTAACCGCTTTAAACTTTAAAAAAATGATTGTAATCCATTAAGCATAAAATGATAGCAGTATCAAAAGAAAGGAGGAAAAGGCATGCGTGAATTTCCGAAAGACCTAAATCACGTTGCTATGTACCTGCGTAAGTCTCGCGCCGACATTGAAGCTGAAATGCGGGGCGAAGCCGAAACCCTTAGCAAACATAAGAAAGCTTTACTAGAACTGGCGTACAAAAACCGATATAATGTCATCAAAATATATGAAGAAATTGTGTCTGGCGAACGTATCGCTGACCGACCTGAAGTCATCAAATTACTTACCGAGGTCGAAGATGGTGTATATGATGCCGTCTTATGCATGGACATCGACCGATTAGGCCGTGGTGACATGCGCGATCAAGGCACAATCATTGCCGCATTTAAAGAATCAAAAACGCTTATCATTACACCACAGAAAAGCTATGACCTGGAAGACGAATTCGATGAGGAATATTCCGAGTTTGAAGCGTTTATAGCACGCCGGGAGCTTAAGATTATTAATAAGCGTCTCCAACGTGGCCGTTTGGCTTCTGTAAAAGAAGGAAAATACATCGGTACAAAACCACCATATGGATATGATCGTGGCAAAGATTTAATTCTCATACCGAATGAGAAAGAAGCTGAAATCGTACGACTCATCTTTCACTGGTATGTCAACGAAAAGATAGGAACATGCCGTATTTCTCGCCGATTAAATGAGATGAAAATTCTTTCTCCAGCCGGTAAACAATGGTCACCATACTCCGTTGCTGCTATTTTAAAAAATGAAGTCTACATCGGCCGCATGCAGTGGCGAAAAACATATCGAAACAAAAAGAAAGGGAGCGGCTATATACGTCCTCGCGAAGAATGGGTCGATGTTGAAGGAAAGCATAAACCACTGGTGTCAAAAGAAATGTTTCAGCAAGCCCAGCGCAATCTGCAAAATAAAACTGTTGTACCAAACCGTACAGGCTTAAAAATTACCAATCCCCTCGCTGGCTTAGTCCGCTGCGGCTTTTGCGGTGCTGCAATGGTAAAGCGCCCATATGTGCATCAAGCACCACACATAAGATGCAGTAACGTAAACTGTCGCAACAAAGGTACACGTTTTGAATATGTCGAGCGTGCCGTTCTAAATGAGCTAGAAAAGTGGCTGAAAGAATATGTGGTAAACATGGAACAGGTAGAAAAAGAAGTGTCTGTTTCGACAGAAGTGCTACCTGCTATTTCCGAAACGGTTATACAAGAGTTAGAAAAGCAGTTGATCGAATTGGAGAAGCAAAAGAATAATCTGCACGATCTATTAGAGCTTGGGATTTATGATGTGGATACTTACTTGGAAAGGAATCAAAACATTATGGCACGCATTGTCGACACGAAAGAGGCACTAAAAAATGCGAAAGAAGAAATGGCTCGCATACATGAGCAGGAGGCTACTAAAGAAAACCTGTTACCGTGTATACGGCACATTATCGAAGCGTATCACAGGACAGACGATATCGAAAAGAAAAATGACTTGTTAAAACAGATCATCAAAAAAGTAATATATACCAAAGAAAAGCATCAACGAGGCGATAACTTCAGTTTGGAAATTTTCATTTTCCTGCCGAAGTAATTCGTCTCTCCTTTCTCCACTTATCCACAACAGATAACGTTTAATGTTACATTCATTTCCTTCTTTATCTGTTCCAATTGGATCGTGAAGGGAAACATCCTTTTTTGTTTTCTTTAACGAGCGCAAATGCATTAAAATCTCAATTATAAAGTCAATAGATACGTATTAATATGTGAAGATTTCAATGTGATCTTCATAAACGATAATCTCCCGAATTAACTGACGAATGATTTTCTGCTTATCATCAAAAGTAAGAGCATCTGGATGTTTGAACAGATAATACTCGGCCGCCTCGCTCAACAGGTTCTGATTAAATCCGGCTTCTTTTTCTTCCCTTATTCTAGCCTTCAGCTCTTTTAGTTGTTTTGTCGCCGTTTCTTCTTTTTCTTTTAATGTACGCATGATGTCGCATACTTCTTCTTCTCCACTATCCATTCCTATAGCAAATAAAGAAAGAATTCTTTTACGTCCTTTTTTCGCTTTTTCTATTTCTTTTTCTAAGCGTTCCATCTCCATCTGTTCAAATGGAATTTCACTTTCCTGTTTATCGTATTCGGCCGCCGCCGCGATCTCATTCGGGTTCTCAAGCCAAGAACGAACCGTTTTCCAGATTTCATTATCGAACTCTTCACGCTTTACTTTCCGGCCACATCCTCTGTTCTTTGCTCCAGCTGTACTTTTAATGTCGGTATACTCATATACGTATTTACCCCAATTCTTCGCGCGTCGGCCTGTCATCGTATTACCGCAATGAGCGCAGCGAAGCAGACCACTCAACAAATACTGGTGTAAGCCTTTTTTTGCCCATCGTCGCCGTGAATCTTGCAACAGCTTCTGTGCGTATTCGAATTGCTCTCGTTCGATAATGGGTGGGCAAGGAATATGAATCCATTCTTCTCTCGGACGCTGTCTCACTGGCACACGCTCGTCTGGAGCTTTGTGTTTGTTACCTAGCATCCCTTCTGTGTTCCATCTATTCTGATAGAACTCCCCGATGTATGCCCGATTCATCAGTATCTGGCGTACCACCTGGCGATGCCATACCCCTTTTCCTTTCTTTGTAGGGATCGCTTGTTTTGTAAGATAATGAGCAATGCCATTCATTCCTTGCACAGCTCCTGGTTTGGTGAACAAGTCAAAAATAAGACGAACGATAGCAGCTTCCTCTTCATTAATAATCATCTGTTCCGTTTCTTTATTATAACTATATCCATACACCTGAAAGTCACGTAGCACTCGACCTTGTCTTGCCTTCTCGCGTCGACCGCGACTCATGCGCTCATTGATCTTCGCTTTCTCAAATTCAGCAATCGCACCACGCATACTGTAGAATAACTGCCCTTCCGGTGTACGCGCATATTCTCCATTCACAAAAACAAGTTCGATGCCTTGCCGATCAAATTCTTCTGTGATAAGAAGTTGGTGCATCAGTTTCCGTGATAAACGATCCGGATCCAAGCATACTACTTTCGTAATTAACCCATCTCGAACGTCCTGGCGAAGTTGTGACAAAGCCGGTCGATCTAAAAACTCACCAGAAACCCCTTCATCTATATACTCTTTGCATTCATTTGTCCCTGACTTTTTCCGACATTCCCTCACTTGGCTCTCCAAGCTGAAGCCGCTCTTCGCTTGTTCTTCTGTACTTACCCGTGCGTAAATTCCGATCATGAAGCTTTTCCCTCCTATACTTCTCTTTGAGATAAATATAGCAGGCAAGCATATTCTTATCGGTACAATTCCCTTTCATAATTTTCACATGCATCCGCATATCACCTCGTTAATGGATGGTATGCAGATGCCGCTTGACCTCATGCAGGATCATCCATAACAGCTCGAGATGTTTTAACGAAATCGCATTTGTCAATAATAAAATCAAAAGAACGACTTAGGCATTTACCCTGAGGCATCTCACCATATTTTGAATATACTCCTATTGTACCTTATAAATAAAAGGAGGAAAAAAATGTATTATCCATCTTATTCTCATGGTGTTTACCCCTATAATGCCTATCCTTATCATGCCTACCCTATGCCTAATGGATACGATTTTTACTCTGTTTCTAACCAAGCTCAGTATAAACTACCTGAAAGAAAAAAAACTACCGCTCAAAAAGAGGCCATCCCTGAGAAAGTGGTCATAACAAATGGTGAACTTATTTCTAAAGAAGAGCCTACCTTTGGTGAGCTTATCTCTAAAGAAGGTTCTCCCCTCAAAGAGGAATCCACTTCTAAAAAGAGCAACACTTTTACGAAACGATTACTCAATCACTTAAACCAAAGAAAGGGAAAAAACATCTCCGTTGCAACTCCGATTAAAGAAATCCAAGGAAAACTAGAGGAAGTTTTTCCTGATTATATTTTAGTGAATATGGATGGACAGCATTACCATATTAGGTGGGAGGGGATTGTTTACATCAGTTAGAACCCAAACAAGAGCAGCCGTTCTTTTTTCGAAACGGCTGCTCTTGTTTATACCGTAATCTCAAAACTTTATTATTCAATAATTCCTAAGTAAAGTAAATCTGTATCATGAATCTGTTTCGTTACAGGCAAATGATTCTGTTTTTGAAATTGAATCACGGCTTGTTCTGTACTCCAATCAAAAATGCCGTGACACTTACCCTGATAAAAACCAGCAGCCTGAAGACGATTCTGGACAAGTTGAACCAGCGCTCCACGCGAGCCGCGTACCAGTACACGATACGTCAAATCTTTATGGCCGGTAATGGGCCCTTCTACGATAACCTTTGTTCCTATTGGAACGATCTCATACAGTTCTTCTATATCTCGATTTCGCATGCGAAAACAGCCGTGGCTAACATGCTGACCGATAAGATAAGGTTTGTTCGTACCGTGTATCCCATATGTCCCCCATGGCACATTTAATCCAAGCCAACAACTTCCAAAGCCACCGCCCCATCCCTCATCCTTCGAAACAATACGAAAGATTCCTACTGGGGACGGGGTGTCGAGCGCACCTGAAGCCACTTTAAAGGTTTTTGTTATTTTCCCCTCTTTAATAAGCTGAAGATCCTGATACCATAAGTTAATACGGATTTCGTAAGAAGAGCTCGATTCATCGCCAGAATGAGCCGTTACTGTACATAAAATGAAAGCAAGAATAAAAGCGATAACCAAGGTAATTACCAGCTTTGTGAAATTAAGCGAAAAAAAAACTGCTGTTTTCATGAAATATATCCCTTTCCACAATTAAATCACATGCATAATATTTTATATGGTTCCCTTTGTTTTCATCGCTAATCAAAAAATTTTTCAATAGGGAAAGAGGTTCATACTACTTTGTATAGGTCTTATCTTGCCCCATGAAAAATCCCTCCTGTATTTACAGTGATGGTTATACCAAACTGTCTACACAAGAGGGATAATATTAGGTGCTCTAATTACTCCGTTGTTTTCTTAGCTCTTGATCGTTCATGTCCATAAAAACACTATTACCATATTTCAGTTTTCGAAAAATAAGCCACGCTGTCACTCCACACAAAACAACCATAATCATAATAATTACAAAGTAAATTCCCATTATAGCGTTCATTTTTTACGCTGATTCCTTCGTTTTTCCCACTTTTGTTTTTCCTTTTGCCAGTACTTCTGTACGCACGATTCCCAATTACTTTTCGGATTAGGCATAATCACTTTTACTTCCATATTTATAACCTCCTATAATTTTCCACACTTTTATTATGCATCAAATTAGAGGAGGTTATAACTAATACTTGTCGTCAAATTCTTCGTCGTTACTGTCGTTTCCTGGCGACATAAATAAGAAAATGACGAACGAATTTTATTTTACTATCTATTTACACTTTTTTTTTTTATATTGACCTGATAGTACCCAGCACTGTACCGTCAAAAATTTTGTGTAAGCAAGCAGGGTATCCACCGAGGGGGGATAGAAAATCGGAATCAACTACCTTGTTAACTGTAGCAAAAACAAGGATGAAAACAATGGACGCACTTTTATTTAAAAAAGTTAATAAAAGATATAATGCTTGGTATTCCGAATAAGTCAATTAAAAATGCACCAACGACAGGAACAATCAAAAATGCGCGCTTCGATTCTCCATACCGTTCTGTAATCGCTCCCATATTTGCCATCGCATTTGGAGTACCTCCCAAAGCATGTCCGGACAAACCGCCAACCATAACGGCTGCATCATAATCTTTCCCCAACAAACGGAATACGACAAAAATACCGTACAAAATAATAAACAATACTTGGAACACTAAAATAACGAACAGCGGAACCGCCAAATCGAAAATTTCCCAAATTTTCAAATTCATTAATGCCATAGAAAGGAAAATTCCCAGCGAAACATCTCCGATAAGGTTTACACACTTCAAATCAAACTTCATAACGTGAAAACGATCATTAAGATTTCTGATAATAACGGCTAAAAACATCGCGCCAACATACTCCGGCAAAACAAAGCTTGTTATTTGTGCAAAAGATTTACTTATAATAACGCCGAGACACATACAAAACGTGATCAAGCAAATGTGCGTAAAAATACGGTGAGAGGTTAAAGGCTCATCATGTTTATTCATACCAACGACCGCTTCAAATGTTTTAATTTCTTCATTTGAAGTTTCAGGTTTTAAATCGTATTTATTTATCAAATATCTCGAAACCGGTCCGCCAATTAGGCTGCCAAAAATAAGGCCAAAAGTAGCCGCCGCGAAGCCGATAGTGGTAGCTGCCTGAACGCCCAGCTCTTCAACAGTCGGCCCGAAAGCGCCAGCCGCTCCATGACCGCCTTCCATCGAAACCGCTCCCGCCATAACGCCCAATAACGGATGAATCCCCAGAACTTGCGCAAGTGAAACGCCAATCACGTTTTGGAAAATGGCGACAAAACCACAGAGAAGCCAGTAAACAATAAGCAATTTTCCACCTTGTCTTACGAGCGAAAAGCTCGCACCTAAACCAACCGTAGTGAAAAAGGCCAGCATAAACGAACTTTGCAGCGAAACATCCAGCGTGATCGTCCCTACATTCAGTTCCTTAAGCACCATAACGAAAATAGAAAAGAGCAGACCGCCAATTACTGGGGCTGGTATACAAAAACGATGTAAAAATTTTATCTTTTTTCTTATAAAGTATCCGAACAACAAGAGTAAAACAGATAAGAAAAGTGTTTCAATTAAGCTAAATTCCAATTTCATATCTTAACCACCTATAAAGTTATGCTAAACTGTCGATGATTTCATACAACATCGTAGCGGCAAGTTTCACCGTAAGACCGCTTTCATCTAATGTCGGATTGATTTCAGCGATATCAAAGCTTAAAACCTTTTTATGTTTTACGATGTCTTTTAAAAAGTATTTAACGATTTTCGGGTCAAGTCCGAACGGCTGCGGAGCGCTAACACCAGGAGCATCGCTTGAACAAAAAACATCACTGCACAAAGTAAGCATGATCGTATCACTTTTAGCAATAAACTCGTCGATCTTTTTGCTAACTTTATCTAAATGAAGCAAAGAAATCTCATCTTCACGAATATATTCACATCCGTATCGTTCCGCTGTTTCAAATAAATATTTTGTATTTCCGCTTTTTTGAATTCCGACACATAAATAACGGAACGTTTTATTTGCGGCCACAAATTCATCCGCAATTTGTTTAAACATCGTACCGGAACTGGTTGTCTCGTCATACGATCTCATATCAAAATGCGCATCAAAATTGATAATTCCGATATTTTCAATATCTTTCTTGTACTTTTTATGGCCCAGAAAATGTCCATACGCTACTTCATGACCTCCGCCTATAATCAGCGGAAAAATGTTTAGGTCCAATATTTTTTTTATGGCTTCGCCCAATTCTTTTTGGGCTTCTTCAAGATTTCCGTCATCACAGCTGACATTCCCGAAATCAAATAGCTTGATATCTGAATGAAAATTGTACGGTAAAGAAGATAACGATTTTCTAATGGCATCCGGAGCATAATACGCACCTGTTCTTCCCTTATTTCTCCGTACGCCCTCATCACATCTGAATCCAATTATTCCGATAGCGCTTTCTTTTTGCTTTTCATTGAAAGTTGCCAAATTTTCGATTCTTACAACTTGATGCAATCTAAACATCTCAGTTACCGACTCACTATCTGTTCTCCCCATCCAGTATTCTTTTGCTGCTACAGTATACACTTTATACCTCCATGATTTTCTTTCATGTATTTACTTCTATGATGATTTTGTTTAAAAAGCGTTACAGAAGCATGTTCTCATCAGCATCCTCCTTAATTTTTCAATGTTTTCTATATATCGAAGCAATATTTATGCCAAGAAAATATTTACGAAATAGGTAAAGTCATAATAAGAAAAACTCGCGGGCGTTGCCCTCCGGTTAGACTGGTAAAATATCTGGGTACCTCTAGGAGGGAGACAATTGCCGGTCTTTCTCTCCCTCCATGCCACACGCTCCACATGGAAAAAGCCACGTTTGGCACACGACTCACGAGTTTTTCCTCGTTTACTCATAAAAAGAAAGTAGGCGAAAATTGCCGGGCGGCAATTTTCGCCTACTTTTCTTCCCGATATTTTTTTAATTTTTCCCGCAATGTCCGCTCCCCGATTCCGATTATTTGCGCCGTTTTTCTTTGATTCCCGTTACAAGCGGCTAAATTATGCAAAATAACTCTTTTCTCAATTTCCTCCATCGTTTCGCCTACATAAACAGGAATTAATGTATCGCTAATAAATGCCCGGTTGTTTTTCCGAATTTCCACCGGCAAATCGACTTTTTGTATACAGAAAGAACCCGTTAAAGCAATGGCTCTTTCAATCATATTCTGTAATTCCCGAATGTTCCCCGGAAAGGCGTATTGCTGTAAAAGCTGAAGCGCTTCCTGAGAAATTCCTTCAACAGGTTTTCCCATTTTATCGCTATATTTTTTAATAAAGAATTCTACTAGCAGAGGAATATCTTCTCTTCTTTCCCGCAGGGAAGGAAGCTGAATCGGAATCACGTTTAATCGGTAATACAAATCCTCACGGAAACGGTTCTCTTTTACTTCTTTTTCCAGGTTCCGGTTCGTCGCCGCAATAATACGAACGTCTATACTGATTTCTTCAATCCCACCAATCGGCATTACTTTTTTCTCCTGAAGAACACGCAAAAGTTTACCCTGTAAAGCTAAATCCATTTCACCGATTTCATCTAAAAAAATCGTTCCGCCTTCCGCCAGTACAAACAACCCGGACTTTCGTTGTACCGCTCCCGTAAACGCTCCCTTTTCATATCCAAATAGTTCCGACTCTAACAAATGGCCCGGAATGGCCGCGCAATTAATCGCCTGAAATTTTTTGTTCCTTCGCTTACTTTGATAGTGAATCGTTCTCGCTACTACCTCTTTTCCTGTTCCGCTTTCTCCGGTAATCAGTACATTGGAGTCAATGTCTTTAATTTTATCGATTAAAGTAAAGATTTCGCGCATGGCTGCACTTTTTCCAATCAGTCCATAGTTATCCGTCACCTTATCCAATTCATGACTCAACCATTGAACTTTGGAATGCAGCGTATATACTTCTTCCGCTTTTTGCATTAATACTTCCAATTCATCAATGTGAAGCGGTTTTGTCGCGTACGAAAACGCTCCCTTACGCATGGCTTCCACAGAAGAAGGGATGCTTCCGTAAGCCGTCATGATAATGACAATAGTGGAAGGAGAAATACGTTTTATTTCTTCCAACACGTCTATTCCGTTGTATTCTCCGATTTTTAAATCCAGCAACACAATGGCAATGTCCACCCTTTCGAAAAGAGGAAGAGCTTCCCGCGGGTCAGTAAAGGCATAAACATGATATCGGTCTTCCAATGCAAACGTTAATGACTGGCAAATCGCTGGTTCGTCATCGATAATCATAACATGATACATCATCTTCATCCTTTCTACAGCACGGTAAACATATGGTGACAGTCGTTCCTTTTCCCTTTATGCTTTTTACATCAATTGTCCCTTTATTTTCTTTCATAAGCTGATATGAAATGGAAAGCCCAAGTCCGACCCCATTTGCTTTCCTGCTATAAAACGGCTCGAAGATTTTGTCAAGCTCGTCCTCCGAAATTCCTGCTCCAGTATCTTCAATCTGCATAACGGCAACATTTCCCCGGTAATATCCGCGAATGGTTAGCGTTCCGTGTTCATCTACCGCCTGAATGGCATTTACGATAATATTCATGAGTACTTGTTTGATTTGTTGTATATCCGCAATGGCCTCAATCTTCTCAGGAAACTCCCAAACTATGTTTATCTGTTTTTCTTTTATTTTCGGTTTGAATAACCTTACAATCCCTTCAGCAACATCATAAAGCGAACAGATTACGGGTTCTGATTTTTTCGGGCGCGCATAATCGAGCAAATCGTTAATTAATGCATTAAGGCGAGTGATTTCGCTGGAGACATGCTGGGAAAAGAAGGAACGAAACTCCGCATTGGCAAATTTCTTCGGAAGCAATTGCGTATACGTAAGAATCGACATTAAAGGATTGCGGATTTCATGGGCAATTCCCGCTATCAGTTGCCCCAAAGAACGCAGCCGATCTTCCTGGGCTACCTTTTTTTCAAACTCTTTTTGTTCTGTAATATCCAGAAAGTTGAGCATGACGCCGACACTATCCCCCGTTGTCGTTTTAATCGGATAAATGCTATAGGTAATGTACCTTTTTTGGGAAGGAGTTTGCAGCCAGGTCGTTTCTTTTTGCAGGAACATTTTTTTATCCTCTAACGCTGCGTTAATTTCTTGTTCAGGAATAAACTTTACAATAGGCGTTTGTTGGAAAGGCCTGCCCACGGCCTTTTCGTTTAGACCCAAATACTCCATTGCCCGGCGATTGATCATGGAAACAGTACCTGCTTGATGCAAGGTAATAAAAGAGCTGTAGGCACTGTTTAGCAATTGCTTCTGAAAGTAAAGATTTTCTTTCAGAAGTACCATCATCTTTATTTATTCTTTCAATTTGCTTTGTTCGTTTGCTCACTTCCTTTTTTAACATGCGGTTCCACCATAGTATGAAAGTAATGATAATAAGGGTAATAACAAGCCCGGTTTCCAGATAAAACAAGGTTTTGCGCAATACCGGGGCAGACGGCATGATATATTCTCCAAACCACTTTTTCTCTATTTTTTCATAGGTTCCATCGCTTTTGATTCGATCAATTCCCTGGTTAAATAGCTTTAACAAACCATTATTTTTCGGCAAAACAGCGATAGCATAAGCTGTAGGATCAAGCGGTTCGCCGACAATTTTGATCAATAATTGCTGCCTGCTTTTTTGAAGGAAGTATTGGCCGGTAATCCTGTTGCCCACAAAAGCGTCAACCTTTTCTTCCACCAGTAATTGAACGGCCTCTTGCTGGTTATCGGCTTCTATCAACTGTACGTGATTCACTTTATTTAATAAGTCGTTGGCAACATCGCCTTTTTGCACCGCTACTTTTCTTCCTTCCAGATCATCGATTTGTCTAATATACATGTTATCTTTTAACACAAAAATCGCCTGTGAACTTGTAAAGTAAGACTCGGAAAAATCATATACTTCCTCACGTGCCTTACTATACTTCATGCCCTGAATCGCATCTACTTTTCCCGAGCGCAAGGCTTGTACCGCCTGATTCCAAGGCATAGGATAATATTCAATATTGATACCCGTCTGAATAGAGATAGCGTTCATAATGTCGACATTAAAACCTGAGTAAACTCCTGAATCGCTTAAATATTCAAAAGGAGGAAAATGATTGTCCCCCGCAATCCGGATTGCTTTTTTCGTTTCCTGATAAGCAATAGAAGGGAAAAACAGGCACGAAACAAACACACATATCGCTATACTAATACGGAGGACAACTGGATTTCGCACATCTATTCTCCTTTCCTTACTTTCCGCCGCGTACAACAACATCATCTCATATACATGCCCAGATAGCTCCGCTCACAGTTTTTCCCTTTATCCTCTCTTCCCTAAAACCGTAAAAGAATACCGATATATCAAGGAGAGTTGACATAAATAAGCCCATCTTTTCATCTGGACACGAACGAAGAATCCCCAGGAACATATAATGGCATAGTCAAATAACCAAATAATGAATGGAGGAAAGTATATGGAACGTCAATTCACACCATTTGGAGGTTTTGGAGGACCTTTTTTCCCGCGTCGTCGCTTTTTCCCTTTTTTCTTCTTCTTCCCGTTCTTCTTTCCTTTTTTCTGGAGGGAAGATGAACGAGACGGCATGTATTCTGTTCACACATGTGCAGAAGGAGACACTTTGAAAAAACTGGCTAAAAAATATAATGTTCCTCAACCGGTTCTTGAAACGATGAATCCTCACATTCAAGACCCGCACATTTTGCGTCCAGGAGAAATGCTCCATATTCCACGTATGGATAAAATGTATTGTCAAAAAATGTACATGGAATATGAGGCACCGGACATGGCAGCACCTTCACAAATGTATATGGGAGGACAAATGCCTTATCCGATGTATCCGGGACAGCCAACATCGCCTTATACAGGAATGGCTTATCCTACGGACAGTTACCATTCATATAAGGATTCTTAATAAACCGCGACCGGGGCCTGCATCTGTGTCTTACCTACGACGATGGCAAGAAAGCACCGAAC
>JAAROH010008197.1_pt1 | contig 12587 bp, 15 predicted proteins | sample 7248631 | NCBI WGS metagenome assembly JAAROH01 (sample SAMN09772309, study PRJNA484901) | compost metagenome | isolation source: Vermicomposting unit | place: India
CGGGCGGCCCGGACTACCTGTTGCAGTTCACGCAGCCGAAGCTTATTTCTGAAGTGCTGTAACGGAATAGCAGAGAAGGTCTGGAGTGTCGCTTGACGCTCCAGGCTCCCTCAAAATTTCAAAGATGAAGAAAAAAGAAAGGAAGGAACACCTTATGGCTATAGTAGAAACAGCAATGAAAAATTTTTTCCTTTTTCTTTCACAAAATAAACCATTAAATCAGGCTGCTAAAAAATGGGGGTTGCGTTTTGGCGCTAGCCGTTTCGTAGCGGGTGAGACGATTCGTGAGGCGATTAATAAAGTGCGCGATTTAAACAATAAAGGCCTTGTATGTACGCTTGATCATCTGGGCGAATTTGTATTTAGCCGCGAAGAGGCAATTGAAGCAGCAGACTATTGTGTAAAAACGCTGGAAGCGATTCATGAAGCGGGCGTGGACAGCAACCTCTCATTGAAATTAACACAGATTGGTCTGGATATTGATCTAGATTTGTGCCGTCGCAATATGCACCGCATTTTGTACACAGCGAAGAAGTATGGCAATTTTGTCCGCATTGATATGGAAGATTACGGCCATTGCCAGCAAACATTGGATTTGCTAAAAGAGCTGCGTCAAGAGTATGATAATGTAGGTACGGTAATTCAAGCATATTTGTATCGTACAGAAAAAGATATCGAAGATTTGAAAGGGGTTTCATTGCGCCTCGTAAAAGGCGCGTATAAAGAATCGCCAGAGGTTGCTTATCCGGACAAAAAAGATGTCGATGAAAACTACAAAAAGATTATTAAGAAGCATCTGCTAAACGGCAGCTATACGGCGATTGCTTCCCATGACGACCAGATTATTTCGTACACGAAGCAACTGGTAAAAGAATATAACATTCCACGCGATCAGTTTGAGTTCCAAATGCTATATGGAATTCGCACGCAATCTCAGATTGAGCTTGCTCAGGAGGGATATAAAATGCGTGTGTATGTGCCGTATGGTAACGACTGGTATGGATACTTTATGCGCCGCCTGGCGGAACGTCCTGCAAACGTAGCTTTTGTGCTAAAAGGCATGGTTTCAAAATAATAGAAATAGAATAAAAGTAAAGGTGGCACATCCGTAAAAAATAATTACGACGGGGGGATCAACAATGGACAAGCAATTATTACTTTCTATTATTGTGTATATGGTAGGTATGTTGTGTATTGGTTATTACGCGTACAAGCGCACATCCAACCTGTCGGATTATATGCTTGGCGGAAGGAAGCTGGGGCCAGCGGTCACAGCGCTTTCCGCAGGCGCATCCGACATGAGCGGCTGGTTAATGATGGGACTTCCCGGTGCGATGTTCGCCCAGGGACTCAGCGCTTCCTGGATTGTTATCGGACTTACGCTTGGCGCGTATGTTAACTGGTTGTATGTGGCTCCCCGTTTACGCACGTATACGGAAATTGCTAACAACTCGATTACGATTCCAGAGTTTTTGGAAAACCGCTTCGATGACAAGTCAAACATGCTGCGCCTTGTATCAGGTCTTGTTATTATGATCTTTTTCACATTTTACGTATCTTCCGGTCTCGTATCAGGTGCGGTGCTTTTCCAGAACTCGTTTAATCTCGACTATCACGTCGGACTCTGGATTGTTGGCGGCGTTATAGTTGCCTATACGTTGTTTGGCGGTTTTCTTGCAGTTAGCTGGACCGACTTTGTGCAGGGGTTGATTATGTTTATCGCGTTGATTCTTGTGCCTGCCGTAACGATTTTCCATACAGGAGGCATAGGAAGCACGTTTTCTGAAATTCACTCCGTTGATCCGAAGCTGCTTGACTTATTTCAAGGAACGACGTTCCTCGGTATTGTTTCTTTATTCGCTTGGGGATTGGGCTACTTCGGTCAACCGCATATTATTGTCCGCTTTATGGCCATTTCTTCCGTAAAAGAAATGAAAAAAGCCAGAAGAATCGGAATGGGCTGGATGATTTTTTCCGTTGTCGGTGCCATGTTTACTGGATTTTTTGGAATCGCTTTCTATTCAAACAAGGGGTTGGAATTGAAAGACCCGGAAACCGTATTTATTCAACTTGGTCATATTTTGTTCCATCCGATTATTACAGGATTTTTGTTGGCGGCGATTCTTGCAGCTGTTATGAGCACGATCTCCTCTCAGCTTCTTGTAACATCCAGTTCGCTGACAGAGGATATTTATAAAACATTTTTCCGCCGTTCTGCAACGGACAAAGAACTTGTTTTCATTGGACGCTTGTCCGTGTTATTGGTCGCACTGATCGCTTTAGCGCTGTCGTACACGAAAAATAGCACGATTCTGGCACTTGTCGGTTATGCGTGGGCCGGGTTTGGTGCTTCGTTTGGTCCGGTAATTTTGCTAAGTCTGTATTGGAAGCGTATGAACAAGTGGGGGGCATTAGCCGGTATGATTGCAGGTGCTGCCACCGTAATTATCTGGACCCGTTTCCCGGAGCTTTCAAAAGCGCTGTATGAGATGATTCCGGGCTTTGCGGCAAGCCTGCTGGCTATTATCGTCGTTAGCCTGCTGACCGCAAAACCATCGGCAAAGCTAGAAGAACAATTTGAGCAATGCAGAAAATCGTCATGATGCATAAGCCTCCTTCTGCCTTTCGTCAGAAGGAGGCTATTTTTTAGTTCTCATTGACGGGCTCTTCGTGAATTTCAACCGCACCGTATTGCTCCAGCAGATGGGTAATCGGACCGCGTAATTCGGGTTTGCTTACTTGCGTAATAAGAATCACTTTTCCTTTATCAATGTGCGTATGGATTCGTTCCGATGTATATGTGTTAACCCCCATATCTGCCAACCCGCCGATCACTCCGCCAGACGCAGCGCCGGCCAGTAAAGAAAGAAGCGGGCCTGCCGCGATGACCGGACCGATGCCGGGAATAAAAAGGGAACCCATGCCAAAGGCAAGTCCGGCGGCTCCTCCAATAGAAGAGCCCCAGACAACGCCGTCCACTATAGGATCAGCGCTCGCGTCTCCAGTACTGGTCTCGGTATTATCCGTTTTTCTCAAAAACGAAATTTCATCTTTTTTTACGTATCCTTGCAGAGCATGAAAGGCACGTTCCGCCTCTTCTGGAAGGTTAAAAACAGCAATAATATGAGGTTTCACGTTGTTCCTCCTTACAGTGTGCGTAAATATTTTTCTACGGCTTTAATCTGTTCGCTATCCAATCCCTGATTGGGGAGGGACGGCATGGCTCCCCGCCCGTTTAATAACACTTCGGTTAGTTTTTCGCCGGGAAGGCGCTTTCCTACTCCCTCCAATCCAGGCCCAACGAGTCGTTCTTTCGTTAGATGATGACAACCGAGACAGTGTTGCTGGACAATGACTTTTCCATCCACAGGTTTGTTGCCAGCTGTATCTTCCGTGCGCTCGTTTACCGGTTGGGCCAGAACCGAATAACCAATCGCCCAGACGGCGAGCGCGATATACGTAAAGACGAGAAAGCGCGGTACCCGGGCATTCGCCATACGAATCCCCGCAACTTCTTCAAGAGGTTCTTGATTCGTCGTTTTCTTTTCTTCGTGGCGTTCTTCATCCATTGCTTCTACCTCCTAGCGTCCTTCTGTGGAAGGCGCTGGTTTTAGGCTCATTAGATAAGCGATTAAATCTTCGGTATCTTGATCAGACAGGTAATTGTAGCTCGGCATCGTGCTTCCAGGGAACACCTGACGCGGATTGCGCAGGTGGACACGGTGCCATTGTTCATTCCAACGTGTGCCTACCCATGTTAAATCTGACCCGGTACGCACGGTTCCCAGCAGGTGCGGGTAATCATGGTAGTAGTCTTCTGGCACGGATACAGGTCCGAGCGAAGAATCGGCTTTAACCGGCCGGACAAACTGGGTGTGGCAGACGTGACATCCTTCGCGGATATACACTTGCCTACCCCTGTACTCCGGAGAATGAATTGCATAATTTTTTATTTTGGCGTTGGCGTTTTCCCGTTGCATGACTTCATCGTAGAACGGGAGGATTACGGTGGCGACCACCCCGATAAAAAACAGGAGGGAGGCGCCGACAACAAAAGGTTTCATGGATCGTTCTTTGCTTTGTCCGCTCATCGCTTTTCTCCTTCCCTTTTTTAGGCGGTAGAGCTTGACTTTTCTTCAAGTGATAATAGTTGTCCATCTTTCAGCGAACGGCGCACATTATAAATGAAAATAAGCTGACCGGTAAACATAAGCGCTCCGCCGATTGTCCTCGCGATGGAAAAGGGTTGTAAGGAGATAACGACTTCAAGGAACGGAACACCATATTGTTTGCCTTCCGCCCAGGCAAACCCTTGCATGACACCTGCGGTCCACGTGGTAAATGCGAAAATGAGAAAGCCGATGACGGAAAGCCAGAAGTGCCAGTTCATGAGCGCCTGGCTGTAGATTTTGCGCCCTGTCAGCGTTGGTAGCGCATAATAGAATAACGCGAAGAGTACGAAAGAGAAGGCGGCAAACAGCGGCATATGGGCATGTCCGATAATCCAGTTTGTAAACTTTAGAATGGCGCTTGGTTGCATGAGTGATTGAAAAGGTCCCTGTAGACAGGTAATGAGATAGAAAATCGCACCGGTTACGACGAACTTTAACGGTACGTTTTCTGAGATTACATGCCACTTTCCTTTCATCGTTCCGAATACGTTTGCCAGCACTGTCCATACTGGAATAATAAGCAGTACGGACGGGACAACACCGGCTTTCATAAGCCAGGCTGGAATGGGACCATTTTGCAGATGATGCGGCCCGTTCCACACGTAGAAGGTGGCAATGGTCCAGAATCCGATCAGCGAGAGTTTGTGGCTGTAGAGCGGATTTTTGGATAGTAAAGGAAGCAGATAGTAGATAAAGCCAACTCCTACGGTCGTCAACCACAGTCCGATGATGTTATGGCCGTAAAACCAGCCGGCCAGCGCCTGCGGCACTCCCGAAATAAAGTAAGTCACAATGTTACCGATGATATAAAGGAACGGGAGCCAAATTAACGACCCCATAAAATACCAAAGGCTGACATACAATTGTTTTTCGTTTCTTTTGGCGATGGTTTTGAAGCAAGCGTAAGTGATGCCTGCGACCAACACAATGAGGAGCAGATCGAGCGGCCATACCGTTTCTGCATATTCGATGGTGGTTGTGTATCCCATGGAAAGAGTAATAATAGCCAATATCATGTATACATTCCATAGAATACCAAGAGATCGCACGAAGCGCGGGTGTTCCAGCGATTTGCGCGTAAGTTGTGGAATAACGTAGAGTAGACCGGCCACATACGCCATCGACAGCCAACCGAAGATCAAGATATGCGTATGCACCGGACGGATGCGTCCATAGGAAAGATACTTTTGCAGGAATGCTCCCCAAACAAGAAAGTCTGGCCAGACGTATTTGATTGCCAGAATCAAGCCGATAATCATTCCGACAATCAGCCAGGCGAGTGAAGAATAGAAAAAGAAGCGAACCGCTTTATTCTCGTCACTTGTAATGGCTGCCATAACAATCTCCTTTCCGTAACAACAAGATGAAATCATGTTAAGTATTTCCTGAGCAAAGAAAAATATTCTGAGAAGAAGGAGAAAACAAGAAGATGTCAAAATATATATAAAAGCCATACATTTCCCCTCGATAAATATTGACAATGCTAATTTTTTTGAATAAACTAAACTCGAGTGAATGCTCATTCATCTTGGATTTGAGGGAAGCTATATGGCGAAGAAAACAGGAGAGAAATATCAGAATATTATTGAAGCTGCGGTAAAAGTCATTGCACAGCACGGCTACCACCAGGCGCAGGTATCGAAGATTGCGCGCGAAGCGTCCGTTGCCGATGGAACGATTTATCTGTATTTTGACAACAAAGCCGATGTGCTTGTTTCTTTATTTAAGGAAAAAATGGGCGCCTTTGTTCAGGCGACGCGCGAGCGTATTGAATTGCTGGAAAGAGCCGATGATCGCCTGCGGGAACTGATTTATATGCATCTTTGGCAAATGTCGCAAAATCGCGACTGGGCCATTGTAACCCAAATTGAACTGCGCCAGTCCGATCCTGTGGTACGGGCTGGAATTAATCAGGCGCTTAAGGAATACCTAAAACTTATTGATGAAGTGATTTTTCTTGGCAAGGAACAGGGAGTATTTCGGGAAAATGTGGAGCATCGGGTAGCGCGCAAGATGATCTTTGGCACGCTGGATGAAGCGGTTACGTCTTGGGTAATGAACGACAGGAAATATAACCTTGTATCACTTGTTGAGCCGATTCACAACTTATTTATTAACGGATTAAAAGTAGAAAAACAGTGAAATGATACAAAGCAGCCGAATGGCTTATTTTACGAAAGATTATTATAATTCATGAATAAGTGAATGCATAGAAAAATAACGAATGATGGAGTGGTTCAGCAACATTTTGCTATACCATAATTTACACATGGATGATGGAGGGAGAGAAACAGATGGAGTTTACGAATGTAAAGCTTGAAGTGGCGAACAGGGTAGCCTATATCAGCATCGATGTACCTCCTGCAAACACGTTAAGCTCCGCCACGCTCTCAGGATTGAGTGATGCCTTTCATTATGCCGGGAACAACGAGGAAATAAAAGTTGTCGTTGTAACCGGAGCAGGGAAGTTTTTTGTCGCTGGAGCCGACATTAAAGAATTTACAGGCGCCTTTGATAATCCGGAAAAAGCGGAGCAAATGGCGCGCACAGGCCAAAGGCTATTTGACCGTATTGAAAATTTTCAAAAGCCTGTCATTGCGGCCATTAACGGTGCCGCTCTGGGCGGAGGTCTTGAGCTTGCAATGGCCTGCCACATGCGATTTGCTGCCGAAGATGCTAAGCTTGGCTTACCCGAGTTAAATCTTGGATTGATTCCGGGATTCGGCGGAACACAAAGGTTGGCGCGTCTGACCAACAAAGCGAAGGCGTTAGAATTGATTTTGACGAGCCAATTTATCGACGGGAAAGAAGCTGAGCGCATAGGCTTGGTAAATCGCGCGGTTCCGCTTGCTTCATTGATGGATGAAGTGAAGAAATTCGCTGAGTTTATCGCGCTACAGAAAAGCGCCATTTCTATCCGTGCCGCGCTTACAGCGGTTACATACGGTCTTTGCACCGGACCGGAGAGCGGCATGGAGAAAGAAGCTAAGTTATTTGGTGAACTGTTTGTTTCCGATGACATGAAAGAGGGTGTAAATGCCTTCATCGAAAAGCGTAAAGCCCAGTTCACCGACAAATAATTATACATTACCTGTTCGTGCGTCTGCTAAAAAAGGTAGAACGCTGAACCTTCTCTATATATTATTGGAGCCGAAGGAGGATATATATGAACATTATTGTATGCTTGAAGCAAACGTTTGACACAGAAGAAAAAATCGTGTTGGAAAGCGGAAAAATCAGCGAAGATGGCGTGGAATTCATCATCAATCCGTACGATGAGTACGCGGTGGAAGAAGCGATTAAGCTGCGCGATGAGCACGGCGGAGAGATTACCGTTGTAACGGTGGGGCCGGAACGTGCGGAGAGCGCGTTGCGCACGGCGCTGGCAATGGGCGCAGACAAAGCGGTTATTGTTGATGACCAAGGTCTTGAACTTGATGAATATAGTGTAGCGAAAATCCTTGCGGCTGTAATTAAAGAGCGCGAGTATGACATTATTCTCGGCGGCAATATGGCGGTTGATAACGGCTCCGGCCAGGTGGGCCCGCGTCTTGCCGAAGAGCTTGGCATTCCTCAGGTGACGACGATTACGAAGCTGGACATTGATGGCGGAAAAGCAACCATTGAACGCGATGTGGAAGGGGACATGGAGGTTATCGAAGTATCGCTGCCGGTGCTTGTCACAGCACAACAGGGGTTAAACGAACCGCGGTATCCTTCACTGCCCGGCATTATGAAAGCGAAGAAAAAACCGATGGAGCGTTTAACGGTGGATGATTTAAACATTGACGGTGATGTGAGCGCGAAAACGTCCGTAACGGAAACATTCCTGCCGCCGAAGAAAGAAGCGGGACGAGTCTTAAACGGGGATATTCAGGATCAAGTAAAAGAATTGGTGGCTCTTCTGCGCAACGAAGCGAAAGTAATCTAAAGGGTTGAGGGAGGACGAGCGATTATGAAAAAAGTACTTGTATTGGCAGAAGCGAAAGATAGGAGCTTGCGTAATGTCTCATTTGAAGCGCTGACAGCGGCACAGCGCGTTTCCGAAGGCGGGGAAATCGTGGCGGCCGCTTTCGGTAGCGACGCGGTTAATTACGTGGGAGAGTTAAGCAAATATGGCGCGAACAAAGTGTATGTGGTTAGTAACAAAGAGCTTGACACGTATACGACAGACGCTTATTTTCAGGCATTGCGTCAGGTGATTGATGCAGTACAGCCAGAAGTAATTTTGATGCCGCATACGGCAATCGGCAAAGATCTTGCGCCGCGCATCGCCGCACGCTTGGGTCTTGGTCTCGTATCTGATGTGATCGACATCCAAGTGGAAGACGGTGAAGTGATTTTTACGCGTCCGATTTACGCGGGTAAGGCATTTGAGAAAAAGAAAGTGGTATCTGGCATTCTGTTCGCAACTGTGCGTCCGAATAACATCCCGGCGGAAGAAACTGGCGGGACGGCAGAAGTTGTAGATTTCAACGTGGAAATTAAAGATCTGCGTACCATTGTAAAAGAAGTCGTTCGCAAAACTGTGGGTGGCGTGGATTTGGCCGAAGCAAAAGTAGTGGTATCCGGTGGCCGCGGCGTCAAATCATCGGAAGGTTTTAAGCCGCTTCAGGAACTAGCAGAAGTGCTGGGTGGCGCAGTAGGCGCGTCCCGTGGTGCATGCGATGCCGGCTATTGCGACTATTCTCTGCAAATCGGGCAGACAGGAAAAGTTGTTACACCTGATCTGTATATTGCAGCGGGTATCTCTGGCGCGATTCAACACCTAGCTGGTATGTCTAACTCCAAAGTTATCGTAGCGATTAACAAAGACCCGGAAGCACCAATTTTCCAGGTAGCCGACTATGGTATCGTAGGCGATCTGTTCGAAGTTGTTCCGCTTCTTACCGAAGAGTTCAAAAAAGTTCTTGTTCAAAATTAAACGGATAACGCGACAAAACAGGCAGGGTCATTTTTGTCCCTGCCTGTTTTGTCGTTTGTGCCTTTGCTTTGGCAGGTTGCGGCGCTGGACAAAAAATCAACGAAGCGGAGATCTTGTGGCAGTTTCGCAAGTGGATATTTTAAAGTAAAAGTGATATACTGTTACTGGTATATCTCAGCAATATACCGAAAGTAAATGGACAGGTACGTTAGTTACGATAATGAGATATAAGGAGGACATTATATATGGCAATCGTAAATGTAACAGATAATACTTTCCAAAGCGAAGTAGAAAGCGGCGGTACTGTATTGGTTGACTTCTGGGCTCCGTGGTGCGGCCCTTGCAAAATGATTGCGCCTGTTCTCGAAGAACTTGATAACGAGATCGGCGGTAAAGTGAAAATCGCAAAAGTAAATGTCGATGAAAATCCTGAATCCGCGCAACGTTTTGGTGTGATGAGTATCCCAACCCTTCTTCTCGTAAAAGACGGCCAAGTTGTTGATAAAATCATCGGCTTCCAGCCGAAAGAAAGCTTGCTTGACGCAATCAATAAGCACCTGTAAGATCATAAATCCCCCGGCTTATCTGTTATAGCCGGGGGATTTATGATCTGAAAGGCCGTGGTTCGCCGGATGTTACCAGAACCTGCGATATTTATGATAACATAACAATCAGGAGGGGACTGCTATGAATACGCTGAAAGAAAAACTAAGTCTCTTGCCTGATAAGCCCGGTTGTTACTTAATGAAAAACGCAGCGGGCGAAGTGATCTACGTCGGCAAGGCTAAGATATTAAAAAACCGTGTCCGTTCTTACTTTACGGGTAGTCATGACGGAAAAACGCAGCGTCTTGTACAGGAGATTGCTGATTTTGAATATATTGTGACTTCATCGCCGGTGGAGGCGCTTCTTCTGGAATGCAACCTGATTAAACAGCATAATCCGCGTTATAATGTATTGCTAAAAGATGATAAAACGTATCCTTATATTAAGATTACGAACGAAGAACACCCTCGTCTTGAAATCACACGCAGGGTAGTGAAAGATGGCGCTAGATATTTCGGGCCGTATGCAAATGTCGGAGCCGCGCAGGAAACGAAGAAGCTGCTTGACCGGTTGTATCCGTTGCGCAAATGCAAGCATATTCCCAAAAGCGTATGCCTGTATTACCATATGGGCCAGTGCCTCGCTCCCTGTGAATATGAAGTAGACCCACAACAATATGAGGAAATGAGCGAACAAATTGCCCGCTTTTTGAACGGCAATTATAGGGAAGTTAAGCAGAAGCTGACAGAGCAAATGGAAGAAGCAGCAGAAAAGCTTGAATTCGAGCGTGCTAAGGAACTGCGCGATCAGATTCAGTACATTGAAGCGATTATGGAGAAGCAAAAAGTTACGTTTAGCGATAACGTGGATCGGGACGCTTGGGGTTACTACGCGGATAAAGGCTGGATGAGTGTACAGGTATTCCACATTCGTCAGGGGAAAATGATTGAGCGTAATGTGGCCTCATTTCCTTATTACGGGGAAGAATATGAAGATTTCATTTCTTATGTAGCGCAGTTTTATTTTCAGGAGCATATGCGCCCAAAAGAAGTATTGTTTCCAATAAGCAAAGGCACAGACGGATTAGAGGAGATGCTCGGCTCCAGGCTGCTTACACCGCAACGTGGCCCCAAGAAGCAATTAGTAGACATGGCGACGGAGAACGCCCGCATCGCCTTGGAGGAAAAATTTGCGCTCATGGCGCGCGATGAAGCAAGAACGGTGCAGGCGGTACAGAAACTTGGCGAATTGCTTGGCATCGGATATCCAAAACGTATTGAAGCGTTTGACAATTCGAACATTCAGGGTATCGATCCTGTTTCGGCGATGGTTGTGTTCACAGATGGCAAACCGGACAAGAAGGAATACCGTAAGTATAAAGTGAAAACCGTGGCTGGTCCAGACGATTATGCGACAATGAAAGAAGTGATCCGGCGTCGTTACACCCGCGTGCTAAAAGAAGGTCTGCCATTGCCTAATTTAGTCGTTATCGACGGAGGAAAGGGCCAGATTGCGGCTGCGGTCGATGTGCTGGAAAACGAACTGGGCCTTTATATTCCGGTGTGTGGCCTAGCAAAAGACGAAAGGCATCGCACCGCACAGCTTCTTGTAGGGGACCCACCGATTCCGGTCGACTTGAAGAGAGATAGCAACGAATTTTATTTGCTACAGCGCATTCAGGACGAAGTGCATCGGTTCGCAGTTACGTTCCATCGCAATACGCGCGGCAAAACGATGTTCCAATCTAGGCTTGACGAGATTCCGGGTGTGGGTGAGAAACGCAAAAAGTTGCTGCTGAAACATTTCGGTTCCATCAAGCGTATGCGTGAAGCAACGGTGGATGAATATCGCAACATTGGCATAGGTGATAAGCTTGCCCGTCAGATTTTGCAACATTTGCGTGAAGAGGAAACGACGGTTGCACCCGAGTGAAAAAGAAGAAAAAAGGTTGTTCTTCTGGACGACGTGTGTTACTATGTATGTAAATTAAATATTCAAACAATAACGCCTCACTTTAAAAGGTGAGGTAGAGGCGCGAAAACCATGAGTATCCTGCTGGAGGAACGAGAATCCAGTGAAGGCAGGGGAAAGGGGAATTCGCCGAAATGGCAGGTTGGATCTCGCCGCCTGCTGTTGGGCCTGCATTGAATAAGTGCAGGACTGTCACCGGATGATCATCCCGGATGTTCGGTGGAGCACTATCTCGCAGGGGGAAAAGGGAGTGAGCGTTAGCTGTTATTTATGCGAGACACAGACAACAGCTAAGGCACGTGCCTTTCTGTTGTCTTTTTTATTTTTCAAGCGGCGTGGTCACGCCTGAACTTCTCAGCGTGCGAGATAAACAGAGAAAGAATGCTTATAGGAGGACGCGAGAGATGAGTCTTATAGTACAGAAATACGGCGGCACATCCGTCGGCACGATTGAGCGTATTCAGGCGGTGGCCCGCCGCATTTTAGCGACTTGCCGAGCCGGGCATCAGGTTGTCGTTGTTGTCTCGGCGATGGGAAAGTCAACGGATATGCTGGTGGACATGGCAAAACAAGTTATAGATCATCCGAGTCCCCGTGAGATGGATATGCTGCTTACGACAGGGGAGCAAGTATCGACTGCTCTGGTGACGATGGCATTGCATGCTCAGGGCTGGGATGCGGTATCCATGACTGGATGGCAGGCTGGTATTTCCACAGAAGAAGTGCATACAAAGGCGCGGAAGGAAAATTTAGCGAGTTTTTCTCAGTTTGATAAAGGGGTAAAGTGTATCAAAAAAGAGGCAATTAGAGGAGTAATGTAAAAAATAGTAACTAATTAGCCTGTTAATAGACAGCACAAATAGAGGTACTTCAAGAAAAAATACCTCTGCTATCTATATAACTAGACTTGCCCAAAATTAGAAACAAAATTTACCATCTACAAAGAAACGAAGGATTCCCTATGCAGCTTGCAG
>JAAROH010008199.1_pt1 | contig 12432 bp, 10 predicted proteins | sample 7248631 | NCBI WGS metagenome assembly JAAROH01 (sample SAMN09772309, study PRJNA484901) | compost metagenome | isolation source: Vermicomposting unit | place: India
TAAAACATTAATGGGGGCGTCAATAAGCCATAAAAACGACTTATTAGACACCCCCAAAAATTATTTTACGATTATTGCTCTCACCTTTTTAATTGGATCATTGCGGTTCGAGCCATCTCCGTAAATGATGTGGACAGGGCCGTCTTCTTTTAACGGTTTTCCTTCCATGCTAAATGCCAAAATGCATTCTTCTGCTTTTTCAATCGGCATTTCGACTTCGCCGTTTTCGGTTTCAAAAACGACTGTTTTGGCGTTCGTTAACGGTTCAGCATTTGATAAAAACGGTTTAAGCGGCATGCCGAAAGTCCCGGTAAGCACCTTTTCTTTTTCAAATTTTTGTTCCGTTTTTAAAGTAGGCGGAAATACAGCTCCCTCCTGAATCTCCCGTTGCCATTGATTTGCTGTTTTTTGCACATAGTCCTCTTCTATGTTTTCCTCTTTGCGGCCTTGATCAAAATATGTATTTAAATCAATGCGGCGGTCATCAAAGATCCAAACACCTGGGTCCAAAGTAATTGGAAATTTTACATTCCCTTTTATTTGAATAATATCGCTCATGAGCATCCCTCCACGTTAAAGTATAAGCGCTTTTATGGATTTTGTCACATTCCGTTGCCCATTTCAGTTCAAAAAGGCGACAGTCAGGCGGCTGAGTCCAGACGCGGCAAATCAATCAGACGAATTCTTCTAGCATTTTTTTGGAAGGTTCATACATATATATGAACAACTTTAAAATTATTAGGGAAGGAGGGTGCGTGTTTCCTTGCAATTTTCCTTTATAACATTTAATATTAATAGATAGAATAGGGATTCCTTAATGGGGAACGGAGGGATTCAGATGGCATCATTTGAAATGGTTCTTAGTCACCGGGAAAAGGCTCTTTCGCTTTTAAAGGCGGATGCAGATAAAATCATGAAATTGATTAAAGTACAAATGGACAATTTGACAATGCCTCAATGTCCTCTTTATGAAGAGGTTTTAGATACGCAAATGTTCGGATTATCTCGGGAAATTGACTTTGCTGTCAGACTAGGCCTGATTGAAGAACGCGAGGGAAAAGCTCTGCTTGATGAGCTTGAGCGTGAGCTGTCAGCTCTGCACGAGGCATTTGTACGAAAATAAAAAGCTTGCTCAAACCGGTAAAAAAAAGGTTTGGGCTTTTATTTTATCTTTTCCATTTCTCATATCGACCTTCCACAATAGGTGTTCCTTCGCAATTTTTATTTTGCCATTGAGAAAATGAATTGTTCAAAGTATAATAGAAAATAAATTTTCTTTACACTTATGAAAACAATGACTGTGTATTTATTTTGCAACAAGAAGAGCAGCAAGTCGTAAGGAAGATGAACATGTTGAAACGAATTTTAAAATCATATGATTATTCGCTTATTTTAGCAGTTTTCTTATTATGCGGTTTCGGCTTGGTCATGGTGTACAGTTCAAGTATGATCATGGCAGTCACGAGGTATTATACGGAAAGCGATTATTTTTTTCGCAAGCAATTGTCCTCGCTCCTGCTTGCAACGATAGCTTTTCTAGTTATGATGTTTTTTCCGTACCGCGCTCTGCTGAACGGAAAATTTATAAGAATTTTGTTTTTTGGATCGATTGCTGTTCTCGGACTGTTATTTATTTTTGGACATGTTGCCGGCGGTTCGCAAAGCTGGTTTAAAGTTGCCGGAAGAGCCATTCAGCCGGGAGAATTTGTCAAGCTTTCAGCCATTATTTATTTATCAGCTGTATACGAAAAAAAGCAATCGTACATATGGCACTTCGGAAAGGGAGCATTGCCTCCGGTAATCTTTACCGTATTGATTTGCGTTTTTGTTATGCTTCAGCCTGACATTGGGACATCATTCATTATTGGAATGATTGCCTTGTCTATTATTTTATGTTCAGGTATGGGCATCAAAAACATGTTAAAGTTAGTATTGCTTGCTTTATTTTTCTTATTGCTGCTAAGTCCGCTCATTTTATTTAAGGCCGATGATATTTTTAGTAAAGAACGTCTTTCCCGCTTTACAGGGTATACGGATCCATTTGAACATGAAGACGGAGCAGGTTATCAGCTCGTCAATTCATATATTGCGATCGGATCCGGAGGTCTTACTGGACTGGGGCTGGGGGAAAGCGTGCAAAAATACGGATATTTGCCGGAAGCGCACACTGATTTTATTATGGCCGTTGTAGCGGAAGAGCTAGGTATTTTCGGTGTATTATTTGTTCTTACGCTTTTGGCGTTTATCGTTTTAAAAGGCCTCTATATTGCAAGAAAATGCACCGACCCCTTTGGTACATTGATTGCCGTAGGAGTTTCAAGTATGATCGCCATTCAAACGGCCGTCAACTTGGGAGGAGTGACAGGGCTGATCCCGATCACTGGTGTTACATTGCCGTTTGTCAGCTATGGAGGCTCATCGTTATTAGTACTATTAATATCGATGGGATTGTTAGTGAATGTTTCAATGTTTGTCAATTACCGGGAGCAATATAAAAAAGAAAAAGAAATTGCAAGCATGTAATCGTTCCGCCATATGCTGCTCTAATTTTATTTTCTTGAAAATCTAATATACACTGCAAGGGGGATTTATATGACGAACAGAAAAATTGAAAAAATCTTAGTAGCAAACCGTGGAGAAATCGCGATTCGGGTATTTCGAGCTTGCAATGAATTGAATATCCGAACTGTTGCAATTTATTCCAGGGAAGATTCAGGTTCTTATCATCGATATAAAGCAGATGAAGCTTATTTAGTTGGCGAAGGAAAAAAACCGATCGAAGCATATCTCGATATTGACGGTATCATTGAAATTGCAAAAGCTCATGACGTGGATGCTATTCATCCCGGATACGGTTTTTTATCTGAAAATATCGAATTTGCTAGAAAATGCGAAGAAGCCGGAATCATTTTTATCGGCCCTAGAACAGAGCACTTAGATATGTTTGGCGATAAAGTGAAAGCTAGACATCAGGCGGAAAAGGCCGGAATTCCAGTCATTCCAGGCAGCAACGGTCCAGTCAAAAGCTTGGATGAAGTGATTCAGTTTGGTGAAGAATACGGGTATCCGTTTATCATTAAAGCTGCTCTTGGCGGCGGAGGCCGGGGTATGCGCATAGTCCGTTCAAAGGCTGGAGTAAAGGATTCTTATGAACGAGCTAAATCGGAAGCAAAAGCTGCATTCGGCAGCGACGAAGTGTATGTAGAAAAGCTGATCGAAAATCCGAAGCATATTGAAGTGCAAATCATTGGTGACCACGATGGAAACATTGTTCATCTTTATGAGAGGGACTGTTCTGTCCAACGTCGTCATCAAAAAGTCGTGGAAGTTGCTCCAAGCGTTTCTTTAAAGCAGGAATTAAGGGATAAAATTTGCGAAGCGGCTGTACGGTTAATGAAAAATGTCAACTATGTCAATGCAGGTACGGTGGAATTTTTAGTTTCCGGAGATGACTTTTATTTCATCGAAGTAAATCCGCGTGTTCAAGTAGAACATACGATTACTGAAATGATTACAGGGATAGATATCGTTCAAACACAAATTCTTGTGGCAGAAGGCCACTCAATTCACAGCCCGGAAGTTGGAATTCCAAGACAGGAAGACATTAAAACATGGGGATATGCTATTCAAGCAAGGGTGACGACGGAAGATCCGCTGAACAATTTCATGCCGGACACTGGAAAAATTATGGCGTATCGTTCCGGAGGCGGCTTTGGCGTTCGATTGGATACCGGAAACAGCTTCCAAGGCGCTGTTATTACACCTTATTATGATTCATTGCTTGTAAAAGTATCGACATGGGCGCTATCGTTTGAGCAAGCTGCCAGAAAAATGATTCGAAATTTAAGAGAATTTCGAGTTCGCGGAATAAAAACAAATATTCCTTTTTTGGAAAATGTCATTAAACATGAGAAATTTTTATCTGGAGAATATGATACGTCCTTTATTGATTCATCACCTGAGCTGTTCGTTTTCCCGAAACAACGAGATCGGGGAACAAAAATGCTCACATATATTGGGAATGTGACGGTGAACGGTTTTCCAGGCATCGGGAAAAAGAAAAAACCAGTATTTGATGAGCCACCAATTCCGCACGTAAATTTATCGGAGCCTATTCCAGAAGGAACGAAACAAATTTTAGAGAAAGAAGGAGTCGACGGCCTTGTTAAATGGGTAAAAGAACAAAAACAAGTGCTGTTGACGGATACGACTTTCCGAGATGCTCATCAATCATTGTTGGCAACTCGCGTGCGTACAAATGATATTAAAAAGATTGCTGAACCTACTGCGAGATTGCTTCCAAACCTGTTTTCGCTTGAGATGTGGGGAGGAGCAACGTTTGATGTTGCCTATCGCTTTTTAAAAGAAGATCCGTGGGAAAGACTTCAAATTGTCAGAAAGCATGTGCCAAACTTGCTTCTGCAAATGCTTTTGCGCGCATCGAATGCTGTCGGATATAAAAACTATCCAGATAATGTAATTAAAGAATTTGTCGAAAGATCAGCGGAAGCAGGCATTGATGTGTTCAGAATCTTTGACAGCTTAAACTGGGTAAAAGGGATGACCCTTGCCATCGATGCCGTCCGTAAAACCGGAAAAATTGCCGAAGCAGCCATCTGTTATACAGGGGATATTCTCGATCCAACAAGAAGAAAATATGATTTGAATTATTACAAACAGATGGCAAAAGAATTGGAAGCATCAGGTGCACAAATTTTAGGCATTAAAGATATGGCAGGACTGTTGAAGCCACAGGCGGCATATGAGCTTATTTCAGTGTTAAAAGAAACGGTCGATCTGCCAATTCATTTGCATACACATGATACAAGCGGAAACGGCATTTACACATATGCCAAAGCGATCGAAGCAGGAGTCGATATTATAGATACAGCGTTGAGCTCAATGGCCGGTTTAACTTCTCAGCCAAGTGCCAATTCTTTATATTATGCGCTTGAAGGTTCGGAAAGAAGACCGAATGTTAACATTCAATCATTGGAAAAGCTGTCTCAATATTGGGAAGAAGTTCGCAAATATTATCAAGACTTTGAGAGCGGCATGAAAGCTCCTCATTCAGAAGTTTATGTACATGAAATGCCTGGCGGACAATACAGCAATTTACAGCAGCAGGCGAAGGCTGTAGGTTTGGGTGACCGCTGGGAGGAAGTGAAAGAAATGTACAGCCGCGTCAACCAAATGTTTGGCGATATTGTCAAAGTAACTCCGTCATCAAAAGTTGTTGGTGACATGGCGCTCTTTATGGTTCAGAACAATTTAACGGAAGAAGACGTATATGAGCGTGGAGAATCGCTTGACTTCCCAGATTCAGTCATTGAATTTTTTGCCGGATATCTCGGCCAGCCGTACGGAGGCTTTCCGAAAGAGCTCCAGCGCGTGATTTTAAAAGGCCGTGAGCCGATTACAGTTAGACCTGGGGAGCTATTGGAGCCGGTTAATTTCCAAGCATTAAAAGAAGAGCTGGAGCAGCTGCTCCATCGTGAGCCGACGCCTTACGAGACGATTGCTTATGCACTGTATCCAAAAGTGTTCACGGAATATTTGAAAACATATGAACAATATGGAAACATTTCTGTTTTAGATACACCGACATTCTTCTACGGAATGCGTTTAGGCGAAGAAATTGAAGTGGAAATAGAAAAAGGAAAAACGCTGATTGTGAAGCTAGTTTCCATTGGCCAACCGCAGCCTGATGGAACGCGGATCGTGTACTTTGAATTAAACGGCCAGCCGCGTGAGGTTGTCATTAAAGACGAGAGCATCAAATCAACTGTTCAGCAAAGAGTCAAAGCAGATCCGCAAAACCCTGAACATATTGGAGCGTCTATGCCTGGAACAGTAATTAAAGTCTTGGTAGAAAAAGGCGAAAAAGTAAATAAGGGCGATCATTTAATGATCACTGAATCAATGAAAATGGAAACGACTGTTCAAGCTCCATTTGCAGGTGTTATTAAAGATATTTATGTGAAGAGCGGAGAAGCTATTCAAACAGGTGATTTGTTAATCGAAATCACTAAATAATAAATTTTGTGCCAGCCATTTTTGGCTGGTTTTTTTATGTAAAATTTTAAAATTTAAAACTTCGTTTCGAAAAAACTATTGAAAATGATTTTCACTCATGTTATTCTTTAATTAATGATGAAAATCATTCTCAAGAAAGGCTGTGACGACATGACAATGCTTTTTGTCGGTAGTACGGTTTTGATTTATAGCATTTTAATCGGATATGTTTTGAAGCGAGTCGATTCAAATTCATAAATAAATTTTTCATATATTACATAGCGGGGATTGGCAAAAAACCGTCAATCTCTTTTTTATGGGAAAACTGAGCTTTTTAACAGTCGCTTGGGAGGAAGCGAAGCGGGTTTTTTCTTGATCCAGGCTCCTGAAAATAATTTTTTTGCCTTCATTTACGGGCAATATGGTAAAATCAACATGAGGAATTGACGAAAAGGAGCCTGAGGTATGGGAAATGTAGTTGAGCAAGAGCAAATCAGCAGCTTGATTCAAATATTTGAAAAGCTTCCTAAAGAAGTCAAAGCTTCCTATAAACAAAAATGGAAAGAATTAATTGAAAAAGAGATGCAGGATCAAATCCAAATTGCATTTATGGGCCATTTTTCGGCAGGAAAATCATCGCTGTTAAACAAGCTTGCAAACGGAACCATTTTGCCTTCGAGTCCGCTTCCGACCAGCTCCAATATCGTCATGCTGGCGAAAGGCGAACGTTTGACCCGTGTGCATCTGTTTAATGGCAAAATGTATGAATCGAAAGACGATTTGGATAATGAGCTGATCAGCAAGCTGTGCAAACAAGAAAATGAAATTGAAAAAGTATTTATTCAACGGCCTTATTTTACGATTCGTGAACATCTGATTTTAACAGATTCGCCGGGAATTGATTCGACGGATGACGATCATCGCAAAAGAACAGAATCGGCGCTCCATTTAGCGGATTACATCGTATATGTGACGGATTATCATCACGTTCAGTCGGAGCTGAATTTTTCTTTCTTGTCAAAGCTGAGGGGGATGAATAAACCGATCATCGTCATCATCAACCAAATTGATAAGCATCAAGAAGATGAAATACCTTTTTCAACGTTTAAAACAAACATTGAAGCCTCGCTGACAGCTATCGGAATTGAAAAGGAAAATATTTATTATACGACAACGAAATCGCCTGAGCATCCTTTAAACGAATTTAAGCAGTTAGAGGAGCGGTTAAATGGGCTAGTCGATAATAAAAAGCATTTAGTGCGAAAAAATGTATTGGAGCAGGCAAAAATTTTGCTTCAACAAATGAAGGAGGATTTGTCTAAAGAGAAAGCGGAGAGCCTTCATCTCTCATTGGATGAATGGAATCAACTTGATCAGCTGCTTCAAAACAGCCAGCAAAAATTGTCGGAAATAGAACAGAAGCTCAAACTGATAGATGAAGACATTAAACTGTTTGAAGCAGCATTTGATCAAGAACTTGATGGTTTGTTGAGAAACGCCAATCTTATGCCTTATGATACAAGGGAAAAAGCGGCAAAATTAATTGAAACCCAGAAAAAAGATTTTAAAGTTGGTTTGTTTTTCTCAAAAAAGAAAACAGAAGAGGCAAAACGAAATGCACTTATTCAATTTTATGAAGAGCTGGCCAAAAATGTGGAATCGCAAATTGTATGGCACATCATCAATATGGCGAAAAAATATTATGAAAAGCATCATATCGACCAACCTTCTCTTTTACAGCAAATACTAAGCTTTTCGATCGAATTTGATGAAAATATGCTGCTTGACGTGATCAAACCAGGGGCTGAATTAAATGGTCAATATGTGCTCCAGTATGGGAAAGATGTTTCAAATGCTGTACAGCAATTGTGCAAACGAGAAGCTCAAAGCTTGCGCGATCACATGATCAAAGCGTTACACAAGATGAATCAAACAGAAAGAGAACGGATGAAACAGGAGCGGGAACAGCTTACAGTCAAACTGATGCAAATGTCTAAAGCGATTGATGAGAAAGAACAATTTATGAATGAGTTTAAACAGCTTTCCGACATATTAAATGGTCAAGGAACTGTTGACAATATCGATATCGAGCGATGGAAAGCCGAACATCTGCAAAAACAAATCATGGAATGGAATTCTCTTCAATTCCTTATTTCGAATGAAAAGCAAAGAAAAGATAAAAAAATAGAGAAAAAAGAAACCGAACGAAAACATGAAGCGGCGAAGAAAGATCAAATGATAAATAAGCTGCAAAAAGGGATTGAAATTTTAAATGAGACTGGGCTGGAGCATTCAGCCAACCGCTTAAAAGAAAAACTTTCTCAAATTGAGAACCGCTCCTTTCAAATTGCAATTTTTGGCGCGTTTAGTGCAGGAAAATCGAGCTTTTTAAATGCCTTGATTGGTGAAAAAATTTTCCCTTCCTCGCCAACTCCAACAACCGCTGTTATCAATAAATTAACCGGTGTTAAAGATGGCAAAAAACACGGGGATGTGGAAGTAGTCTTTAAAAATGAGCAGAAAATTTTAGAAGAAATTAATGAATTGTTAGCACCGCTTTCTCTTAAGGCAGAGCGATTTTCCGATTTGCGCGAAGCGATGCTTCAAGCAATGAAACGAACGGAAGATGAAATGGTTCAACGAAGGCTGAACACCTTTTTAGAAGGAATCTCATTTTATGAAAAAGAAGATCAAAAAGTGAAATGGATCAAGGCAGATGAGCTTGAGTCATTTGTTGCAAAAGAAGAACGGTCATGCATGATTCAGGATGTAACGATTTATTATGATTGTGATCTGACTAGAAAAGGGATTACTCTTGTTGATACTCCAGGTGCGAGTTCTTTTCACGGCCGGCATACAGAACTTGCTTTCCAATATATAAAACATGCGGATGCCATTATCTTTTTAACTTACTACAACCATCCATTTTCAAAAGGAGATCAGCAGTTTTTGGATCAGCTTGGTCTTGTAAAGGACGCCTTTACGTTAGATAAAATGTTTTTTATCATCAATGCAATTGATTTGGCGGAACATGATCAAGATGCAGAAGATGTTCGAAATTATGTCGAGCAAATGCTATTGTCCCATTCAATCCGACAGCCGAAGCTTTTTCAAGTTTCAAGCTTACAGGCATTGGAAAAGAAAAAGATTTCGAAGGTTCGAGACGAGTTTCCGCATTTTCTCAAGTCGTTTGAACATTTTATCCATCATGAATTGATGACCGTTTTAATTCAAGCGGCTGAACATGAATTTCAACAGGCGGTCTCAGAACTTTCAGATATGATCAAGCTTTTGGAGCTTGATGAAAGCGAACGCGATCAGAAAATTCGCGAATTGAAGGATCAGCTCAATCGCATGCAGGAATTAATTCGTACGCAATCAGTTGACGAATACGTTATAACATTCCAGCAGGAAACGGAAGAATTGAACTATTACGTAAAACAGCGGCTTCTTCATAAACTTCCGGAGCTGTTTAAAGAGGCGTATCATCCTGGCAAATTTACAAACAGCACAAAGGGAGAAGCAGCCATTTTAATGGATTGTTTTAACGAAATGATAGAAGGACTGAATATTCAGCTCCAGCAGGAAATGAACGCTACAACACTTCGTATTGAAAATTATTTAAACGGAATATTGCAAAAAATCAATCAGAACCTTTCCGACATGGTTGCTAAACAATGTGTAGCAGTTCCGTTTTCAAATATAGAAGAGATTCAATGGGAAGAAATCCGGATCCAAGTTTCCGTTTTCCCTTACATTCAATTTGATGTTTCAAAAGCACATAAAGTGTTCCGAAATACGAAATCATTTTTCGAGCAGAACGAAAAGCAAAAGCTGTTTGAAATTCTAGAACAGAATTTGAAAGATACGATTGACATGTCGGTGAGAGCTTTTGAAGAGCATCTGGCTCGCCATTACGAAGCATTATTGAAAAAGGAAATCAAACAGCTGAAGGAAAAAATGATTCATGAAGGGGAACAATTTATTCAAGCTAGATTAAAAACGTTGACAGCACCAAATGATGTACAATGGATGAAAGAAAAATTCAATGAATTAACATCGCTTTCATAAAGAGGGGCAGAAGCTCCTCTCTTCCTTTGAAAGTGCTCGAACTTAAAAATTAGGGGGAAAAAAGATGGCAGAAGTACATAAAGAGATAACAAAGCATTCAAACCGCCAGCACGAGATCGTGAAAAGGTTTTTGCATCTAGAAGAAAAACGGGAGCAGGCAATCGATGAAGCTGTAATGCTTTGCGAAAAGGGGCTTCATTTTTCCGTGCAAACGATTAACGAAATTACAAAAGAAATGAATGAGCTGGCCAGAACCACCGGAATCGTTCCGCAGCGAAAATACGTAACGGAAGAAATGGTAAAAGAATATGTAAGTCGGAAGCAAAGCTGAAAGGAACTGGATGACCCAGTTCCTCATAAAATTTATGGAAGAGTCTTTATTTTCTGGATGCTAACAGAACGTGCAAAATGGTTTGTGGAAATGTTTTTTGCGGGATGCCGGGAGGGAGGAGAAGCCGCAAAAACAAAGCTCATCCCTCTGATCAAAAAGCGGATCTCATGGGGCCACGCCCTTGATGGAACGCTCATAAACGTTGTTAGTTTATCGTGTTCTAATACATTAAAGGTCCCGGTGAATGTTCATAAACGTTGTTAGTTTATTGTGTTCTAATACATTAAAGGTCCCGGTGAATGTTCACAAACGTTGTTAGTTTATCGCGCTAATACATTAAGGTCCCGCTGAACGCTCCGAACGTTGTTAGTTTATTGCGTGCTAATACAATAAAGGGTTCCAATGAAAGACCAGAACGTTGTTAGTTCTTCTTCAATAATATGAGTTAACACATAAAGCCCTCCGAACGATAAAAAATGCTGTTTCCAAATATAAGCAACGCGAAAAAACTTAAAATCAGCCGCTTGTTGTTCCTTCATGATCAATCCCTTTTTGAAGCTGCAATGCTTTTTTGGCTAATTCATCAGCCGTTTTGTTTTGCTTTTCGGGAATCCATTTAATAAAAAACAAATCCAATTGATCGATGAGCTTTAATGCTTCTTGAAGATGGCTGTTATAGCGTTGATTTTTTGCATAACGTTTAAGCACTGCTTGCTCCACTGCCTGTGAATCGGTTCTGAAAGAGACGATCTTATATCCTTTTTCAAGGCAGATCATAAGTCCTTTGACTAATGCAGCAAATTCAGCTTCATGATTATCCATGACGCCAAGGGGGAAAAAATATTTTTCTTGAATGTTCGTTCCTTTTATATAAATACCGGCGCCGGAAAGTCCGGGATTTCCTTTTGCCGCACCATCTATGTAGACTTCTACCAATCAATTTCACTCCCTTAGAGGAATTTTTTTAAAAATGAAGAATATAACATGTCATCAAGATCATGATAAGGATGAAAAAAGCTTAAAATAGATGTGAGGAGCTTTTGATCTTATTAAGTAAAACATCTATTTGACTGCCTTTTTCTTTTCAAAAAAATCGATGTGATTATACCATACAATTCGATCAATGTCTGTAAAAACCCTTTTGAGTGAATCGGTTGCAAGGTTGAACAGAATATGGTATAAAAAATTAGTCTCTTCAATTGAGAATGCGAAAGATACATTTTCGAGAAAGTACAATCTCTTTTTGTGAAACAGCATAATGATAAATAAAAAACAGTGGAGATGGAATGATGAAAGATCGTGCGGCTATATTTGAAAAAGTGACTGAATTAATGGATGAATATTGCGTAAATTGTTTTTTAAAAGCTCATTTTCGAAAAGAATACGGAAAAACATATGCCCATTCATTTTGTATTAATAAATGCACGGTGGGACAGCAAATTAAAGAGCTGGGGAAAAATTTGAGGGGGACACGCAAGCGCGGCGATCGAAAATTCAGTAATAAATAAAAATTCCGAAAATAAAAAATAAAAAGAGGCAAAAGCCTCTTTTTATATTTGAAGATCAAATGATCATCGATTATAATTTTACAACGTTCGCTGCTTGTGGTCCACGATTTCCTTGGACAATTTCAAAAGATACCGCTTGACCTTCTTCTAAGGTTTTGAAACCTTCGCCTTGAATTGCAGTGAAGTGGACAAAAACATCGTCTCCGCCTTCAACTTCAATAAAACCATAACCTTTTTCATTGTTAAACCATTTTACTTTACCATTTTGTTGCATATTTCGATTTCCTCCTAATACTTTCCGCACAAAGCCGTGCTTAAAAAATTTTTTATCATTTAACAGGAATATAATGCAACAAGCAAGGTCTCAAAACCTTAGGCTGCCTATATTCAGCTAAATGATATATCTACTATACACTAACCAATTATTGAAAGTCAAGTTTATTCCAATGATTCCAGCTATGAGGAGTAAATTTATCAATTTTCGGTAGTATTATGCAATTACGACTT
>JAAROH010008202.1_pt1 | contig 12351 bp, 12 predicted proteins | sample 7248631 | NCBI WGS metagenome assembly JAAROH01 (sample SAMN09772309, study PRJNA484901) | compost metagenome | isolation source: Vermicomposting unit | place: India
TTTGAAAATTGTATCCCCAAATTGTCACATCTGTATTGCCATTTTCATAACCGCTGTAAGGATTCATATCTATAGCAACTAGACTGTCTTCAACAGCTAAATAGAAATAGCCGTTTTCTTTTGTTACAGTATAACCTGTAATTGGATCAACTATATCTACATTGACAGGCCCTGATTTTGAATAAGGTGGTGTTGTAACTTGTATTGCGTCCATATTGTCTGTAAGTCCCGGCAAACTAACCATTTGAACATTTTGCCCCTGAACTCCACCAAATTTAACTATAAGATCCTGCCTTAAGTTCTGACCCACTATAATTACTTTTGTGCCCCCTGATACTGTACCTGCATTAGGTGTTATGCTGTCAATAGTTATAATAGAGGGTGTCGGTATGATTTTTAGCGCATTCACCAGTGTGACAGTTGAATCATCGCTTGAAACTATATCTATATTTTGATATGGAAGTGTAGTATCTTTTGGTGCAGGTACTTTTACAGTCATCTCTGTATCGCTTACCACTGTAACATCGCTGCTATTTACAAGATTTTCTCCCACGTAAACTCTCATACTGCTTCCAAGTGTCGAAAACCCATGGCCATATATTGTTATCTTATCGCCTACTATAACCTGATACTTGGATAAGCTAGTTATATCTTGATTAACTGCAGATAGCTTAGGAGGACTATACATATTAGATTGTCCACCATATATATTAGTAACGTATATATTGTAAGTTGTGCTGGGATCAATCCTTAAACTGGAAGGTATATCTGAGATTAGCACAGAACCGCTCTGTGATACCACATTTGATGTTTCTCCATTTATATTGCCTAAAGCTATATCGCTTAAGTTACTTCCTTCCATCCTTATGTATGATTGTGGCTGTGTTATTCCAGTTACATTTCCACTGCTGTCTCTTATTACAGTCTTATAATTATCTAGTGCAGCACTTGTTACCTTAGGATTGTCGAGATATGTAAATCCATTTGGAATTGCAGCACTTTGTCCATCACTTCTATGTACTATAATCATATATGGTTTATTGGTCGTAAGGCCAGTTACGCTCGTAACCTTTGCATATATTTTGCTTTCGTTTACGCTTACTATTGTAAGCTTTGTGCTGTCAGATATCGAATCAATATAGACTGCATCAACCTGCGATATCATATTTCCTGTGCTGTCGAATGTCATAAAAGCACTTCCGTCAATCTCTATGTCTGTAGTGGAGTTGTAAGGCCCTTTTGCAGGCGATGCCATCGTTCCGTCATACCGCAATGACTTAACAGCAGTAATATTGGGAGGGCTTGACGCATAAGCCTTCGACATATTTCCTGGGAAAAGCGACACCAATATGACAAATATCAGCAATAATGACAAATATCTTCTCACTCTCTACACCCTCTTTTTCTATAAATATACTTTATATATAATAAACATTAACTTTTATAAATCAAAGTAAAAATTTCGATATTACAGCCAAAAATAATCTACCTCACTTTTTATATCGGCATTTTGCTTATCAATTTTAAGCAAATAAACAAAAAAAATGCTGCAATAAATGCAGCACACCATATTGGGTTGGGGGTGCAGAATATAAATTAAATTATGGGGAAAAGGGGAATCATTCTTACGAATTTTATTATATTACATTAAAATGTCTAAATAAATAGGACTTAAGACCCAAATAATCAAAATTTTATCAAGTATTTGTAATCTTTTTCTTCTAAATGCCTTGTTTTCAGCATTTTAATTCCGATGGATAAAAAATTATTTTTCGACAAAATATAATAGTATACTGCAAAATTTTTAAAATTTTCAATATATGATTAGCTAAGGAGGCATTCAAATGTCGATACTTGAAATAAACATCGTCCCTGTAGGAACCGGCAGCGCTTCATATTCAAGCTTCGTTCAAGATGCCGTAAATCTTTTAAACAAAAGAGGACAAAAGTACACCGTAACACCTACATCTACAGTTATTGAAGGAAACACGCCAGAGCTTATGAAAGTAGCCGAAGAAATACACAATATTCCTTTTCAAGACGGCGCAATGAGAGTCGTAACAAATATCATGATTGATGAAAGACGGGATAAACCAGATAATATGGAAAAGAGGGTTAATGAAGTTTGTCAATAGCCAGAATAAGCGCAAAAGCGCTTATTCTAGTTTAGCTATAGCTTTTGTCAGCTCATTTATGGAATTTGTCAAGCTGTCTAACTTCCCTTCGATTCTCACTAAAAGATAAATGCTTATAACTATCGGAAAGCCCAGATTTGCAATACCTGCAAATATCTCACTCATATCGATCCTCCTTTGAATAGTTACAATACCAATGCTCACATAAAATATAAATCTACCATGATTTAAATTAATATATCACCTATATGATATTGTATCTGATTAATAATATAAAAGCGGGGATATCCCCGCCCTTTTACTTGACTGCAAATTCTTTTTCTGTCGTAGATACAAGGCTGGCACTGACTGCTTCTACTAGCTCGCCGCCACTTGTATCAAATATATTTTTTGAGATTATTGTCTCCATCGCTGTCTTTACTTGATCATCTGTCAATGTTTCAAGGGCATTATCCACATTGATTCTAAAGTTACTGCCAAGCTTATTTTTAAAATTCATCTGAAGTTGAACTGCCACACTAAAACCTCCTTTCTGTATGAATTAGTTTAAATTTTTACTCTTGCGACAAGTCAACTTGATTTATGCGTGTCACAGATTTTACAGGATATGTTTGAAGCCCACTTAAAATTGCAGCCACATCCATGACATCCTGATCCAAAGCGGAACTTTTGATATTGTTGTAAGTCCTACTTCTTACAACATCAACACCTCTTTCGTCTTTTCCAGTGATGTATGATATTGAAAGCCTTGAGCCTTGCGGAGTCGATATAACAGCCATTGTAACACCTCCTTTTTTGGTTTTTACACTTATAATATAGAAAAATTTTAAAAATCTTACCCATAAAAAAACAGGAAATTATCTTAAAAGATAAAATCCTGCTTTTTAGGTAATATCCTCTATTTCGCCAGCTCATATATGGCACGGGCATATATCTTTGCATTTAAAATGAGGTCATCTATTTCAATGTACTCATTTGCTTGATGATCAAGATCAGGTTTCCCTGGGAAAATCGGTCCAAAAGCCACCATATTTTTCATTTCTTTAGCGTATGTTCCTCCTCCTATTGAAAGAGGCTCATCTTTTCTTCCTGTCACATCTTCATAAACCTTCATAAGAGTTTTTATAAGAAAATGGTCCTTTGGAAAATAAAGTGGCGGCTGATGCATCATATTTTCTACTCTCATGCCGTGTTCACTTATTTTCTCATTAAATGGATTCATCAGATCCTCGTACTTATAAGTCACAGGATACCTGATATTTAACCCTATGGAACCCTTTTTCTCGTCAAAATTGATGGTTCCTACGTTAAATGAAAGCACACCCGTGTCATCCTTTAGGTAAACTCCAAATGTCTTGCCATCTGTCTCAAGTCCGACATTTTTCGCGAAAAAGTCTATAAATTCTTTTACATCGTCTTCACTTTGATATATGACATTTAAAAACATCAAAAGCTGCATTATCGCATTCTTTCCAAGATGAGGCAGGCTGCCATGCGCTGATACGCCGCGGGATTTTACTATAAGCACGTCGTTTTCGATTGCGCTGTCTAAATCAAAGCCTGAAACATCTTTAAACCTCTTTACCTCATCATGAAGAGCTTTTCTCCTGTCTTCATCTTTCACATAAATTCCGCATTCGCAGTAGTCTGGAACCATATTGGGCCTATTGCCGCCTTTTATATACTTAATAACCATATCTTGAGACTTCTTTTCAAAATCTTTTACTACCTCAAACATCGTAATGCCTTTTTCTGCGTATATGACTGGGTAATTTGCATCTGGTGTAAAACCAATTGATGGTGATTCATCGTGTTTAAGGTAGTGCTCTATCTCTTTAGAGCCAGTCTCTTCATTTGTGCCAAAAAGTATCCTTACTCGCTTGTTTAATTTAAGCCCAGAATCTTTAATGGCTTTTAATGCGTAAAGAGAAGCCATTATAGGCCCTTTATCATCTGTTGCCCCCCTGCCGTATATTTTACCATCGTGTATTTCGGCGCCATAAGGTGGATAATCCCAGCCGTCCCCTTCAGGCACTACATCTAGATGCCCTAAAACACCAACCATCTCGTCGCCTTCACCGTATTCTGCGTATCCTACATATCCATCTACATTTTTTGTCTTGAATCCGAGGCTTTTAGCGATGTCTAAAGCTAATTCCAACGCCTTGGCAACTCCCTCACCGTAAGGCATCCCCGGCTTCATGTCCCCCTCTGTGCTTTTTATCTTGATGATTTCCTGCGTCGACCTGACCAAGTCGTCTTTTAAAGCATCTACATACTGATCTAATACCATAAAAAGCCCTCCTATTTATTTACTTTAATTACATTATAGTCCCTTTTTAAAAAGAAATAAAGCAATATGAGCTTAACTCATATTGCTTTAAAAGTTATTCATCATCCCTTAAAGCCCTTAAATATTTATTTGCATACCTTCTGTAAAGAAGAAGCGCTGTTGCTGAGAAAAATACAGGTCCAATTATCATCCATATAGTAGACGTGTAGTCACCTGATGTCATAGGCTCTATAATGGTGAAGAAATTTGCAAAACCTACCGTAGCTGCACTTAAGATAGTGACAGTCATCACCATCGCCTTGCTCTTAAACACTTGATATCCTTTCTTTATGCTACTTTTGCCTTTAAAATAAGGATATGCGATAATGAGGAACATATAAGGCAGTGTCATGGCAACATTTGCCATCAAAACAAGCCTTGTGAAAAATACTTTTGCGATATCTCCGCCAAATGACACCAAAAATATCATAGCGACGACGATGCCGCACTGAACCCATATAGCCACTTTTGGTATTCCATCTTCAACGTAACCTATGTTGGAAGGCCATAGTTCTTTCGGAGTACCTTCTACAAGCTGTTTAAGCGGTGCATAAGCAAGCGTGAAAAATGCTCCTGTAAGCGCTAAAAACATGGATATACCTACTATTCTTGCAACCCAATTTCCCAACGATACAGCCGATGCTTGGCCCATGCCTAAACTTGTCCCCAACTGATAGCCAAGATTATTCATTATCACGTACGCCACATTGGCTAAGTTTATCTTGTCAGAAGATAAAACATCTTTCCAGTTTGTAAAAATACCGATGAGGAAAATACCCAGCGAATAGCCTACAGCTATGATAGAAGCAGCTATCATCATGCCTCTTGGGAACGTCTTTTCAGCATTTTCCGTCTGGTCTACGACACCACCGACGACTTCTGTACCGCCGTATGCAAAAATTGCAAATACTACAAATGACAAGACAGATAGCGGTGTTGTATAGGAAGGATTTGGCGATGTCACAAACGAGCTAATTCCCGTAATTGGCTCTTTAAATTTCCCGCCTGTAGCAATAAACACTATCAAAGAACCAACTAACAGAACAACGTTTAGCAAAAGTACAGCCGTGCCACCTACAGAAGCGACTTTCGAGACACCGCTTAGCCCTTTGCTGGCTACAAAAGTTATGACGATGATAAGGATAATTCCCAGCATTCCCAGCGTCTGCGTAGAATTAAGCCCTAAAAAATGAAGCTCAGATGTCTTATCACTTCCAAAAATAGCATTTGAAAGTGGAATCCATATTGTAGAGCATATGTTTACAAGCCATACAACATACGAAGCATACCACATGAATGTTCCTGTAAATGCGTACAATGGTCCCACTGACTTCTCCATCCATGTATATATGCCACCGCTTTCTTCTTTAAAGGCAGCACCATACTCTGCCATCATAAATGCATAAGGTATAAAAAATGTAATGCCTGACAATATATACCACGGAATAGCGCCATAACCCATCAAATAGAAGGATCTAGGCATATTTGTAAATCCAAAAACAGATGTAAATATCATCAATATCAATGATATCTGCGATAACTTCCTTCTAGCATTTTCTTTTGTTGCCATCTGATTCCTCCTCTTATTTTTTAATTATTAAACTATTTTAATACATTCATTATAATTTAATTTCACAACTTTTGCAATGTTTAAGCCTTACCTAACATTTTACATTCAAACACAAAAGATCTATTGCTTCAAATATGAAAGAATAAGCTCAAAATATTTTCCTCTTTCTTTTTTATTATTAACAGTACCCACAGCGTTATTCTTTAAAAATAAAATATCTTTGCCAGTCCTCACCTTATAATGAAGGCAAGCTTTATACAGCATTTCTCTCAAGCTTTTTGTAAGCTTCAAATTGCAAGATATTTCGTCTATTAAGTCCAATTCATCTCTTTTAAATATCTCATTTTCGTTTTTCATAAAGTCTTGAGCCCTTTTTATGAACACATCGATTTTATCTAAGTTTTTCTCAATAAGGCATGAAACCACATTTTTATCAACAATATCAACACCTATCCTGTCAGAAACTACCTTAATCAAAAATATCCTGTGCTGTTCTACATACTTCGATGCTGAAAGATAAAAACCGCTGGATTCCATATCACACAAAGCTTCTTCTAACTCACTCGCATCTTCTATAGGTTTATCAAAAGTTTCAATAGAATTCTCATAAAATTCATGTTTTAATAATACATCTGTATAGTAATCTTTTCCTGTAGAAGCATCCTTTATCTTATTTATAATATACGCTGTACCTATTTGTACATCATTTTTTGCACCACATATACCCATGTTTATTACAATATCCTCATCAAAAAGAAGATTCCTGGATAAAATATGAGACGTAGCTACAGCACAGGCAATTTTGCCAACACCGGTTATTATTAATGTCATATTATCGCTTTTAAAAATTTGATAAAATCTATCATCCACGTCTTTTTTTAAGTCATAATATTCTATAATAGGCTTTGCCTCAACATACAAAGATACAGCCATGTAAACCATAATTTAATACATCTCCTTTTTTTGTTAGCTTCATGGGAAAAATGCTTATAATATTATAATTCTTTTACCATGACTGCACAAATAAATTTTTATTTTATGTTTACTTAAACTTATTTTATGTTATAATAATATAGAAGCAATAAAAGTCAGGTGTCAATGGTAATTAAAAAGGCGGGAGGTGCATTCCCGTCTTTTTCTGTAGATATGTACTCATTTTCGAATACCACCTAACTATTATTTCTAACAGCCTAAGCAGCAATTCAAAAATTTTGTACAGATCTACATAGCGGCTTTGCTTCCGCTTCTTTTCGTCAGATGCCAATGGTTTCACCTCCTTTCGTTGGAGGTCATGATAATTATATCATAAAAAACATTTACAAGATAAAATAAAATTTACTTATCAAGTAAAATACATACAATAAAAAAGAAAGTGTACATAAGTACACTACGCTTTAATCAACTCTATATATAATTGCACCTAGATTTTTTAGCTTTTCCTCTATATTTACATAACCTCTATCTATATGATGCACATCATTAATAATCGTCTTTCCTTCTGCTATGAGTCCTGCCAAAATCAGTGCAGCTCCAGCTCTTAAATCTGTAGCCTTAACTTCCGCACCTGACAAATGATCGATTCCTGTTACTACTGCAGTTCTTCCTTCAATCTTTATGTCTGCTCCCATCCTCTTTAATTCGTCTACATGCATAAATCTGTTTTCAAAGACCGTCTCTATAATTACACTCGTCCCTTTTGCCCCAGCCATCATTGCCATCATCTGCGCCTGCATATCTGTTGGAAATCCTGGATATGGAAGCGTCTTTACATCAACAGCCTTATAATTCCTCTTCCCTTTAACTCTCACACCTGTACCTTCCTCAAATACATCAATACCGCATTCAGTTAGTTTAGCAATAATAGGTTTTATATGATCTACTATGACATTTTCTATAAGTACATCACCACCTGTCATGGCTGCTGCAACCATATACGTGCCAGCTTCGATCCTGTCAGGTATAACTGTATGTTCTGTTCCTTTTAGTTCTTTTACACCTTCAATCCTTATTGTATCTGTACCAGCACCTTTTATATTTGCTCCCATCTTATTTAAGAAATTGGCAAGGTCTACTACTTCAGGCTCTTCTGCTGCATTTTCTATCGTTGTAATACCGTCAGCAAATACAGCAGCCATCATGATATTTTCAGTCGCACCAACGCTGGGAAAATCTAAATATACCTTTTTACCTACAAGTCTTTTGGCTCTTGCTTCTACATATCCATGCCCTATATCTATTTGAGCCCCGAGAGTTTGAAACCCTTTCAAGTGTAAATCAATTGGTCTTGTCCCTATTGCACATCCACCAGGTAACGATATCTTTGCATGACCTAGTTTTGCCAGGATTGGACCCATCACAAGAAAAGATGCTCTCATCTTTTTTACTAGTTCGTAAGGTGCCTCCACATCTTTTATATCGACATTTATCTTCAATTTTCCGTTTTTAAAGGTACAATGAGCACCAAGAAATTTTATAAGTTCTATCATGACATTTACATCTTTAAGCTCTGGCACATCGTCTATAAACACTTCTCCATATGACAATAGCGATGCTGCAATGATTGGCAAAACAGAATTTTTCGCGCCACTTATCTTTACTGTACCTCTTAAAGCAGGACTATTCTCAACGATGATCTTCGTGTATACCACCCTCTAATGTTAATATTCTATTGCTATTATTGGTGTCGCAATCCAAATATAAGTTTTATCATCGAAACTACTGTGTCTTAATGCTACGTTTAAATTTATTTTTTCACTTCCCATCTCAATATATTCCTTAATTTTATTTGTGTGAGCAGAAATACTGACTAAATTTTCATCGTTTAAACCTTCCACTTTGACAGCGTTCGTGTCTTTCATCACTTCTTCTAATATACTACTAATCTTATCCTTATTCAACAGTCCTTTGTATGCACCTACAAGACATGTAGCAATTTCTGGCGTAAGGTTTAATTTGGAATACGCCTTTTTAATTTTTTCGTTTTCACCCATCACGTCCTTATTGCCTTTCAACAAATATTCATCTATCAAAATATATGTTTCATTATCTACTTCATTTTTAACGCTTTGCATTACAATGGAAACTTTTTTGTTCCCTGTGTCATATTCAGCATCATATTGTCTGAAATTGTCCTGATCTAGTTTTGAAACCTTTACCTTTTTATCGTCAATCCCCATTGATTTTATAATTTTTTCTACAATCATATTCATTTCACTTATAGACGTAAATTTTGAATTCAACTTTGACCATGCATTAATGTTAGCATATTCATAAGATGCTCCACTTTTTTCAAAGCTATTTTCCAAAACAGCAATATCATTGCTTTTGGCTGAAAAAGCATCCATTTGAGAATTTAGCATGACAAACACGATTAATAATGTTACAATAATCAATGATAACTTATTAAACATATTTTTCCTCCAAAATTATAGTAAATAAAAAGTGGGCGGTATTATACGGTAAATTCACAAGGGGGATAATAAATTTACCATATCTTCCGCCCAACCTATTATAATTATTGACTATATTAAATTTTTTATACATGGTGCGTAGGAATAATCCTATTGTTTCATTGATAAAAAAGCATCAAATATAAATACATTTTGGAGGAATTAATCTTATAAAAAAAGGCGGATTAGTGATCCACCTTAAAGACTATTTGTCTTGGTATCTCCATATAGTCCTTTCCAATCTTTTATAAATTGATTGACACTTTCAATTGTAGAAGGATGATATACCATATGTTCTAAAATATCATAGCTTATTGTGACACTATCTGACCCAGCTAAAAATGCTTTTTTCACTTGATCAACATTTTTAAAGCTTGCTGCTAATATCTTAGTATCTAAACTAAACATTTTATACATTTTTGCTATCTCACCAACTACATCAATACCACTGGATGATATATTATCTATTCTGTTTATATACGGTGCAACAAACTTTGCTCCAGCTTTTGCTGCAATTAAGGCCTGTTGCGATGTAAAAACAGCAGTTGCTGTTACTTTAATATTTTTTTCACTTAAATATTTCATTGCTTTTATTCCTTCAGGCAATACCGGTATTTTTATATACACATTTCCACCAATATTTTCGTTAAGATAGTAAGCCTCATCTATTATATCTTGATATTTCGTTCCTACTACCTGAACATGAAGCATTCTTTCATTGCCTATCAATGATCTTATATCCTTTATATGCTTTAGAAAATCTTTTTTCTCCTTAACTAAAATGGTGGGATTTGTAGTTACTCCATCAATAGGATATAAATCAATGGCATTACATATTTCATCCAAATTTGCTGTGTCTAATAATATCATCAATATAATCAACCTCTCAAATAATAAATTATCTTTCTACAATTATGGAATCACCAATATTAATATTCGGTATACCTCTATCTTCAACGTAAAGGCTACCTGGTAGTTCAGCAATTTTGTTTCCATCAAATTTTATACATATATGTCCTAGATCCCTTAAATTTTTATTGACTAAATCACCTACCGCAGTTATCTTAAATTCTTTTTCATTAATTTTAAGAATATCTCCTTCTTTTATATCATCATAAAGACTATTTAAATTATGAAGTACGCAATAATCCAACAATTCTTGTGGCGCATTGTCTTTAAACAATATCAACATCTTTTCCTGATAAAAATCCGGCACATTAGCACCCAATTTTGTTACGACTGTTTCATAAACTTTTTCCATAATTACCCTCCATGCAGTAATTTTAAGAGATTGAGTAGATTACTCAATCTCTTAATTTAATTTTATTTTGCATATAAGCCAAAACTTGCGAGCCATGCTAGAAATACAGTTGTTGGACCTGTTAAAAATCTACTATATAAAACAGATGGTACACCAACTTCAACTGTTTCAGGTTCTGCCTCCGCAAGTCCTAATCCTACAGGTATAAAGTCACATGCGGCTTGCGAATTTATAGCAAAAAGCGCTGGCAATGATAATTGTGGCGGTATATTTCCCTTTCCAATTTCTACACCGACTAATACACCAATTACCTGAGCGATAACTGCACCTGGTCCTAAAAACGGAGACAAGAATGGAAATGAGCATATAGCTGATATAAGTAATAACCCTGGTAATGTTCCAGCTAAAGGTGTAAGTACATGTGCAAATGCATTGCCTATCCCAGATTTCAGTATTATACCGATAAGCATACATACAAAAGCCATAAATGGTAAAATTGTTCTTAGTACAGTATCAATTGTATCGCGTCCAGCTTGATATAAAACACCGACAAGTGACCCCATTCCTTTACCTATTTTAACCATTATATTGCTTTGATTTGTTTGTTCGCTTATTTTTTTGCTTGTATCATATTTTGTTTTTGCCGCTGCTGCTGCAGTTTCTTCTTTTGTATTTTCGATTTCATTAATTATTTCATCTGCAAGTTTAATATTTTCAGGTTTAACGTCTGATACATATATATCTGCCTTTATATACTGTGAAAGTGGACCACTTGGACCAGCAGGTGTTAAATTAATTGTTGGTATCCTCTTCTGCGGATATATGCCACACCTTAAAGTACCTCCGCAATCTATAACAACACAAGCTATCTCATCGTCTGGAACTTTAGTTTTAAAGCCATCTATCAATTCACAGCCCGTTAAATCCGCTATTTTCTTTGCAACTGGAGAAATTACTCCACCTGTAATATTCACGACTTTATTCTTTTTTTCATCAGGTACTATAACTAAAGGTCCTCCAAATCCACCGTGTCCTGCAAAAACTTTTACCGATTTATATTTGCTCATTTGAATCCCCCTCTATACAGTAATCTCTGATTTAAGTTTAACATTTTGCTGCTTTTCTACATATGCTGTTGTTATATCAGTTATCCAACCTCTAAAGAAGTTTGTAATTATGCCAACTAAGAAATATCTAACAGCAAGATCTGCAGTTGGTAAACCAAGTTTTGTTATACCATTAGCAATACCAAGAAATACGAATAATTCACCTGGATTAATATGTGGAAATAATCCGTTCATTGTGTGGCATGAAAAAGATGCAGCAGCATAATAACTTGGTTTATACTTTTCTGGTAAAAATTTTCCAAGTGACAATGTCATAGGGTTACAAAAGAAGAATGTTCCTATTACAGGTAAAACAAGATATCTTGTAAAAACATTAGATGCAGATGCTTTTGCAAGCCTTTCTATCCTTTCCTGTCCCACAAACCTTATGACTGCATTAAATGCTACAAGAAGCATTATCAATGTCGGTACAATGTTTGATACCATTCCTACAAATTGCTTTCCGCCTTCTTGAAATAATCCTATAAACAGTTTTGC
>JAAROH010008203.1_pt1 | contig 12296 bp, 10 predicted proteins | sample 7248631 | NCBI WGS metagenome assembly JAAROH01 (sample SAMN09772309, study PRJNA484901) | compost metagenome | isolation source: Vermicomposting unit | place: India
CCTTTTTATTGTTTTATCTTTTTTCATATGTAACATCCCATTTATAGCCTAATCCATATAATGTTTTAATATAGGAAGTTTCTTTATCTAAAGATCTTATTTTCTTCCTGATATTTTTAATGCTCTCTGTAACCGTTTCTAACTGACTTTCCGAATCCAATCCCCATACACGTTCAAATATTCTTTCTTTAGAGAAAACCATATTTTTATTCAACATTAACAATTTAATGATTTCATACTCTTTTTTTGTTAACTGTAATTTAACACCTTTACAAAAGACTTCGTTAGCTAAAAGATCTATCGTAATATTTTTAGAACTTAGAAGATGCCTATCATTCGATCTGATCCGCTCTTCTCGTCTTAAATGGGAATCTATTCTTGCCTTTAACTCCTTTAAACTAAAGGGTTTAGTCATGTAATCGTCTCCGCCTATAGAAAGGGCTTGAACCTTATCTTCCTCCAGCGTTTTTGCGCTAACAAATATGATAGGACAATCCACTCTGTCACGGATAATGCCACACAATTCCATACCGTCAATGCCTTCCATCATAATGTCCAAAATAATCAAATCAAAATTATTATTGATGATTTGTAATGCCTCGGTGCCGCTATGTACAATTTCAACAATGTAATTATAAAGTTCCAAATATTGTTTTATCGTGAGACAAATATCTTCATTATCATCAACGACTAAAATTTTCTTTTTATTCATTCTTCCATATCCCACCTTACAGATCATTGGAATTAGAACACATTTTTTAACGTGTTCAATATCTATGCAGATAGGGTACCCTCTTAACGTAATCAGAGAATACCCTGCCTTTTTCTTAGTCTGATTAAACAATAACAGTACTGTATGATTTAATTTTAAACTTCAGATAATAGAAATGCACAGTCCCAAGGCGTTTTTTTACCGTTTTGTATAGCTAATATCGTCAATAAAATTCCTGCTGTTCCATCTATTAATCCAACGTAATCATAATAAACCCTGTTTTCTTCGCTCCCCTCAATATTTTTAAAACCAAAAGGAAATTCATCATTATAAAATTCCATTATATCATTCGCTAATTTGAGGGCTGTTTCTCTAAAATAGCTTAAATTCGTTTCTTCATAAAATCTATTGCAGATATACGCAACACCTGATAAACCATGACAAAACGAAGGAGAATAAATATCGTAAAGTCGTTTGCTTGCTATTTCCATTCCACTGACGGCGCAGTCAATATATGATTGATTATTTAGCGTTTTTCCCGCTATAAGTAATGAATAAGCAACACCGGGAGTTCCGTAGCACCATGCATCTCTTGTATTTTTGTTTAGGATAGATCCTTTTTTGTATTCTTCCAGAGAAACGTGTGTGCCCCAATAAGCCTCATTTTCTTCCTTAATACGAAATTTGATAAGAAAGTCGGCTATTTTTTTTATACATTCATCTTGTCCATCTACATAAATATTAAGTTTTTTTGCATTGCATAAAACGATTAATAAAGCAGGTATGCCATGAGACAAACCAATGTTAAAGAAACCGTCGGGCCAATTTCTTTTATCCCTTTCCGAAAAATAATTTTCAGGAGGAATATACCATCCCGGAGCTTTTATATCTTCAATCTGTTTGTCTTGGCATAAGTCTACAATATATTTTAAGATTAAAGATATACTTTTTTCCATTTCTTGCGGGAATAACATACAGTAACTTGCTATACCCGCGACTCCAGAAATCGCATCATAATCATCCATATTCGGATACTGTTTCTGTTTTAAATAATCTATGATCGATTCTATTCTTTCATCTATTATCTGGTTAATATTAGAGATAAAGTTTTGATATCTTTTCCCTTCTTTAGATAAGCATACTGCAGCCAGACCGATACCGGCCAATCCGCTAAACATGGATAAAGAGGAGAAACCATTTTGATTTATTTGTTCACCAATCCTTTTCATATATTGATGCCCTAATACATCCCAATCTTCATCGGGATATTGCTCGCTCAATTCACCGTATAGCGCGCATAAAGCCGGTAAACCATGGCTTAAACTCAATTCATTAAATGGATTTATACTCCTATTTCCTATTTTAATATAATTATTTGGATGATTAACAATACACTTCATATTCTCATAATCCGATAATTTTTTTGCGATATTACAAACTAGCTCTTTCACTGAGACGTTCATATTCCACCTCGTTTTGCAAAGTTTCTAATTCATACATTCTTCTGTATAAATCATTATTATTTAAAAGTTCATGATGAGTACCTATCCCGATTATTTCACCATCGTTCATTACCACAATTTTATCAGCAAGCTTTGCCGTAGATAGTCGATGTGATATAAATATACCGATTCTATCTTTTGTCATATTGATAAACATATCAATGACTTCTTTTTCTGAAATGGGATCCAGCGCTGAGCTTGGTTCATCTAATATATATACAGACGCATCCCTAAAGAACGCTCTGGCAATAGCCACCTTTTGCCACTGTCCTCCCGAAAGCTGCACGCCGTCTACAAACCATAAACCCATCTGAGTATTCAAATCCTCGATAAAATCTACCTGCGCTCTTTCCATGGCTTGTTTTATTTCCTTATCATTATCAATTCGTGTGATATCGCCGAACCCCACATTTTCCCTTAATTTCAATTCATACTTGACAAAATCTTGGAATAACACCGCGATGCATTTTCTTAATTGTGCTGTATCCAAATCATTTATAGATACATCGTTATAATAAATACTGTCTTCGTCATGATCGTATAGTTTCAATAAAAGTTTTATAAGAGTACTTTTCCCCGAACCATTAGCACCGACGATTGCTATTCTTTCACCTTTATTGATCTCAAGGTTAATATTTTTTAATACAACTTTAGGATTGGTTGGATAACTAAACGTTAAATTTTTTATCTTTATATTTTCGATTTTGTCTATTCCTAATGCTAATCTATCATCTTTATTCAATACTTCCTCTTCTAAATCCAAAAATTCGAATAGTTGATTAATATATAAATTATTTTTATACAAAGAATGAATAGTATTTAGTATCTTTCTGGAATTATTTGAAATTAAGTTTAACGCCTGAATAAGCCCAACGACATTACCAACAAGTATTTCACCTGCCAACGCTGAGATGATGATAATAACCAATACTGTATTTATACATATTTGTTCTACGACCTCAAATATAAATGTAAAAACTGTTCTTCTTTTAAAAAGCTTAATATCCTGTTTAACAAACTTTTTATTAATTTCTTTAAATTGTTTTAATATATATCCAGCAAGGTTATATAATTTTACTTCCTTGAAAGTGTTATCTCTTGTCATTAAGTAGGATAAATACCATGATTTTCTTTTTTCCGGAGCACGCAGCCAACTGACATTAAACTCTCTTTGACCGATTTTAAAAAAATAAAAAGAAAAAATTACCGGTATTATGATTAATATAATCAATACCCAAGGTTTCCAATTTATTAGGATCATTACTGATGAGAAAAGTGTTACAATAGCAGATATTGTACTTAATATTGACAAAAACACTTCAAATGGTTTGTACGGTGTTTCATTTTGAACTCTTTGCAACTTGTCATAAACTTCAGCATCCTCAAAATGTCTTAAGGGCAGTTTTGTACACTTGTCCATTACTTTTAAATTAAGTTTGTAATTGAGTAAAGTTTGAAATTTATTTTGGTAATATTCCGTAAAACTGCTGATAATCTCACTGAATAAGTTGGCAAAAATATAAAAAATTAATGCGGATACGATAATGCGAATATTTTGGAACCCGATTGCATTAAGTAAATTTTGCGAACCGAATAATGTAATAATAGGCGCGATCCCCATTAATAAACTCAGGAAAATAATGGTAAAAAAACTTTTGCTGTCTACTTTCTTTATGAGAACAAGCGTCTTGGGAACCATCTTTATTGAATTAATTATATCTTTTACGGTAACGTGATCATCATACTCTTTTATATTCATAGTATTTTCAATCCTCACATGCTAGAATTAAACCTTATTCCAGCCATAAAGGCTTTTTTCGCTTTCAGAAGTGTAACCTGAGTTAACAGGAGATAACTTGCCGAACTTTTGCCGCTGGATTTCGTTTTTAAAAAAGCTTTAACATGTGAAACCTTCATTTGTGCAAACTCCAAGAGCTTGCACAAATGAAGGGTCAAACCTGCATTTTTAATTTTTCCGCAATCTTTATTTTTCCAATACCACTTCATTTAGTTTAATGTATTTTAATGCGTATAAAGTATGCGCAACCAATGTTCGGATTTTCTTTTCAAATTCCCGATCGATCCCGAATAACCTGTTACAGTGTAAATGAATCACGCTGTCTAAGATGGATAATTCCGATGAAGCTTCCAGACCTTCCTTGATCTTGCTTGCATACTCTTTTATGCTTCTGTTTCTCTGATTCAAAATATTTAATAATAACATCCCCTCTTCACTTTCTCTTAACCCCTTCCAATTATTGTCGGTATTACATGCTTTCATATAAAAAGAGCGATTGCGTTTGAAATCTTCCCGATAGTCCTGTTTATTTATTTGCTGTTGTAAGAAATCCAATTGACTTTCATAATCTAAACCGAACTGTTCCATATAATGAATGATAGAAATCATTCCGATAACTTCATCGCTAAAATTAATATTTTTTAAACGTTTTAGTCTTAACATGTCTTCTACTACTATGCTATCAAAACAAAATAAGGTTTCTGCAAAATTTATCAATTCAGTTCCGCCATAACGTTCAATTTCTTTTTCATAAGAATCAATGGAAAAACGATTTAGCAACCCTTTTTCGATTAAAGTTCGGAGCCATTGTTTGATGTCGGGATACATACTTAACAGTTTCTCTTCACTTGCATTGAACCTTAATCTTATATGTTGTTCCGGGTCGGCATATCGCATAAAAAAGTATTTTTCAATTTCGCCTTTAGCCAACTTATCGCGACAGTATTCCGAAATATGAAAGGCAATTAAATCATCCGCGCTGGAATTGACTCCATACAATTTTAGATAAATCCAATCTTCAAAAGGTAATTTTACTCTTATATTTGATAAACTGGAGATATTATTTGATTTTTTGGGTTTTGAATACATATCGTTATTTTTTTGTTTAACTTTAACTAACGGAATAACCAATTCACAAATATATTCTTCCTCAGCATGATCTTTAACAAGATTATAACCAGCATCTTCATAAGAACTTAATATGATATTTCCAAATCTGTTATTAAATTGGTGATGAAGAATTCTCAAACAATTTTCGTCCTCAGTATTTAAAAGAACCCGATTATCTGCAAAAGTTAAATAAACATATTTCGGTACATTATAATCTAAACAAAACTTCTCGAAAAGTTCTTTAAATTCCGCAAAATCTATTTTGTTCTTTGTATTGATAATCTTATTTATCACCCATTTTTGCGGTGATATAATGAAATTCTTATATTCAATTTTGGGGATGTAAGGATAGTCAGAAAAGATCGTATCCCAAGGAAAATTATACCAAATCTTTTTACCGTCTAAACTTACATCATACAGGAATCGAATAGCATTAGGGGCTGTTCGCGTATTCAGCATATTATTCATAGTAATAATTAATTTTTTATCTAGCGATTTGCTTTTTGCATAAAAAATATCATTTTCTATACCGATCAGAATATCATTTAAACTTAACCTATGAGATTCATCTCTGCTGCTGTTTGTAAATAAAGCGAGTTCATATTCACTGTTGTGAATATTTCTGGTTACATTTGCATTTCTTGTTTCATTTGGCAAATAAACGATTTCACAAGTTACATAATCATCAAAATCATTATTCAGTTCCAGAATTTCCTCGTTTAATGTCTCGAATAGTTTCTGCTCACCTTCCATCATATAAGAAAATCTTCCAAAACTTTTCCCTGCATGTGTAGATCCTAAATTAGGACCAAGATAATATTTAAAATTATTGTTATCAAAATCTTCCTTAGAATCACATTTCATTATTACGTTTATGTCTAATGAGTCAGGGATACTGTTGTAATCATAATCATCCAACCCTAATTCTTTTATCTCTTCATCAATTATCGTTATACTTTTATTATCTTTAACCGCCTGTACATATTTATTAAAAAAATATTCTTTTAATTTCTCATCGGTCAAATGATTTATAACTCCAACTTCTAGTTTTGAGTTTTTGGGATTTTCATAATCCAAAGGAGCACCTATACCAAAATCATTATCAAGCATTTCCAGTAAAGGTACCTCTCTGTCCACACCATATTTTTCGATAAATTCTTGCTTATATCTTGAAAACGGAGAATCTGTTTGTTGATAGGTCATCGAAAAAGGCAAAAGTATACGCATCAATTGATTTAAATCTTTTATAACTTGTTTGTTAAGCTTCTTTTCTTTTAAATTTAATTTCGTATCAACTTGCAATACATATTCTGTCTTTGCCAATTTAGCCATTTTCCTGTGCAAATCTTTATATATTTTTTCACCTTCACCTAAAGGCGTCATGGTATATCTGTGAATGTAATCTTGAATATCAATTAACTCATTGACCAATTCTTCTATATTACTTTTTTTCAATTCCTTTATAAGATAATCAAGTTGATCCATCACAGTTAATGGCGGTTGAAGGTTAGAAATTAAAAACTCATTTTCTATTAATTGTTTTAAAAAATTATCAATTCTATCTTCAGCTGTATTTTGAAATTTTTTCATTAATTCTTTTTTTAATTTTTGGTAAGGTATCAAATTAACGGCCAATTTATACGTGATTTCAAAAGGCGAGGTTACTCTGACACTAATTTCATTGACTTTTTTGTCGCTGTCTTTTAAAGTCGAATGTAATAAAAATGCGCGTTCTCCTTTAAAAAATATACTGTCGTTAATCTTAAACCATAATTTATCATATTGTTCTTTTTCTAAATTCTTCACGATCTTCATTAACCATTCTAAATCCGGTCTGGCAAATTTCTTAAAATTATTTGCGCCATATTTTATAGAGGTATTTTCTTCTGTATATTCACCAAAATCTATTCCTGCAAACAGACCGAATGGCGTAGGTCTCGTACTCATTCTTATTAGATACTTATAAATTGCTTTAAGAAAATAATCATACTTTTTTATTTCCTTTCCGTTACAAAAATCAATCAATTTATTATATAAACTTTTACTTGCGACTAATATACTTTCTCTGAATACAGGATTATTACAAATCTCCAATAGATGATCTTTAATTTCTTTATCGGTAAGTTTCTTATCAAAAAATTTCAAGTAATTATTCACTGATAGTACCGGCGTTCTAATCATAAACGTATCGATGTCTTTGAATATAAGATCTTTCATAAAACACAGCCTCCCAATCAATACTTCACGATCTCCCTTAAGTTGTATACATTTGCATATGGAGTACCTTCTTCTGATAATAAAACAACATACTCCAAGAAAAATTATTCGATTTTTGCGATTTGCTTCTAATTTCCAGATCCCTTTGCGAGACATGGTTACAGCATAATGCTTGTTTCAAGAAAAATCGTGTATTCATCCTTAATTCTTTGGCGATTTTAATCGTTTCATCTTGTCTCGCTCCTTTTCCGTTGATTTCCCAGGGAACGGTAAACAGATGGAGGGAACCATTTATGCGGACGTTATTGTTTTTGTGCATGTATACATTGTTAGAATGGAACCGACTTCAACCAATCAAAATAAAACACTGGAAATATTCAATAATGACTTTTTCGACACAGTACTTCGCGTTTCCTAACATTAATTGTATTTTGTAAAACATAAATCAGATGACAATTAAGGGTACTCGCTTAACTGTGCCGCTTGACATGAAGAACAAACACGATGAATTGCAAAGGAACAAACCACAGGACTTTCAAGGCAAACACAAGCTTAAAAACGGATAAATTTGTACTAATTAATGCATAATTTTAATGGCTAAACATATGTATATAATAAATAATACTTTTTCACTTAACATAAAGGAAAATATGATCTACGGTTATTTTGATTTTGATTGAAAAAAAGATAGCAAAAAATTTATAAATTTTTTGCTATCTTTTAAAACCACCGCCAGCATAAAAGCTGGCGATCAAATCTTGATATATCAGCATATGAATACAAGAGATTAGCATTTGATGCAAGAATTACATGATACACAAGAGTTTTGTGTTAAGCACATCAAAACACCTGTGATACAACCCGGAGTGCAAAGAGATTTACTAGTAACATTAGGTTGTACAGTGTTGTCCTGTTTTTTCACCACGATGTCCAAATCAAAATCATCAAACTTAGCCATTCTTTACTCCTCCTTTCGTTTTTTAATATTTATCATTAACTACTGATGTTGAAAGGATTGCCAATCCAATAAATTCTTCAATCCTTTCTCACCACGTAGTTAATTCCAAAACTAAAAAACTTCTTTACGATATAGAAATTCTAATATTTTTCTAATGTTTTTGTATACATTTTTTATATTTTTTTATATTTTTGTATATTTTTTAAAAAAATATTAACTTCTTTTTAAAAGATTTATCTTCAGATTTTCTATTAAAAATTCAAACCGGTGTCCCTTTCCCGGCATCTCTAGAATTCATTTGGGATAACAGCCAAAAAACCTCCCGATTCTTTCCTGAAGCTCGCGAATGCAACTATAAAATTTTTATCAAATGGAATATTATTATTTTTTGGTTATTTTTAATTGAAAAGTCATTACCATTCTATTTTCCCATGTTGTTCTCGCCAATTACATTGTAATTTTGAAGGAATAAAAAAAGTACTTTCACCAACAGGAAAGTACTCTTTTGCAAAATGTCTATTTAAGATTCCAAGTATTGCTTCTTCCATTACATAACTTGCATCTGATATAGATTCGCAATCTGTTTTTCATGCTCCCAAAATTCAGTTAAGTTTATGCCTGAAGACATGGACTCATAATTATTTTATTTTTGCGAGATGATATTTATTATTAATTACTACCACAACTTCTTTGTCCGGACTTACATCTTTTATGCTGTATACCCAACCAAAATTTAAATGAATTCTTTTTTCGTCTTCTTCATTTGGAACAATTTCAACTTTTCTAAGCTCTTTTTTGCTTAATATCTCATTCTTTTCATTAATCGTAATATTTTCCGAAACTTTTCCGATAGGTTCATTTAACTCGTCGGGATCTACTTCTGATTCTTGGATAACATAAGTTTTTCCCTCATAGCTTATTTCCTTGAAATTTTCTTTGTTCAATTTATATTTCGGCAATTTTTTATCAATAGCCATATTTTGGGATGCTGTTTGTTTTAAGTCACTTAAAAGCGAACAGCCTCCCAAGAGGATTGCACCAATTAATAAAAGCAATAGTATGGAATTTTTCATTTCCACTATATTCTCCTCCTTTCCATGCTTTTTACTTTTATTATTCATATGACTTATCTCCTTCCCAGCGATTAAACCAGATTAAGCCGATTATTGTTACTAATATAAAACATATAATTGCAGGTACAATACCTTTAAGTAGTTCTTGGAAATAAAGATTCGACAACTGCATTCCAAAGGCATGTTTTGCCTCAGGCATTAATAACATGGGAACTTGTGAAAGGCGAACAGTCCAAGCCCAAGGAATAAACTGCCATATGTTATCTCCTACGACAGTTGCCCCAATTATAGCTGAAATAAGGAAGCCTCCGCCTCCGATCGCTATAGATGCTCCCATCCCTAATGCAAAGCTGATGAGCATATGCATGGAAAAAAGTATAAGTGAGCCAATCACAGACAACAGTACTCCTTGCAAAAATAGATCATAATGAATATTATCTACGTGCAATATATATCTCATTCCCAACAGCATAAGGAAAGTTGCTAAGAATATATCCACAATTGCTGATAAAATCAGCAGAAAAAGTTTGCCAAAGTAAAATTTTGCTCTTGAAACGGGACCGGCCAACAAGTTAATAAAATTTCCTGATTTTTCTTCCTGATATGAAATAAGACCAGTAAATAAAGAAATAATAATAGGTAAAGAGACGGTCAGTACCTCAAAAAAACCCCCATATATCTTAATTTGCCATGATGAAGGATCATTGTACCTGGAAAAATACCATAACATAAAGATTGGATAAATGATCGGTGTTACAAACACGATAAGCCTGATTGTTGTACGTTTTGTCTTTATCCATTCCGAAGACAGAATTTTCAGAAGAGACATTTCAGTTCACCTCTTTTTTTGAAAACCAGAACGCTGTTACAAATGACAATAAAACAAAAAATACAATGGAGACAGCAATTCCTATTGGAATAACGGAAGGATCCAACAAAGGACTTCCTTTCTCCAATGGAACTCCTTTTGGATGAACTCCTACAATAGGAGACATCAGTCTCATTCCCCAGCTCCACGGAATATACATCCAGTAAGATTCCGGAGCCATTACTACTCCTATTATGATCCCTATCACGCTGACAATAACAGAAATCACCGTTCCAAATCGCTCTGCCAAAAACAAACCTATAGGGATGTATGCCAAAGATGTGATCCAAATTGTAAGACTGGCCAGTATGACTACAACAGCTGATGTAATGCTGTTGGGCAGTAATAATTTTAATATTAACAGCAAAATGATAAGTTCAATTGATGAGAGCAACGTATAATAGGCAATTACAATGATTTTACTGAACCACATACGTGTAATGCTGATATCATGGCATCGTAAAGCTCTGTAGTTTCCCGACTTTTTTTCTCTCATTGCGGAAAGTGACGCGATCAATGCTGTCCCTAACGGAATAAATATTAATGGCCACCAATTAAATACCGTGTATTCGAAATAATTATATTTTGAATTAATAGTAGGCATGGTAATCATGGCATATAGTACAAAGAAAAAAGGGGCAATATATACAAGTTTTTTTGCAAATGTCCGCTTATATTTTAAACGTTCTGATTGTATCATATTCAGCATTATTCACATCCTCCTTCATTATCCGCTGACTATATCTATAAAGAATTTTTCTAAATCTTTGTTTTGCTCTATTTCACCCTGATATTTGAGTTTTCCGTTTTGAATAATGCCAATATAATCCGCCAATTGTTTTACCTCTGGTAAAATGTGGCTTGATAAGATGACAGTCATTCCTTGCTTCGGGAAAGATCTTATAAGTTTCCGCAACTCTTGTATACCCAGCGGATCAAGTCCGTTTGTCGGTTCATCGAGAATAAGAAGTTTTGGATCATTTAAAAGTGCTTTAGCAATACCCAATCTTTGCTTCATACCAAAGGAAAACTGCGATACTTTCTTTTTGCCTGTATTCTCCAAACCGACAATTTCCAGTACCTCTTTTATTCTTGAATTCGGCAAATTTAATAATTTTGCATGAACGAGTAAATTCTCATACGCCGTTAAATTTCCATAAAGAGCCGGTGATTCGATAAGCGCGCCGATATCTTTAAGGTCTTTTCTGCTCCATGAATGACCATTAAAGATAATTTCTCCGTTTGTAGGACGCAAAAGCCCTGTTAACAATTTTAAGATGGTTGATTTTCCGGCACCATTCGGTCCAAGCAATCCATAAATCGTGTTTTCCTTCACTCTTAAAGAAACATTGTCAACCGCAAGCTGTTTACCAAAAGATTTGCTTAAATTATTGGTTTCCAAAAAATACTCTTCCATTTCTATTCTCCTTTCAAAGTTAAAAAGCTTTAAAAATTTTATGTTTTGTTCCTTTACATTCCACCGTATCCGCAAGTGGCTACATAAACGGCGCAGTACCGGGACTTTATACAGTTAAGCGATTATCCTTAATCTCCGTTGGATATAACAAATACATTGAAGAAATTAATGCATTTTTTGATTCATCATTCATCCACAATTTCATACTAACTTTTCAATATAAAGTTTTTATAATAATCACGATTTTTCATTAGAGAATTGACGGGATTTAAAAACGTATTGTATTGGGTATGCATTATTTAGTACGTGTCCATGCCTTTACATTATTTTTTATATATACTTTAAAAACATAAATTTTTTTCAAGACAAAATAAAAAGTGTCTGATCAAATGGTTTTATCAGACACTTAATTTCCTGAAAACTATTTTGTTCTTCATCCAATGATTTAAAAACAAAATTAAGGTAAATTTAATCTAATTTTAGCAAAAGAATTATCCCGGCTTGCTCGTAACGTACCGTTGGCATATCAATTGCGGGAAATTTTAACATAACACGCGAGAAGTCCCCTTCCTTCATCGCAGACGGCACGTGTCTGTGAGATCAGCGACAACCCGCTGATCGCCTGTTCTATCGAGGTGGAT
>JAAROH010008204.1_pt1 | contig 12293 bp, 12 predicted proteins | sample 7248631 | NCBI WGS metagenome assembly JAAROH01 (sample SAMN09772309, study PRJNA484901) | compost metagenome | isolation source: Vermicomposting unit | place: India
TTTTTTGACACCCCTGAAACGGCTACAACCGTTGATATATCAACATTTATAGAGGTGGTCATCAGCATCATCCACAGCGCGTAAATCAGGACAAGCGAAGATCCGATACTAATGAAAAACATCACTGCATCCATTATTGTCGGCATATAATGTTTTTGTATTAACGCATAGATTATCAAGCCGATGCCAAGAAGCACATCAATTAAGCGCCAAAACACTAAATGGCGGAAGCTGACATAAAACATGCTGTCGACCGGCTTTGTCAATACATAATCAAACGTCCCCATGCGAATATGCTGCAGCAGACGGGACATGTTGGGCCGCAGGGCAAAATCAATCAATCCTTGCAGCGTATTGAATATACCAAGAAGCAGCAGAACATCCGCATATTTCCAACCGCCGAGGTTATCTGTTTGATAAAAAAATATTTGAATTGTCAAAATAGCCATCCCAATGCCAAACAAACTCGACAGGAAATTCCCTAAAAATTCGCTGCGATATTCGAGCTCCTCCACTAAACAAGTCCGAAAAAATTCACAAAAAATGCGCCAATGTCTTTTCACATTATCCCCCCACAGCTTGGTTTTTCCTTAGACCAGCCTTCCAAAGCAACAATACTGCAAGCATAAAAAACATGCACCAAACTGCAGCCCATCCAAATCCGTACACAATATCCATCCCTTGGACGCTTCCGGTCAAAATTTCGATTGGAAACCCGACCATATATCGAAAAGGCAAATAAAAGCTGATCGTTTTCAAAAACGGCGGCAGGAGCGACATCGGTGCAATGCGGCCCGACAAAAAGAGAGACACCGCTTCAAACATGCCGTACAAAGCCGTCACTTTTGTCACCCAAAAACCTAACAGACCAAATGTGTAGCTGAATAAAAAACGAATGACCGCTGCCAATAAAAGCGCACAAAAGAATAACAGCCACTGCGCCGCACTTATTTGATCCAGCCGCAGCGCCGGAATAAAGACCGCCAATAGGCCCCATGCCGGAATTAAAATGACTAAAAATAACGCTTTATACACAATATTTTCAGCAATGGCCCAATGTATCGGGTGAAACGGACGGACAATTTGATAAGAAAAGGTTCCCTCCCTTATTTCCCGCTCCAATTCCCAAACGTCCCAAGCGCTTGTCATGCGTTCAACAAAAATCAATGCCGCAAAGTAAAAAATAAACGCATTCTCCTGATCAGGATCAATATTCATCCAGACCATCATCGTGATCAGCGGCTGAACCATGGCTCCTGTCATCCACACGATCGTCGCCAGGCGGTAGGCAAACATCTCCACATATTTCATGCGAAGGAGAACAGAGTATTTACGAAACATGTGCATCCTCCTGAAACGCGAGCGTTATCACTTCTTCCATCGGCGGGTCTTCTATATTTAAATCGCGAACATCAAACTGCTGCAAAAATCGGGAGGATACCTCGTGAATGCGTTCCCTCGGCACACGAAGCGTTACTTTACCCTCTTTTGCATCGACTAATTCGCCGTATGCATCCCATGAAATATCGGGAATGGACGAAAGCTGAACCTCTAGCAATTTATACGGCGTCAATTTTTCCGTCAACATGTCCAATTCACCATCATACAACAGCTTCCCATGATTAATAATGAGCACCCGATCGCACAGCGCTGTCACATCGCCCATGTAATGCGATGTCAACAATACTGTCGTTCGGTGCTCGCGGTTATATTGTCCTATAAAGCGGCGGACTTTTTCCTGCGTATGGACATCCAAGCCGATCGTCGGTTCATCCAAAAATAAAACCTTCGGCCGATGCAAAAGCGCGGCTGCTAATTCGCATTTCATCCGCTGTCCGAGAGACAAACTCCGCGTTGGTTTCGTCAAGAGCTCTTCTAACTCCAGCAGCTCGACAAGCTCATCCAACGTTTGCCGAAACGCACGGTCTTCTATTTCGTATATCGCTTTATTGACGAGAAACGTTTCCATCGGCGGAATATCCCATATGAGCTGGCTTTTCTGTCCCATGACTAAACTCATGATCTTCTTAAATTCCGCTTTTTGTTCAAACGGTACATATCCGGCAACTTGAATGCTCCCGGAGCTTGGATAAAGCAAACCGGCCAGCATTTTAATTGTCGTTGTTTTCCCCGCTCCGTTCGGCCCTAAAAATGCGACAATTTCTCCCGAAGGAATGGTAAATGAAATGTCTCGCACCGCTTCCACAGTACGAATTTCCCTCTTAAACAAACTGCGTACAGCACCCGTCCACCCTGCTTGCCGAACGTGAACTCGAAATTGCTTGTACAAATGCTCTACATGAATTGACATAGTGCCTCCCTCTGTTTCTTCGAACACCATGGGATTACGCCATTGAAACAATCATTGTTAAATCGTCTCAATTAATTCTAATCGAAAATCACCAACCTGATTTTTTTTGTACAAATTCGTCACAGAAGTGGAATAATTTTGTATCGTCCCCCTAAAGTTCAGGTCTCTTTCAGGAACTGACACATCAAACGTTTGCTGATACAGCAGCGTCGTAATATCATGATATTCATCGCTTCTCACCTTAAAAGCAAAACGAATTTTATGTAATGGCTCACCGTTTGGTTGATGAACCACTTCCTCTTCATACTCCTCTACTTGTATTTCTACACCATTCAATATTACTTTCTTCACCATGCGATCCATCCCTCCTTGGCAGCTGTTTACAAAAAATCATAGCACGAACGCTTCCTGCCCACAAACTAGCATGCTTATGAATATACAGCATAAATTCGAAGCTGTCATTTTTTTGACTCTATTTAGCCTGGATGAACTGGAGCTAAAAAACCGTGCGATTTAGAACGGACTATGTAACATTTTTGATTTTATATAGTCAAGATGAACTGCAGCCGTATTTTTGTTTGCCAAAAAAATATACATTTAGAGGCGGCAGCAACAATCCGTTCGATTACGGATTCAAACGTTCTGCCAATTTCGCAGCCAAACATAAACAGAATCTTATTGGCTGCTTTTAGGCTTTTTAAAGCTAGGGAAAACATGGATTTTTTTTCACAGGACTTAACCCTATATTTTATGAACCCGGCACATGACCCGATGTTATTTGAAAATCATGTATATTCTTTAAATATTTGTACAAACATTATGTTGAGCAATGCTGATTTTTTCAGATTTTGCAGATGGTACAGGCTGCTTAAAATGCTATAATATGGTATAAACTAAGCAAAATAGCCAATGTTCACATATTGTTCATTCTCTCTATATACATTTGTCAAAGAGAATTGACAAAAAGCACATTTTTATAAAGTAAAATGAAATTATATTGTATTGGTTCATCCTGATCATATACTCATGACCGGTTTCAAAGATTTATCCCATTCAAAAGGAGGAAATAAAATTGTTATTTGAAGACCCCGTATTCAGCAGTCGAATACTGACTATCCTTACACTTTCTTTTCACGCTATTTACGCAACCATTGGGGTAGGCGTTCCGTTGATGATCATGATTGCCCAGTGGGTTGGGATCAAAAAAAATGACGAACATTATCTTTTAATGGCTAGACGTTGGGCGCGGGGGTATGTCATCACCGTAGCTGTCGGCGTTGTAACAGGAACTGCGATTGGACTCCAGCTGTCATTGCTCTGGCCGAATTTTATGGAACTTGCCGGAAATGTGATCGCATTGCCACTTTTTATGGAAGTATTTGCTTTTTTCTTTGAAGCAATCTTTCTCGGAATTTATATGTACACTTGGGAACGATTTAAAAATCAGCGGAAGCACCTGCTCTTTCTGATTCCTGTCTCCCTTGGCGCCGCCTTTTCTGCCTTTTTTATTACCATCGTCAACTCTTTTATGAATGCGCCGCAAGGGTTTGACATTGTAAATGGTGAACTCATCAATGTCAATCCGCTGGGTGCGATTTTTAACCCGGCCATGCCGACAAAAGTCGCACACGTAGTCGCAACCGCCTTTATGACAGCCGCCTTTACGCTGGCATCTATTGCAGCATGCCAATTATTAAAAGGCTCCAACCATGTTTATCATAAAAAAGCCTTGTTTTTAACTATGAAAATAGGACTGATTTTCTCCATTGCAACAGCTGTTATCGGAGATTTTTCCGGCAAATATTTAGCTGAGTACCAGCCAGAGAAATTGGCGGCAGCGGAATGGCATTTTGAAACAGAAGGAAATGCTCCTCTAGTCATGTTTGGTATTTTAGATGACGAACAAAACATTAAATATGCACTTAAATTCCCATATTTGCTCAGTATTTTGGCGCATGGAGATCCAAATGCAGAAGTTATCGGACTAGACCAATTTTCAAATTTTGAATCTCCTCCGCTTTCTATTCATTATTTTTTTGATATTATGGTAGCCATTGGCGTTTTCATGATTTTATTAGCACTTATCTATTGGATTGGAGTGAAGCGCGGATGGGCTTTCATCAACCAAAAATGGTTCCGCATGCTCATTGTGCTCGGAGGGCCTCTATCTTTTATCGCGATTGAGGCTGGCTGGTGGTTGACTGAATTTGGCCGTCAGCCTTGGATCCTTCGCGGAATTATGACAACGGGTGAAGCAGCAACTTCGAGCGGCCATGTAGGTCTTATGCTCATTCTTTTTGCCATTTTGTATTTGATTTTAGGAATCGGCACGATTGTGATTCTTCGCCGGTTGTTTAAAAATAATCCGGTGGAAAGAGAGCTTGAAAATCGATTAGGCGGTGAGCAGTCATGAGCTTGGAGATTATTGGGATATCCGTCCTTTGGATCTTTTTGTTCGGCTATGTGATCGTTGGATCCATTGATTACGGCGCTGGATTCTTTAATGCTTACAGCATTTTGAGTGGCAAGCAGCATATATTGTCCAAAATTATTCAACGCTACCTGTCTCCAGTTTGGGAGGTAACCAATGTATTTTTCGTTTTCTTCTTTGTTGGGATTGTCGGTTTTTTCCCAAAAACCGCATTTTATTATGGGACAACTCTCCTTGTTCCGGGAAGCATTGCGATTATTTTGCTTGCCATTCGCGGGTCTTATTACGCATTTGAAACGTATTCATCAAAAGGGCATAAAGGGTATGCCTTTATGTATGGATTGTCTGGATTATTGATCCCTGCATCATTATCTGTCGTCTTAGCCATTTCTGAAGGCGGATTTGTCTCGATGGTGGATGAGCATCCAGTTTTAAACTACGTAGCATTATTTAAAAGCCCATTATCTTGGAGCATCGTCGTTTTAAGTATTACGGCCGTCCTTTATATTTCAGCTGTTTTTCTTACATGGTACGCGAATCAAACTGGTGATACAGACGCAACGAATTTAATGAGAAAATATGCTCTTTTCTGGGCATTTCCTTTAATCATAACAGCTTGCGGCATCATTTATGAACTGAGCTATCACAACCAAGAGCATTTTGAACGCATCCTTAATTTATGGTGGATGTTCGCTTTATCGTTTCTTTTATATGTCGGGACTGTCTGGCTCATTTGGAAAAGAAAAAATTATGGATTGGCATTCGGATTGTTAGTAGGTCAATTTCTGTTAGCTTTCTTTGGATATGGAATCTCCCATTACCCGTACTTGCTTTATCCATATTTGTCCATTTATGACAGTTTTACAAACGAAGCTATGGCCATTTCCCTGATCATCGTTTTTATTTTAGGATTAGCCCTTTTGCTCCCTTCCCTTTATTTACTAATAAAACTGTTTCTGTTCGATAAAGATTATGTGAAAGGGCAAAACGCAAAATAAGGAGTGTGGAACGATGAAGACTTTTTTAATTACGTTTGCCCCCTTTCTCGTGCTATTCGCTGCTGCAGCTTTATCATTTTGGACAGCAGTGAAAGATGAGCTCATATCCAAAAGAGGATAAAAATTGAAGCAAGCTTAGAAATCAATCGAAAAAAAGCCGACAGTTTGCTCCATGTCGGCTTTCTTTAATTTGCTGTAAAGACACTTTGTTCAATTTGCTTCATTTGATAAAAGTATCCTTTTTTGTTCATCAATTCTTTGTAGGTTCCCGCTTCTACAATAGCTCCTTCATCCATAACGATAATTTGATCCATGTTTTCCAGACCGGCCAGACGATGACTAACAAGGATGACGGTATCATTTTTAGCAGCTTCAAACAGATGATGATAAATAGACTGTTCCGTTAAAGCATCCAAAAATGATGTCGGTTCATCAAGTATCCATAGCGGAGCTTTTTTCAACAATACCCTGGCGATCGCCAGTCTTTGCTTTTCCCCGCCTGATAAATTTCCTCCTCTTTCTAACAACGGATCGGCCAAAGAAAGATAGTCAAGCTTCACCTTTTTCAGCACATCTTCCAAGTCTTCGTCATCCACTACATCTTTAGCAATCATTAGGTTATCGCGAACGGTACCGTAGAAAAAGTGGTTGTCCTGCAAAATAACGTTCGCATTTTTCCAAAGGCTTTCTTCATCTAATTGATCGACCGGGATGCCGTTGATCCGAATCACCCCTTGATAGTTTTTATAAATTTTTAATAAAAGGGCCAGCAAGGTCGATTTGCCCGAACCGCTTGGTCCGACAATGGCTGTTTTCGATCCTGCCGGAAATGTAATTGAAACATTTTTTAAAATTTCACCAAATAATTGAAAGGTGACATTTTCCATGACAATTGATGGAGCTTGTTGACCGGGAAGCTCCTTCATTTCTTTCTCATCAGACGTTTTTACAGAAGGGTCTTGCCTTGTTGCGTCTGATAGTCTTGCAGCAGCTTGGCGGCTGTCCTCTAAATAACTTGGAAAAGCAGCCATCGGTGCCGCATGTTCAAAAACAGTTAATGAAATCATTACAAGCATGGCAAGAAAAATACCATCTAATTGACCGCCTGCAACGAAATAGACGCCAAGCAAAAGAATAATCCAAGAGACAATTAAAGATACAAACGTATTGACAGATTGACTGAAGAGGTTATAGATTGCTTCACGTTCCTGTTCTTTCAAATAAGCATCGGAGCGTTGGGTAAGCTTCTCTTGTTTATGCTCAAGCTGTTGATAAATTTTTAAATCGCGAAACCCATAAAAAAACTCCGTCACTTCTGTCGATAAATTCCCGCGGCTTTGTCGAACATGACGCTCTACTTTTTTTAGTCTGAAAGCAAAGTAAGCCGGAATTAGGACAGTGGTGAAAATCAAACCGATACATAACACCAAGGCAATATAAAAGGAAAAGAACGAAGTGAAAAAAATGGTCCATAAAAATATGAGAGTGGATACGATCGGCGGATAAAAAACACGCAAAAAGAAGTTTTGCAGCGTTTCCACATCGCCGACAATTCTGGAGAGGAGATCTCCGCTCCGATATTTAAGAAAAATCGCGGGCACCAATGGCACCAGCTTTTCAAAAAAAGAAACTCGCAACCGGCTTAATATATTGAATGTGGCGCGATGAGAAAAATAACGCTCCCCGTAACGGCTGCCGGCACTGATAAACCCTAACAGTTTTATACACGCTATGAAAACAGTCAGCGTGTAAATTGGCGGTGCAAGAGCTGCTTTAGAAATCAAATAGCCGCTTGAAGCAAACAAACTCACTGTCGCGATTCCTGTTATAAATCCGAAGAGAATGGACAAAAAAAGATCTTTCTTTTCTGTTAATGTCAGCTTTGTAATAAAAAGCAAATCTTTCATTTTGCCATGCCTCCTTGTTGGAGCGTTGTCATTTTCCTGTACGCTTCAACTGATTCCAGCAATTCTTTATGTGTTCCGGATGCGATGAGTTCTCCATTTTCCAAAAAAAGAACTTTATCCGCATTTATAATGGTATGAAGCCGATGAGCGACGGTAATGACGGTGGAAGATTGAGCTAATTCCTTTATGGAATCCTGCAAAATTTGTTCTGTTTGAAGATCCAGTCCAGTCGTCGGCTCATCAAACAATATAATGGATGGTTTTTTCAAAAACGCTCGTGCCAGTGCAATTCGTTGTTTTTCTCCTCCGGAAATTCCCCTTCCTCCTTCTCCAATAGGTGTATCAAAACCATTTTCAAGTGATTGGACAAGCTTTAAAATTCCTGCCTTTTCGGCTGCTTGTTCGATTTCCTCTTTCGTTGCATCGAGTTTTCCTCCCAAAGCGATATTTTCCGCAATCGTTCCAGAAAAAAGATACGGATTTTGCGAAATATAGCTGATTTCATCGAACCAGCTCTTTTCGTTCAAATCAGACCGCCGAATTCCGTTCACATAAATTTCCCCTTCAGTAAGCGGAACAAGACCTGCAATCACATGTAATAAAGTCGATTTCCCAGCACCGCTCTTTCCGACAATTGCCACTTGCTCAAACGGGCGGATTTCAGCATTTATATTTTTTAAGGCAAACCTATCTCCCTCGTAACGAAATCCCGCTCCTTCTATGCGAATGGTCGGCGGTCCTTCACCTTTTGGCAAAACTGCCTTCCCCCATTTTACTGGCTTTCCGATTGCGTTTAGCTCCTCTTCAATCTTTCTTGCCGCCCCCATACTCCCCCTGCCTGCATGAAAGGCGCTTCCTAAATCTTTCAGTGCATTATAAAACTCAGGAGCTAGAATCAGCATGAAAAACGCGGTAAAAAAAGAAATGTTTTGAAAAATAATTAAGCGAATCGCCACATCAAGGGCAATCAATCCCATACTAAGCATGGAAATGAACTCCAGCATAAAAGAAGAGGTAAAAGCAATTTTCAATACTTCCATCGTCGCATCCCGAAAGCCATGGCTGCTTTTTCTGATCGCTTCTTTCTGCTGTTTCGCACGGTTGAACAGCTTAAGGGTTGTCAGCCCTTGCAAGGTGTCAAGAAAATGTCCCGATAAAGCGGTCATTTTCTCCATTTGCTCCTCCGATTTCTTTTTCGTTTTGTAGCCAATGATGATCATGAATATCGGTATAAATGGCGCTGTAATCACCATGATTAATCCAGTAAATGGATGGCTAGCAAACACAACGAAAAGAATGAGAAGAGGTATGATCGACGTTTGAACTGCCTTTGGAATATAAATGCTAAAGTAGCTGTCGATTTCATCTACCGCATCTAGCAATACACTTGCTTTTTGTCCTGTTTTCCCTTGCAGCGATACTTGCAGCGGGTTGCTTGAAAATTTATTTAATAAAGATTGGCGAAGATCTTTTTTCACTTTGGACGCTATTTTAATTCCTGTTAAACCGCTGAAATAATGGGATGCAGTTCTGGCCAAAAGAACAATGAACAAACCTAAAAGCAACTGGAAAACATCAGCAAAAGACTGTTTCTGTAAAAAAATGCGATCGACAATCGCCGCAAAAAAATAAGCTTGTCCAATAATGGCAGCACCAGAGATTAAAGCAAGCACGATTAGCAACATCAATTTTGTTTTCTGCTTAAAAGCCAATTTTTTTAGCTGAACCATCCTTTCATGCCTCCAAAAAAACACGTCCATAGATACGTTTGATGAAACTTGAAGAAACTCTTTTAACATGGCAGTCCAAACGTTTTACAGTTCGCAAATACTTTCAAACAAGTATACATGATAAAATATATTCAAGTAAAACAACGGCCTCACCATTTTTTTAAAGTCTTCTATTCTTAGTTTACAGCATTGTAATTGTTGAATAACATGCTCAGATGAAAGAAAAATTTTCATTCGTTTATATAGAAAGATATCAAATCGTGAAACTAATTTGATTTTCTATCGTATATAACATTGAAACTGAGTTCACAAAAATACAAATACTTTCATATAGGGGGAAGTCGAAATTGAAAAAATTATTAGCAGCTTTGTTTGCTTTCGCGCTTATTTTTTCACCTGTTGGAAATGTTGTTTTTCAAGATCATCCAACGATAGTAGAGGCGAAGTCATACAAATCAGGGAAAAAAAGCTTCAATTTGAATAAAAATACTACAACGAACAGTTCGAATTTCCAAGATAAAAAGGCAAACACTCCAAAAAATCAATCTGCCGCCTCCAAAGGCACATTCTCATCAGGAGGATTTTTCAAAGGCCTTATGTTAGGAGGGCTTGCCGGATTATTATTTGGCGGACTGCTAGCAAACATGGGTATATTCGGTTCAATTTTAGGTTTATTCATTAATTTACTGGCAATCGTTATTCTCATCTCGATCATTCGCAAAATTTTCGTCCTGATCAAACATAAAAAAGAAAAAGAGGCTGCAAATCCATGGAAAAGCTGATCATTCCGGAGCAAGATATTATTAACGCCATCTGCGTGTACATTTCCCGAAAAAAACAAATAAAGCCGGAAGAAGTTGTAGTGGAGCTGATGTATGACGACGATTACGGCTTTTCTGCCGAAGCGTATTTGACACTCCCCATGACTGAAGTCAGGGGATTCTTGGGTCGTTAGCGTCCTCATCCATTTCTGGTTTGGACAACGCCCAGGTTCAGGGTGTGCCATCACCCTTCCCAAGGCAGTGCATATAGCACCTTGGGCTGGCAGACTATCGCCTTAAGCTACACCATCCGCCACAGGCACATTCATCATAATATTGAATGCACCAACTTGATCTCGATGAGTTGTATATCCACAACATTTGCACACGTATTTTCGGTCATTTGCTTTATTTAGTGTTTGACATTTAGGGCATTTTTGACTTGTATACTTAGGATTCACATATTCAACTTTTATACATTCCAAATTTGCTTTATACTCAATGTATTTAGAGAGACGATAAAATGACCATGTGTGCAAATTCTTTTCGTTTTTACGGCTTGTTCTTGCCGTGTTTCGGATATTTGTCAATTTTTCAAGACGAATAACCGAAACATGATGTTCTTTAGCAAAATTGACAATTTGTCTACTAATTTTATGATCTTGGTCTTTCATCCATCGTTGTTCTTTGTCGCCAATTTGTTTAATTTTCTTTAACTGTTTTGCTTTTCCTAATTGTTGTCGAAGAACTTTATATTTTCGGCGAATATATTTATTCTGCCTTCCATTTCCGAAAAATCTTATTTTACCATTGTTTGTTACTGCTACAGCAGGGATTTTTAAACCTAAATCAACACCCATAATAACATGAGTGTTTTGAGTTTGTTGTTCATTTACATCAATAGCAACTTGAGCTATCCATTTCCCGGATTTCTTTGTGATCCGTAAAGTTCCTAATTTATTTTGAAGCTGTTGTCTTTGATATTCTGTTAGAATTGCTTTTACTTGAATTCTTTTAGATTTTCCATTAATACAAACAGGAAAACTAATAAAAGAATCATTAATTTTGTAATTTTGATTATTCCAAATGCATACAGGTTTCTTTAAAATTGACAAGCGATTGGTTTTCTTATATTTCCTAAAAACACTTTTTGCATCTTGAATGGCTTGATTTTTAACTGCACTTGGTAAATTAGCTTGAATATCTTTTGATGTCAATTTCACACATTGAGTATCAATCATAATCCGGACAATATTATTCACTGTTGAAATATATTCATTTAAAGTTTCTTGTAGATATTTTTCTTGCTCTTTCGTTGGAAGAATCTTAAATTTTACCGTTAATTTCATAAATTATCACCTTTATACATTTTTCTGATTCTCGATATATTGCATTACTGCTTCTTCTGAAATGTGACCGACCGTACAACAAAAATAACTTCTAGTCCAAAGAGAAGGGAGTCTGCTTTTTAATGAAGGATATTTTTCTCTTAGTATTCGACTACTTTTTCCTTTAAATTGTTGTATTATTTTATGGATATGTTGTCTTGGATCAAACGAAATAAACATATGAACATGATCTGGCATGATTTCTAATGCTTTAATTTCTACATCATTTTCTTTTGCTACATCATAAAAGATTTCTCTTAAATCTTTTTCAATATCACCGACTAATACTTTGCGTCTATATTTTGGACAAAATATAACATGATATTGATTCAAATAAACAATTCCATTTTTATGAGTATACTTATCATTAGACATTAGATAAACACCTCCTATCTAATATTTATTATAAAAAATATTAGATAGAAGTCAATTATCTAATATTTTTTGTTTCGTTTCATCCCAACGACTGAAGTCGTGGGCTTTCACGAAACGCATATCGTAATTTTTTGTTCGATATTTTCCATTTTTACTTCTAATCGGGATTGTCCTTCTTTTAGTTCTTTCATCCCTACTTTTAGCTCTTTCAACTCTTCTTTTACACCTTGTTGTTCGACTGCCAAACGGTGTTGTCCTTCTTTTAGTTCTTTCAGCTCTTCCTTCATATCTTTTTGCTCAACTGCTAAACGAGACTGACCTTCCTTTAGCTCTTTCAGCTCCTTCTTCATATCTTTTTGCTCAACTGCTAAACGAGACTGACCTTCTTTTAG
>JAAROH010008208.1_pt1 | contig 12192 bp, 16 predicted proteins | sample 7248631 | NCBI WGS metagenome assembly JAAROH01 (sample SAMN09772309, study PRJNA484901) | compost metagenome | isolation source: Vermicomposting unit | place: India
CATTCCATAAATTATTTGCGTACTGCTTTATCGTATCCCAGTTTTTATAAAGCAACACACCAATAGCAATCAAACTAGCTATGGCCGCAACAGCAATGCCAATTGGACCTGTTATTATACTTAATGCACCACCAAGTAATCCTACTCCTCCTGCAGCACCGCTTGCAGCTGCACCAGCTGCAGTTGCACCAGCTCCAAAAAGCCCAAATAATCCTGCAATATTTGTAATTGCTCCAGCAATTGATCCAATTATAACCAATAGTGGACCAATTGCTGCTATAAGTAATCCTATAACCATTATTGTGTTCTGCACAGGTGCTGGAAGATTACCAAACCAATTTACCAAATCTGTTATTTTTTGAATTATTGGAGTTAGAATAGGTAATAATCTTTCTCCCAATGTTAACGCTAAAGTTTCTAATGTAGATTTAAATGCCTCCAATGCGCCGTTAAATCCCTGCATCTTTGCAGACGCAACTTCTTGCGCTCCGCCAGCTTTATTTACTGCATCGCTCATCTGATTCCAGCTATCTGCACCAGCCATTAATACAATATTAGCTGCACGTACAGCATCAGAACCGAAAATTGTAGCTAAGGCTGCATTCCTTTGTTGCTCGCTCATACCACCTAATTTATCCGAAAACTGTTGAACAAGCTGCGGAAGAGGTAACATTTTACCATTTGCATCATAAATATTTATACCAAGTTGTTTTAAAGTATCTGACGCTTGTTTAGTTGGATTCATAAGTGCCATAAACATACTTTTAAGGCTTGTACCAGCATCCGAACCTGTGATGCCAGCATTAGCCATAAGCGATATAGCGGTTGTAAAGTCATTTATGCTTTGTCCAGCCATGCTAGCTACAGAAGCACCAGCCTGCATTGCCTCTGCCATATCTGTTATTTCTCCTGCAGACGCATTAGCACTGTTAGCAAGCAAATCAGCTACCATTGTTGCTTTATCTCCTGATAACCCAAAAGCATTCAATGCTTGCCCAACAATAGTTGCGGCTTCTGCATTGTCTATTTGAGCAGCAGCAGACAATTGCAATGTACCTTTTGCAGCTTTAAAAGTATCATCTATACTCACACCTGCTTTTACAAGTTCTGTCATAGCTGCTGCAGCATCTGTTGCACTTGTGCCTGGTAATGATATGTCATTTCCAAGCTGTTTAGCCAATTCACTCATTTGTGCCATTTGATTAGATGTAGCGCCTGATACAGCTTTAAATGTATTACCCATGCTTTCAAAATCTGCTGCAGCTTTTATAGAAGCACTTGCTGCAACTCCAACTGGTAAGGTAACACCTAAAGACAAACTTTTACCAATATCAGATAATTTATCACCAACAGCCTTAAACCCACTAAATTTCTTTTCTGCTTCGTTGATTCTGTCTTCTGCTTTTTTCATGTTTTGTGCAAATTCATCCATTTTAAGGCTAAGTCGAACAACAAGGTTGCCTACTTCAGCCACACTTACCACCACACTTTTTAATAGGAATTGCATTAACGCCTAAGATCTTTACGGTTTCCTCAAACTCTTTCCGTTTTTTCTCTAAATCTATTACTTTTTCCTTAGATAGTATAGGCCTATATAAGTCCCTTCCGCGGATATGACTTTTTGTCCACATATTCATAATAGATGCTGTAAAATGCGCTAATAATTCTGCTTCTCTATCAAAACGCCATTGGTATGCTTGTATTGCAAGATCTACTTCTCTCATTGACATATTCCAAAATTCCTCAGCTTTTATTCCGGCCTTCATAGCAGAAAGAAGGAGAGTATCCCAATCCCATTGGGCCTCTCCTTCTACACGTTTTTTTCATTTTTACTTGTATCTTTAGGATTATATTCATTTATTGCATCAGTAATTGCTATTATTATATCTTCATAGCCAACATCATCTATAATTTTATCAGCGTCTTCTATAGAAGCTTCCTTATTATTTGCTAAAAGTCCTGCCCATAATAATATTGTTATTTCATTAAATCCTAATTCGTTGTTCATCATTTTTTCTGCCATTTTAGGAATAGATATTCCTAGCGTTTTTTCTATCCTACGAAATGCATAATTATTATATTTTATCTCAATTGATTTATCTCCCACTTTTAATTCTGCCATTATATCACCTCATTATGGAGTTATTTCATGCCATTCTTCATTTAATTGAAAAGATATTTCTGTTTCAGACGAATCATCATTAGGCCATGAATCAGATATTGTTTCTATCAATGCTTCTGCTTCTTCTACTGCAGTCCCGTCTAAAGTTCTGCGCAAAATTACTGTAGCTTTATTCTTTTTTGCATTCCTTATGGCTTGCATAGCTGCATCATCAGGCACATACAGCGATGTTAATTTAACAGTATCATCTGTCGTTCCATAAATAAATTTTTTATGGTCATCATCCTTGCTAGTCACATCAATAAGATTAGATTTAGATTCTGATGTTAATTCCGTTTGCTGCCCAACCTCTGTCCATACTGGATTGTCAACAGTTCCACTATTAACTATCAACAAAACTTTTGCACCATTTAATGCCATTTGACACTACCTCCTTTTATTCGTTATACCAAATTATAAAATCCACTGAAATATAAAATAAGTTTGTATCCGGCTCATACAAATCATGTTCATCTTGAATTGTTGCTTCCCCATTTGTAAATTTATTCATTGCATCTATTACAACCAAAGCTACTTGTTTAGCTTCTAAATATGTCTTCCCCCAACAATTAAATTGAATCCTTGGATATGACAATCCTGAATCTCCTGACTTGGAATTTATTCTTGGCCCACTTATTTTTTGATAAGTTATCGCTGGAAATTGCGGCTTTTGCGGTAAAATCATCGGATATATTCGATTATTAACTATAGATTTTATATCCTGATTGTTACTTAAATAAGAATAAATTACAGTTTCAATCATAAAATCACACCTTATTTCAAGATGCTTTTCAATTTATTAGCTATAGTGCGTTTAATTTTGTCACCATTTTCATCTAAAGCAGGCCTCAAAAAAGGATGTGCAGGCATTTTAGAAGTCCCGTATTCATGAAATAATCCATAAAAAGCATCTTTATCAGGTCCAATTACTATTTCTACACCAGTTTTGCTTTTTTCTTTTGTTTTATATACCATAGATCTAGCTAATTTACCTGTTCGCCTTGGTGCTTTTTTCGATGCCGCATCTTTTACAACTTCAGCGGCACTAGATGCTGCTTTTTCAAGTATCTCAGATGATGCTTCCTCTAAGCTTCTTAATTTGAATAATATTTCTTTACTTCCTATTACTTCTACAGTAAAATTTTCTGCCATTAAACCACTTCCTTACACATAAGCTGGAGCTGATGCTTACACCCATCAGGGTCTATATCAGTTTGAATATCAAATATGCGTCCTTCAGCAACAATTCTCATTGATGGTTCAATATCATTGCGCCATCGTATTGTTATTTTTGTCGTTATCTCATTTGTAAGTACCTGCTTTGCAGCAAAATATTCTCGCCCAGATATATCCTCAATTTTTGCCCATACATTTGCAATATCCTGCCATACTTCCACAGGTTGACCTAACTCATCCTGAATAGTAGTTGCTTTTTGAATAGTTATTCTATGTCTTAACTCACCAATTCGCATTATAGCCACCTCAATATTCGATATGGCCACAAGAGAGCTTCAACCGCTAACGGTAATTGAATAGATTCGCTTATCGTTGCTTCTCTGTTTTCATACCAATGTCCTATCATAAGCAGCATAGCCTGTTTAATTGATTGAGGTACTTCTGCAGCTGTGCCATATCCAGCTTTAAATTGTATGTGTATTGAATCTGCTGGTTGCAATATGTCTGTAGGCCAGCAATAGTTATAATTTTTTAAAACTATACGTCCAGGTTCATTTAATGTATCAACTATATACTTATCTGCATCAAATATATGTTCAATTCCTGCAGAATCTAAATATTTAACACTAATAACCGATTGTAATGGTGGAAACGGAATAATCAATTCCATTCCTTCAGGCCAATTATCGAGACTCATCTCCCATATTTGTGTTATAAAAGATCGCCTTGTAATTGCTTCTGCATGTTCTCTAGCCGCTCTTATTAATGCTGTAATAAGCATATCATCATCGTTTGTATCTACTCTTAAATGATTCTTCGCTTCCTGTAGAGTAATAGGTTCTTCAGTTGGTGGTGTTATGAGCATTAAACCCATATCTATCACCTACCTTTTCGCTTTTCAAATGATTCGTTAACCGCTTTTTCTAATCTATTGGATTTAATATATACAGCCAAACCAGCTTTTACCCATTTATCTGCCTGCTCACTTGGTAGTTCTATCATTTCACCTGCACCATAACTAAATTCTAATCCCGCCAAAGATTTTAATATTTTGACTTTTTTCATTTAAGCACCTCGCTTATAAAACAGGGAGAATATTTCCTCCCTGTTATGTTGCTGCCATTTGTAATACTTTTATAGCCTCTGGTAATATCAACTTACCGTCAACCCTTCTGTAACCTCTAAAGCCAATCTGTCCATTTACTGCATATAGTTCATTTAATCTTTGAAACACTGTACCTTGTCTATCAGCTATCCAATAGTAACTAAAATCACCAAATGCAATTACTTTAGCATTTAATGATATTGCCGGTACATCATCACTGATAGCTATAGGCCTGCCTAATATCCTGTCAGGTTGTCCAGCCTGGAGCCCTGGCTGCCATAAATAATCACCCGTAGTTGTATTTTTTAATTTGCGCAAAACTTTTGCTGTGCTGTCAGCCATAAGCCATGTTGCTCTATCCCTATATGCTCTATCGAGTGAATGAAATAAATCTATTATTTCATCCGATGTTATCGCATTACCTGCCGCTGTTGTAACTCCCACGTTAGCACTACCTATTACTCCTGCAGGCTTTCCCGTTCCATCACCGTTTACAAATGCTGCTTCCTCTGCTCTTCCGACACGTCTTGAAAATTCGTTCATTATATATTGTTCTATATTAAAAGCAGAATCATTTAAAAGTTCTTCAGATATCTTTATTAGTGTTCCCACTTTATGTGCCCCAAGAATCACTCTACTAAATGCCTCATCCGATTCAGTAAAAGCACCTTCTTCAGCTAACCATGTAGCACTACCATGTGATGCAACTACTGGCACATTTCTATCACTTGCAGTATTAATTACTGTAGCTAATGTCCTCATAATATTCTGCGTAGTAAGCCCTTGAATGAGTGTGTCTTCAAATTCTTGAGGCACTAAATAGCCACCTTCAGAATCTGTTCCTACTTGTAATGCTCTAAGTTCATCGGCATATAAAGCATTTTTGCCATGTTTTATAGCATTCCAAAAGGCATTTCTGTATTCATCGCTTAATCTACCGTCCCTTTGTTCACCTGTAGTGGGATCTTCTTTCCCACCTATTAAAGTGCCTCTCGATTTATTTAATTCTGTCTCAATAGCCGACATTCTCTCTTCTCTTTCAATGTTCTTAGCTAATTTGTCTACATCTGCCATTATAGCTTCATATTTTTGTTCTTCTTCTGCCAGTAGATCTCTTTTTTCTGCATCTGCCTTGTCTAATATTTCTCTCGCTTGTTTCACTAAAGCAGCTCTCTTTTGTTTTAACTCAAGTATTTTATCCATCAGCACTCCATCTCCTTTTCTATTAATTTAAGTTTTTTTCTTAATATGGATACTCTCGCCTGATTTCTCCTTTGAGGCTCCTCATTCGCCTGAATAGAAGCCAGATATGATTTATATACATCCTGCGTTGACCTGACACCTACTTCGGTTTGAGGATATGCAGGAAATGTAACTGGTGAAACATCAAATAAATCTACTTTTAGTAATTCTCTTAATGTCATCCCATTTTGATTACTCCATCTATCTTCAATAGTTCTAAAGCCAAAGGACATTTGATTAACATCGCCACGCTTTATCACTTCCATAAGATCTTTCGCCCATTGAGTATTAGGTGGAACTACTTCTATCCTAAGTCCTTTTTCATCTTCTGAAAGCTTTAAAGTTCCCGAGCGATTACGCCCAAGCACATAATCCGGATTATGATTCCATAGTGCCCTTATATCGCTTGTATTAAGACTATCGGTAAAAGCACCATATCGGATTATTTCTCTAAAGCCTCCTAAGTCATCACTTAATGAGTCAAAAATAGCTGCATAACCTGTTATTTTAGGCGTATTTTCATCTGTTTGTATCGCTACGTCATCAAGTGTAAATGCTCTACGTTCAATTTTAGATTCAATTGATCTTTTTAATTCAGGTGCTTCAAGTCCTGCATCTTGTAGATGAGCAGCTAAATGGCGCCATACGCCTTCATAATCAGCATCAGGTATGTTTGTCCCGCCCCGGGCTCCATTAAGAATGGCAATTCCAGTCGTGCAAGCTTTTATATTCGCTGCTCCTGGATTACCATTATCATCAACTTCATGATGTATAAACTTGTATGTATTTTTCACCAAAGGATCACCATTAGGGTCTTCCCAAGCATATATTTTATGATAATAAGATTTGTTTTCTCCGGATCTTACCTTAGTTTCAGTTTTAGGTCCATCCCAACTTTTATCACTCGTTGCCGTATGGTGTATTGCTATTGCAGACATAAAATCATCTCCCTTTTTTAGACATAATAAAACCATCTACTTTAAAAAAATAGATGGTTTATTTGATATCCATTTAATTATATTTTTTAAATTCTATTTGGATTTTATTATTATCTTTTCTCCATATCACAAACACAAAATTTTTATCAAAAATACTACTTATATTGTCAATTCCATTTTTCCATTGCTCTTCGAACTCTTTCTCGTCTTTTTTGTCAATTAACCAGCCACTTAAATCTTCAACATACATGTCGCCTACAATCTCGTCTCTTCCTTCACCGCTATTAATAAAGAATACTTTGCCCATTTTTAACGCTTGCTCTTTTACAAAATCTAAAAATTTATCTTCTCTTCGTAAACTGTCAATTATATTGTCCATATCAACCCTTCTTTCTCGAACGTTGAAAAGCTCCGTTGTTGATTCCATCTTTTAAAATTGTTACAAACTCGCCATCCGTTTTAGTAATTACTACATCATTTCCTTTTCTATAAAATATCGCTTTACCAACATTGCCATCAGCTATGCCACGCCATAATCCTTCAGTTTTTTCATCATATGTTAAAACTATTTCTTGAATATATTCTCTTATTTTTTCTCTATCTCCTTTATCATTTGGATTTAAGCCAAAATCAATAGCATGTTTGCCTACTTTCCTGCCAAATTGTTTATCATTTATTTTAATTATATCATTTTGTGTCCTGTTTACAATACTTTCTCTTTCAGCCGTAATATAACAATCACATCCATCATGAGCTGGCGGATGCTTAACGTCATGGCTCGGTTTCAGTAATTTTTTGGACCTATGTTCAGACTCATTATCACCTACTTCAAATATTTCATTTTTGTTAATATATGGTTTATCTATTGCAACTACTTTGCCATTTAATTTTTTACAAAAAGAACAACTATCGCCTGTATTAACCCATCGCGTTTTTGTTACTCCATTTTCTTTATATGTTTCAAGAGCAACAGCATTCCCTGATCTTACGGCTTCTTCTTGAGCTATCGATTGTGGTCTATTTAATTTCCAATTGTCAAAAGTATTCTGTAAAGTTTCTAAAACATCTCTACCATTTGCAAATGCGTCATTTAATGCTTCCCTAATCTCAACCATTGATTTACCTATATGCCGGTGTATATACCCATTCAAATAATCATCTATAAACTGTCTTAAATTTTGACTTAATCCAATTTTGCCATTAACCTCATCGGCTGCTGATGCTTGTATTGCTTCAGCATAGGCTAATAATACTGGTAGCATGGCATCTTTAATAAATTGTTCGTGTTCTCTATAAAAATCAATCAACCAAGAATCAAATAAAGCATCATTCCTATTATTAAATATCTTCCTTGCCTGTCTCATTATATCTGCTTCTTCGCGCTTTAAACAACGCTTTATTGCTTCAGAAAATATTTTTTTATAACTATTAGCTATACTTTTTCTAAGATTAGCCGCTCTCACTGCATATTCAGGAATTGTTGCTGTATCATTTCTATATTCATTACTACGGCCTTCATTCACTTGCGATTGCTGTAGTTGCGTTTGTTGCATAACTGTATTGGCCGGTACCATGTTGAGCGGTACCAAATATACCTTGCCTTGCCCATCCGGCAATGGATTCATGTTCTCCAACTCGCGAATATCATCTGCACTAAGCCATCCGTTCTGCCGCCCAATTGCATACGCCTGATATCTGCTTTGTATATCACCTCTAAGCAATCCATCAACAAGAAATTCAGCAAAGTATATTTGTCTTTCTGCAGGTATAAATAAATCTCTTTTTATTGCCTGTTCCCAGCAAACAAGCCATGGCCTCATTGTATGAACCACAAATTCAATACCCTGATGCTCAATATTTGAAAAAGTGCTGCGCTCTAAATCACCCAGCATATATGGTGGCACATGAAATATTCTTGCTATCTCAGTTACCTGAAATTTTCGTGTTTCAAGAAATTGAGCATCTTCAGGTGGAATACCTACTTGCTGCCATGTCATACCCTCTTCAAGTATTGCCACTCTATGAGATTGACTTAATCCTTGGTGCATCTCTTCCCATGATTTTTTCAGTCTCCTTGCTGCTTCTTCTGACAGCTTCCCTGGGTGTTGTAACACTCCACCAGGATTGCTACCATTACCAAAGAATCTTGCTCCAAATTCTTCGGTTGCCAATGCCAACCCAATAGCTTCACGTGCCATTCTAATAGGTGAATAGCCTATTATTCCATCCGAAGAAAGGCCTCTTATGTGCATAATATTTGATTGTCTTAGACCAACTTGTCCGCCATCTGGCATTTGATAGATATATAAAAGTCCTTTACTATCTCGTTTTACTGTCATTCTATCGGGTCTTAATGGCCATAGCGCAATAATTTGGCCTGCATTATTACGTTCTATTTCTGCATAAGCATTCCCCCACAAAGCTAAATGTCCCATTAATGCCTGTCTGAATTCAAAGCTGGTCATTTCAGGATTAGATAGATCATGCAGTATTTCATATAAAGGATGATCTGTTGCTTTTTCTTTTCCACCGCCTTGCAAACGTCTATAAACTGGGAGAGGAAGTGATGCTAAAGTTCTGCTCAAAATATCTACAGCTGAAAATACTGCAGTAGAGGTTAAAGCAGTTTTTTCATTTACTGATACGCCAGATGCTGCCTTATTTCCATCAAATATCCAATTACTAAAAGCCGAGTTATTAATCCCTCTCTTATTAAATGTTATATTCAAAGGTCCTAATCTCACAATGTAATAATCCCCCTCTCCTCATATACTGACTTTTTATCTTCCTTATGTCTTGTCGCTCTATCAATTGCCATTATTAATGCAACAATACCATCAATTTTTTCTGTAGATTTGCTTTTGTCCGGTTTAATATTGCCAGCTGGATCTTGTTTGACAACCATATTGTCAGCCATCCAGCGCAAAACTGGATTCCCACCATGTTTTATTTTCTTTGATAACACCAAATTCATAAGTTCTTTTGTAGGCGAAGATAAGCTTGCGAATCCTTGTCTTATTGGTACCATTGTGAATCCATCGCCATCAAGCTCCAATGACAATTGAGTGGCATTCCACGGGTCATGGCCTATTTCTTTTATGTTATAAATTCTTCCAAGCTCATTTATTCTCTTTCTTATGACACCATAATCAATCACATTACCTTCTGTTGCCTCTATAAAACCGTCCCTGGTCCACGCATCATAAGGTACTTTATCTCTTATAATCCTTTCTTTCATATTTGCTTCTGGTATCCAAAAGTAAGGAAGTATATGATAATTACCATTATCCATTGGAAACAATAGTACTAAAGCGGCAATATCTGTCGTTGATGCAAGATCAAGACCACCATAACACTCATGACCTATCAATTTATTTGCGTTTACAACACCTGCTGTTGCATCCCAAGCTGCCATATCAAGCCATCTTTCGTCTTGCTGAGTCCATTGATTAAGGTGTAACCTTCTAAAAGTATTCTGGTATGCTGGTATTTGCTCTGCTTTTTTAGCTTCTTGCTCGAGATATTCAAGCTTAACCGTCTGCCCAAGTCCAGGATTAGCTTTCTTCCACGTTTTCGGGTCTCTCCAATCATCATTTTCATCTGCTGCTGCCATATAAGCAAAAAAAGATGGATCATCAATTATTCCATCTAATACTTTTCTTGCATAGTCATGTTGTTCCCAACATATTGAGTTTTTATCATAACCAGCCGTTGTTATTGCCACTACCAAAGGCTGTTCTCTTGCACCTGTCGAAGTTGTTAATACATCCCATAATTCACGATTCGGCTGTGCATGAAGTTCATCGAATATTATACCATGGGCATTAAGGCCGTGCTTTGTTGGAGCATCAGCAGATAAAACCTTATAACTGCTCATTGTTTTTGGTACAACAATAGAACGCTTATATATTTTTGCTCTTTTTTTAAGTGCAGGTGATGCCTCCACCATGGCCTTTGCTATTTCAAATACTATTGCAGCTTGTTCTCTATCAGCAGCTGCAGAATATATTTCTGCACCATATTCATTATCTGCAAAAAGTAAATATAATGCTATGCCAGAGCTAAGTGTGGATTTGCCATTTTTTCTGGGTATCTCTATATAAGCAGTGCGATATTTTCTTGTTCCATCTTTACGCTTCCATCCAAAAAGTGGCCTTATAATATCATTCTTCTGCCAATCCATTAATTCGAATTTTGCACCGGCCCATTTACCTTTTGTATGTTTTAAATATCTTTCAAAAAAAATAACAGCTCTATTTGCTGCATTTTCATCAAACCAAAAATTAGAATCCGAAGAAGTCATCGCCATCATCTACCTCAGGAAGGCTCATTCTACCACGGCTGGAAGGTGTTAACCCAAATTCGGCACAAAATGACTTTATTAGTTGCATAGATTTTTCAGCTATTTTAACTTCAGGTCTTGGCATCAAGTATCCACTTTCAGTCGCAAAAGTTAAGCCCTCAACTTGTAGTATTTCCTCAGCTTGTTTCCATCGAGAGTAAGCCTGGCAGTATGCAGCTAATGCAGTTCCATCAACGATTGTTAACAAGCCAAGCCTCTCTAATTCCGGTGCAACTCTCTTCCATTCCTTTTTCGCCTCTTTATCAAGCCAGGTTGGACACTTAGGCGCTATAGGTTTTGGCTTTGGTTCATTTCTGTTAAGTGCTCTTTTCCCTGGATTCCCTTCAAGTATTTTTAAATTGGTTGGTTTTGGCCTTCTCCCAGCTGTCGCCATGGTTTTCACCCCCCTTAAATAATTTTGCGGTCGTTTTTTCGTGACCGGGGCGCCGGTCTTCTGGCTAAAAGTACCAGAAATTTGCATCCCCTATCCCCATCGTCCATCTTCTTTCGCTGTTTTTTGATCATGATGAAATTTGCAAAGAGGCTGCCAATTATTTTCATCCCAAAACAATTCATAATCACCTTTATGTGGTATAATATGATCCACAACTGTCGCTAATGTTATTTTACCTTCTTGCAAACATTTAACGCATAATGGATGCTCTTTTAAAAATAAAGCTCTTGCCTTTTTCCATCTTGTATCATATCCACGCTTTGCAGCACTGCCACGTTCTTTATCATATTGACTTCGTTTTTGTCGTTGGTGTCTATAACAATATTGTTGCCCTATCTCACATAATTCAGGACATCCAGGAAATGCACATGGAGTCTTTAATTTATTTGGCACACTACCACCTGCTTTATCGCATGAAAAAAAAGAGCCTTTATTTTGACTCTTGTTTATCATTTGATTTCTTAACTTTCTGTACTTTCCAACTGTATTTACAATCTTGACACTGCCACACATCTTTGCCAAAAAGCATTACTATGGCTATTATCCAAAATATCGGTATAAATATCCAAAAAAACGGCAATATAATCCCTAACCAAATTAAACAGCCTGAACCTGCAAAGAATGTTAAAACATAAATCCATTTGCTTATTTTCTGCACCCTATTAGATCCACATCTAGGACATTTAGACCAATTATCCATTTGTTTATTAACCTCCCCTTTTTCTCTCATAATTTACAATATAATAATATATTCTATATTTATCTGATTTTTCC
>JAAROH010008210.1_pt1 | contig 12116 bp, 10 predicted proteins | sample 7248631 | NCBI WGS metagenome assembly JAAROH01 (sample SAMN09772309, study PRJNA484901) | compost metagenome | isolation source: Vermicomposting unit | place: India
TACTTAGATGAAACCCTCAACGAAAAATCGGAAATTCTTTATTGCAACTTATATATATGGATACCCAGGGGATAAAATCGAACAGTATAACGAAGTTTCTCAATGGGGAATGACTGGCTCTATTTCAAAAGAAACCAATGAACTTGCATTTTATCAAATTGATACTTACAATGGGCAATCCGGTTCTTCTTTATTAAATTCATCAAATGAAATCATTGCTGTTCATAGAGGCAGTTTTAGTGTCAATGGTACCACTTACAATGGAGGACCAAAAATGATTAAACCCGTATATGATTTTATTAGAGCAGCAATGCTAAATTAAAAATTTCTTCTAGCTATTTATTAATGACCAGCAAGGAAGATCTTAGTGATTGTAAACCTTACTAAGATGTTTTTTAACAAGGTAGGTAAATTTTGAAGGTTTCGTAGTTTAATTGACTCTTCCCGGAAAGGGAACAAAAAAATGCCCTGAAATTCTACCCTCCAGGGCATTTTTTCTATATAGTCTCTAAATGTACTTGGACAGCTCCGATGCCAAAACTGTCATCCATCTTGATGTTAAAATTTCGGCAACGCATCGACCGCATCAGCGAGATCGCTATAACTGTCTTTCAAATACCACGATGTTGTGGCGACATTACTGTGACCTGCAAGTTTTCGGACTTCCCACTTTGTATAAAAGAAAGAGGCTGTCTCAAAAGATCGCTAAATCGACTTGTTGAGACAGCCTCCGTTCTTGTCATCAAAAAGCGATCTTTTCCTCCAAAAAGGCTTTGAGCTCGCCGATCGGCAGCCGCACTTGTTCCATCGTGTCGCGGTCGCGGACGGTGACTTGGCCGTCTTGTTCGGACTCAAAGTCGTACGTAATGCAAAACGGCGTGCCGATTTCGTCTTGGCGGCGGTACCGTTTGCCGATCGAGCCAGTTTCATCGTAGTCAACCATGAAATGTTTCGCGAGTTCCTCATAAATGCGGCGCGCGCCGTCACCAAGCTTTTTCGACAGCGGCAAGACGGCCGCTTTGTACGGCGCGAGCGCCGGATGTAAATGCATCACCGTCCGGGTCGTGCCGTCTTCCAGTTCTTCCTCGTCATAGGCATCGATCATAAACGCCAGCGTGACGCGGTCGGCGCCAAGCGACGGTTCAATGCAGTACGGGATGTAGCGTTCGTTCGTTTCTTGGTCGAGATAATGGAAGTCCTCGCCTGAGTATTCCATATGCCGCTTTAAGTCGTAATCGGTGCGTGACGCAATGCCCCACAGCTCGCCCCAACCGAACGGGAAGCGGTACTCGATGTCAGTGGTGGCGTTGCTGTAGTGGGACAGTTCTTCTTTCGCGTGATCGCGCAGACGGATATGGTCTTCGTTCATGCCGAGCGACAACAGCCACTCCTTGCAAAATTGCTTCCAGTAGTCGAACCATTTCAGCTCTTCGCCCGGTTTGCAGAAAAACTCGAGCTCCATTTGCTCAAATTCGCGCGTGCGGAACGTAAAATTCCCTGGCGTGATCTCGTTGCGGAAGCTTTTGCCGATTTGCGCGATGCCAAACGGCAATTTTTTGCGCATCGTGCGCTGGACGTTTTTAAAGTTGACGAAAATGCCTTGCGCCGTCTCCGGGCGCAAATAAATTTCGTTGGCGCTCGACTCGGTGACGCCTTGGTACGTTTTGAACATTAAGTTGAACTGGCGCACGTTCGTAAAGTCGCGGCTGCCGCATTCGGGACAGGTGATGCCATGCTCGCGGATCAGCTCATCCATTTTCGCTAGCGGCAAGCCGTCAACGATCATCTCGATCCCTTTTTCCTCAAGCGCCTGCTCAATCAATTTGTCGGCGCGATGGCGCGCTTTACACTGTTTGCAGTCGACCATCGGATCGTTGAAGTTGCCTAAGTGGCCTGACGCTTCCCACGTTCTCGGGTTCATTAAAATGGCGGCGTCCAAGCCGACGTTGTACGGCGACTCTTGGACGAATTTTTTCCACCACGCCCGTTTGATATTGTTTTTCAGCTCGACGCCAAGCGGACCGTAATCCCATGTATTCGCCAGTCCGCCGTAAATTTCCGATCCCGGAAACACGAAGCCGCGATGTTTCGCGTGGGCAACGATTTCTTCCATGGTTGCAGCCATGTTATCATCCTCCTTTACATGTGTATGGTGCCAACAAATCAAAAACGCCCTCGCCCCTAGGCATGACGCCTAGGGACGAGAGCGTAGCTCCCGCGGTTCCACCCTAGTTGATGCGCAAACGCGCATCCCCTTTTTCCATTTCCGCTCCGGACTGCCGTTTCATTAACCGTCTTCACCGGGCTTCCACCATCCCCGGCTCGCTTTGGAAGAGAGGGTTAACTACTATTGATCCGTCATCGCGATTCGTTATGCGATTTTGCTCACTATGATAACAAACCCGCAAAACCTCTGTCAATAGTTGCCTCTCTTTTTTTGCGCCCAAAATCGCGACACGATCGGCTGGCCGTCCCAGATGACTTCACTTTCGGCGCGGCGGCGCGCGACTTCCGGCTCGTCAAGCAAGAGCCAAAAGTTTTTCACCGGCAAATCGCCGAGCCCATGCTTCTCGCAAAGCCGCCGCAAATATTGGCGCCGCCTGTCGTCGAGCTGTCGCGACATGTTGTCGCCATCCGCGCTGAACGCATACAACACGGTCGCCGCCGCGACACGGGCGACGCGACACACAGAGGCGGCACGCAAAAAGAAGTCCCAATCCCAATAGTTGTGGATAGACGGGTCAAAGCTGCCGATTTCGTCATGAAGCGACTTGCGATACACGCTCCCGGACGGGACGTACGTTGAAAACGTCCGCATGGCTTCCAAATCGTACTCATAGGCAAATAAGAAGCGAGCGAACGGGACGCGCTGATCGTTTTCGACCCGATACTGGACAATTTCCGCATCGGCATAGGCGAAATCCGCATGCTCGAGCGCCGCGACCATCCGCTCGAGATGGCACGGCAACACTAGATCATCGTCGTCGCAAAGCATGATGAGCTCGCCGTTCGCCGCCTGGACGCCTGCGTTGCGGGCCGCGACATGTCCTTCGTTGTCGCGGCGGTCAATGACGCGGATGTCCAGCTCCGGATACAAGGCGACGACATCATCGATCGGCTCGCCGCCGTCGTTCACAACGATGACCTCAAACGGCTTGTACGTCTGCCGACTTAACGCTTCAAGCAGCTCGGCAAGCGGATATGGACGATTGTACGTTGGGATGACAACGGATACAGACGGACACAACGGGGGATTCCACCGCCTCTCTCATTTTTCCCAAACCAAAAGGGGCTTACCCTTAAGGTATAGCCCCTGTTTCCGTTTGTCAACTTAGAAAGCTGGTGATGTAAGGGAACAAACCGCTTATCAATCTCGTTTTTCAAATAGAAAAGCCCTGTCGCATCAGGATCGCCTTTCAAACAATCCCCCGTTGCCCAAGAGAAACAACCGTTTCTCACTAGCCATTTAGGCGAGTTCCTGTTGCTTCGTCTCTTTACCAAGAACAGTGACCGAGAGGACGGCGACAAGGACAGACAGGCAGAACAGGGTGAAAATCGCCGTCACGGACACCCCTTTGGCGACAAGCGAGCCAACGAACAGTGGGCCGAAGATGCCGCCAATGCGGCCAAACGCCGCCGCCATGCCGGCGCCGGTCGCACGAATCGACGTCGGATACTGCTCCGGCGTGTACGCATACAGCGCTCCCCAAGCACCGAGGTTGAAAAATGACAAGAAAATGCCCGCTGTCATCAACCCCGCAAGCGACTCGGCCGTGCCGAAAAAGTAGGCGCTTGCCGCTGTGCCAAGCAGATATGTGATCAAGACGAACTTCCGCCCGACCCGCTCGATCAGCCACGCGGCGCTGAAATAGCCGGGCAGCTGGGCGAGCGTCATCACAAGCACGTATTCAAAGCTTTTAATTAAGCTGAATCCTTTCATGACCATGACGCTTGGCAGCCATAAAAACATGCCGTAATACGAAAAAACGACACAAAACCAAAGAATCCAAAGCATCGTCGTTTCCTTCCGGTACGGCGCCGACCATACGTTGGCGATATGGCTCCATACCGTTCCCTCTTTTTTCGTTGCCATAAACCGTGGCGAGTCGGGCAGCCGGAGGCGTAAGTAAATGGCGTACAGCGCCGGTGCGGCCGCCAACCATAACGCCGTCCGCCATCCATAGGCCGGTATGACAAAATACGAGATGAGCGCCGCCAGCAGCCAGCCGCCGGCCCAAAAGCTTTCAAGCAGCACAACAGCCCGGCCGCGATCCTTAGCTGGCACCGCTTCCGAGACGAGCGTTGACGCGACCGGCAGCTCGCCGCCAAGCCCCATGCCGATCAAAAAGCGAAGCGCCAAAAACGCCGCCAACGTCGTCGTCAGCGCCGACAGCCCGCTGCCGATCGAGAATAATAACAATGTGACAATAAAAACGTTTTTCCGGCCGATCCGGTCGGCGAGCAACCCAAACACGAGCGCCCCAACGGCCATGCCGATCGAGTTGACGCTGCCGATCCAGCCGACTTGTTCGGCTGGCAAGTTCCAGTCTTTTTGCAAGGCGGCCATCAAAAACGACAACATGCCGACATCCATCGCGTCAAACAGCCAGCCAAGGCCGGCAATGCCTAACAGCTTGCGCTGGGAAATCGTCGGTTGATTCATGTATACCCCCCTGTCATTATCGGTGTAAAGACATATTTTATTATAAAAGAAAATCACCCACCTGTGCACTATACGGTTAATACTTTTTGCAAAAAATCCGCTCCAAAACTTGAATGACACGATTAAACACCAACATCGCGATCCAGCCCTCGTTCTATAGTTAGAACAAAAAGTTCGGCTAAAATCAGCTGCCATGCTTTTCATGATAGGCGCCAGTAAACCCTTTTGGCAAAGCATCAAATCCTTTCTTCGTTCCCTCGTTCATGATGTTGATTTCGGCCTCACATTTCGTACCCTTCCGACGAAAATCAGGAGGATTTTTTTCATTCCGATGTCGAATGAATCCTTGACACAGCTTCTTGGAAAGACCTTTCATCCAAATCATTCAAGATCAAGTTAGCCGGGCGTTATATGATCTGGAGTACCACTGAGTACAGCGAGACAGGTTGGTTGGATCATTTCAAAATTGGTAGACTGGGTATTACTATAGTACAAGGAGGATACTTATGAACGAGGAAAAAATCAAGGATCTTGAAGCAAAATTAAGTCTAGCCACCGACGCCATTACGTTACTCTTAGATATGGTGAACAAGGAGCACAAAAGCTTTGCGATTCTGGCCTTAGCCACTGGCTTTACTGCCGACGAGTTGGAACGCCTAGAAAAACTGTTTTATCACGCTGGCAAATCACAGTGGGACAAGGACACATTTGTGGCAGAGTTCGAGAAGCAGCTTCCCAAAAGAAGTGCAATGTTGCGAAGCATTTTGGAAGGGCTAAAGTCAGATGGAAAGTTTGTATCGTTATGCGAGAAGTATTTGGATTGACAGAAAAAACCCGCCCCCATGTCGAGGCGGGTTTATTTTTCTTTAAAACATCCAAATCTTCACCAAATGATTCTCGGAAATTCTTTATTGCAACTTGTATAGAAACGCGTTGCTTAGTGAAATTAACAACGAAAACACAAAATATTAATACACTTTAAATAAAACAAAATATTCCTTTTACACTTTTCTCATATAATCGTTTATGCTTAGGAAAAATTTCTTAAATCCTTTGAATGGAAAGGAGGGTCGCTTTCCATCAAACAATGAAACCCGCTTCTCATGCAAAAGGAAAAAATGAGCAAACGCTGCTTGCCGGCTACAACATCATTGACGCGGTCGTTGTCAAAAACCGGATCTATGTCGCTATTGAAACGAACGGCATCTACACGATTCGCATCTTCGACCCGTCCACAAGCTCATGGACAACGATGGGAAGTACGAAAAACGAAATCACCTCGATCGCGCCGTCACCATATGACAATCAAATCGCCGTGACGATCGCGACCGAAAACGGGAAAAAATATCGATTCTCCGCAACGGACGCTGGATCGATATGACAAAATGATCATGAAAAAGCAAGGGCCGCCTAGGTCCCTAAAAATGAAGCCATGGAGGGATTTGCTATGAAACGAACTACGCTATGGAAACGGATGGCTGCCGCTGTTCTTTCGTCAGCTTTGCTGATTGGCGCTGCCTTCACGACTCAATACCGTGCTGACGCGGCCGAAGTATCCGGAAAAATTGTGGTCGCCGGCTCCACCGCTTTATTGCCGTTAACCCAACAGGCAGCAAAGGAATTTAAAAAGCATCATCCGAAAGTGAAAATTGTTGTCTCAGGTTCCTCGTCCATCGCCGGTCCACAATCCGTCGCTAAAGGCGTCGCGACCATCGGCGCCTGCGATTGGGATGCGACCCGCGCAGTCGGTGGATTTCCTGCTTACAAAGGATTAAAAGCATACAAAATCGCCAAAATTCCGTTCGCTGTCATCGTTAACAAAAACAATGCCGTGAACAATCTATCAGTCCAGCAAATTCAAGACATTTATGAAGGCAAAATCACCAACTGGAAACAAGTCGGCGGGAAAGACGAAGAAATCGTGGTCATCAACCGCGCAAAAGGCTCTGGGACGCGCGTCAACTTTGAAGACAAAATCATGGATGGACATGCCATCAAAACATCCGGAGACAACTACAAAGAAGTACAAAAATCAGGGGATATGATCAATGCTGTTTCTTCCAATCCAAACGCCATCGGATTTGTCGACTTGGCCTATGTCAAAGGCGGAATTAAAGCGGTGAGCATCAACGGTGTAAAAGCAACAACAGCCAACGCCGCCAGTGGGAAATACGTATTCTACGGCTATGGCTACTTATTGACAAAAGGCGAAGCGAAAGGGGCCGACAAAGCATTTATCAATTATATCCTAAGCAAAAAGTTTCAACACGGCTCTTTGAAAAAACTGAAGTTTATCCCTGTGAAGTAACAGAACACCAATCAGCCTCTCCACCGGGAAGGAGAGGCTGATTTTCCGCCAACAGAGGGAAGGAGGAGGCACATAATGGAGAAACGATCGCCGGATTGGACTGACGCAATGAACTTGTTAACAGCCCATCGTCAAAGCCGATGGACCGTCAAATATGCTGCCGACCGCTTTTTCCGTTTTCTATGCCTTGGAAGCGTCATATTCCTTGGCGCCGTATTGGGCGCCATCGTCCTATTCGTGAGTGAAACCGGTTTTCTCGTGTTTCGGGACGTATCGCTTTCGGAATTTTTCTTCTCCTCCCATTGGGACCCGGAACACGGCAAATATGGAGCCGCCGTTTTTATCGCCGGTACATTGTATTTAACCTTGATGACTCTGTTGATCACAACGCCGATTTCGATTTGTGTGGCCGTGTTTATCGCGGAAATCGCCCCCCCATGGCTGCGGCAATGGCTTCGCACGCTGCTTGATTTATTGGTCGGCATCCCTTCGATCGTCTATGGCTATTTGGGAGCCACCTTGCTCATTCCATGGATCCGCGAGCACACGGGAGCCCCGGTCGGCGACGGATTTCTCGCCGCTGCTCTCGTTTTATCGATCATGATTTTGCCGACCATCACCCGTATTACTGATGACGCCCTCTGCGCCGTTCCAAACGAATGGCGGGAAGCAAACTATGCGCTTGGGGGAACAACATTCCAAATGATCGTTCGAGTGGTGCTCCCTGCTGCGAAATCAGGCATCGCCGCCGCTGTCATCCTCGGAATGGCACGCGCTATCGGCGAAACGATGGCTGTAGTGATGGTCATCGGCAACGTAGCGCAATGGGGATTTGATTTGGTCACTCCGTCAAGCGTGTTGACTAGCCATATCGTCATGCAAATTTTAAATGTCGATTTTCAATCGACGACAAACCATGCCCTTTATATGATGGCGCTTTTGCTGCTTATGATCTCGATTTCGCTTATTATGCTCATTCGCCGGTTGCGCCTGAAAGGAGGAGCATCATGAACGACCAAGCTACCCTACTTCATGAAAAAACGAGCCGGCTCCACATCCGGCGTCTCATGAATCGACTCATACTCGGTGTAATCATCATCATTTCTTTAGCCGTCTTTTTTGTCATTTTAGCCCTTCTTTATACGATTGTGAAAAAAGGACTTCCAAATATTAGCATAGATTTCCTCATTGGGCCGCCTGAAGAAATTGACGCTGGAGGAGGAGTCGGGCCGTTTTTATGGAACTCCATTTATATTCTCGTGCTATCTTTGCTCTTATCATTGCCCATAGGGATCGGGGCAGGTATTTTTCTAGCTGAATATGCTCCGAACAACCGAATCATGGAATGGGTTCGGGGCGCCATCGAAAGCTTGGCATCCGTCCCATCGATCGTGTTCGGTTTATTCGGCTATGCATTGTTCGTGGAATATTTTCAAATCGGCGTCACTATTTTAGGAGCATCCATTACATTGGCATTGCTCAATCTTCCTGTGTTGGCCCGTGTCTCGGAAGAAGCCATCACGGCTGTTCCTTCAACATGGAAGGAAGCCTCCTTTGCTTTGGGCGCGACGAAAGCACAGACGATCATCAAAACCGTACTCCCCGCCGCCAAGAAAGGCATCCTGACCGGCGTCAGCCTTGTCGCATGCCGGGCATTCGGCGAATCAGCAATCATTTTGCTAGTCGGCGGAACATCGTCATCTGGGCAGATGTGGGATTTCCACCTGTTCTCTGAAGGGGCGACTCTTCCCGTTCACTTGTGGTACATTCAATCCGAAGCGCTGGTGGCAGACGCACAACAAATTGCCGAGAAAACATCCGCCCTTCTCGTGCTGATGGTGCTGTTCCTTAGCTTCATCGTCCGTTTTCCGCTATGGCTTAGCCAGCGAAAAAAATGATATGAACTCGCATTTCACATCCTGTTGCTGAAAATTGAAAGGCTTTTTGTTTTCATCTCCCCTTTCGCACCTTAACAGGGTCAAAACAAAGGATGCTTTCTTTCGTTTTTTAAATATTTTTTGCCAACAAAACGAGCGATGGCAATCTTTTTACCATCGCTCGTTGTTCTGGATGATAGAACACTATGATAGTCAAATAGGAACGCTCATCAATTGCACGGAGGATCGAAAGCCATACGCTTTGGATTGCCAGCCGCTCCGAGAAAAATCGCAGCAACATTTCGCAAAGTTGACAACCCGTCATCCGGGATCATTTGGCCGTGTTCAACATAGTAGTCGCAGCTCCACGGAAATTCGGTGAACGAAAACGCTATTCCCCTAGGGACATCGGCGACCGCCTGCAGCACGTCAAGCGCTGCTGGCACCACTTCCTTGCCGATAGGAATAACAGCGATCTCCCATTGTTTCACTGTTGTCCCCCTCCTTGTCGAATCCCGCTTTTTGTTCATTCGACAAGAAATACAACCATCCCACTTCATCAGAATACATTATGATAAAATGAAACTACCATCACATGGACGATGCGGGGGAAACGATATGCGTAACGATTATGATCCGTTCCGCGGCGAGTTTGACAGCCTTGAGGAGTTTGCCGACCGCGTCAGCGACGTGCTGCGCTGCCCGGTGACGATTGAAGACGCCAACCATCGCCTCATCGCCTACAGCGCCCATGATGACTACACCGATCCGGCGCGGACAGCGACGATCATCAGCCGGCGCGTGCCGGAAAAAGTGATCAACAGCTTATGGAAACAGGGCGCCATCCCGGCGTTGCTCAAAAGCCGCGAGCCGGTGCGCGTGCCGCCCATTGAAGATGTCGGCCTCGGCAGCCGCGTCGCCGTCTCGATTTGGAAAAACGATGAGGTGATCGGCTTCATTTGGGTGCTCGAAACGAACCGGACGCTCACGCCTGAGGAAATGGAATGGCTGAAGCTGGCGGCCAAAGCGGCGAAAAACAAAGTGTTGCAGCTGTATATGCGCAAAAACAAAAAAGAAGAGCGGGTGCAAGAACTGTTTTGGAAGTTGCTCACCGGCCATATCGCGACTGAAGACGAGATCCGCGCCCATCTTGCCGCGATGCAAATGACGGCAGCACCGCCGTTCGCCGTTGTCGTCTTCCGCTTTGCGGCTGATTTGACGAATGAAATGGAGCGGCAAATCTCCTACCTGCTGCAAACGACCCAGCAGCTTCCGCTCCCTCTTTACACGACCGACGGCCGCGACGTCATTTTGCTGGCGGCGCCGAAAACCGAACAGCCGTTGAGAGAACTTCAACGGTTCATCGAGTCATTCGCCGCCAAAATGAAAGAACGGTTTCACATCCATGAGGTGCAATGCGGATTTGGCGGTGTATATGGCGGCTACCGCCTCATTGAAAAAAGCTACCGCGAAGCGCTCGCCGTGCTGGCGCTGAAAGAAAAACTCGGCGATGAAATCAAGTCCGTTTACGGCTATGCACAGCTTGGCATTTACCAATTTTTCGATTTTTTGCTTGAACAAAAGCGGCAAGGGGAATGGACCAACCCGGCGTTAACAAAGCTGCAATCGTACGACCAGAAACACCAGAGCGACTTGGTGAAAACGTTCGAAACGTTTTTTGACCATAATGAAAACGTGCAAGAAACCGCCGACGTTCTCAATGTTCATCCGAACACGCTCACGTATCGACTAAAGCGGATCGCTGACATCGCGGAACTGGATCTCCATGACATGAACCAAAAAATCAAATTATACATCGATATTAAATTGGCCAAATATGAAGCGCGCGGTTAAATTTGTGGAAATCCACAAAAACCGGGCGCTTCTTTCTCTTTTTTGAACAATGCCTAGCTCTTGTCTCTTCTTTTATACTGTAAGTAAGGCTACTTTTGACGAGGAGGAACCATACTGATGATTATTGGAGTGCCAAAAGAAATTAAAAATAACGAAAACCGCGTTGCCATTACGCCGGCTGGTGTGTTGTCATTCGTTCAGGCAGGACATACGGTGCTGATCGAGAAAGAGGCAGGTATTGGAAGCGGTTTCAGCGACAGCGATTACGCCCGGGCCGGGGCACAAATCATCGAGCGGGCGGAAGATGTTTGGATGCAAGCCGATATGGTGATGAAAGTGAAAGAACCGCTGCCAAGCGAATACGGCTATTTCCGCCCAGGTCTCATTTTGTTCACCTATTTGCATTTGGCCGCTGATCCGGAATTGACGCGCGCCTTAAAAGAAAGCGGCGTCATTGCCATTGCCTATGAGACGGTGCAAGTCGGCCGCACGCTGCCGCTGCTCACGCCGATGAGCGAAGTCGCCGGGCGGATGGCCGCGCAAATCGGGGCGCAATTTTTGGAAAAACCATACGGCGGCAAAGGCATTTTGCTTGGCGGCGTCCCTGGCGTCGCCCGCGGCAAAGTGACGATCATCGGCGGCGGGGTTGTCGGCACGAACGCAGCAAAAGTCGCCGTCGGCCTTGGCGCGGACGTGACGATCATCGACTTGAACGCTGATCGTCTCCGTGAGCTTGACGACATTTTTGGCAACCAAATTACGACGCTCATGTCCAACCCGATGAACATCGCTGAAGCGGTCGCCGAGGCTGACCTTGTCATCGGCGCGGTTCTGATCCCGGGCGCACGGGCGCCGAAGCTCGTCACCGAGGGCATGGTGAAAGCGATGAAGCCGGGTTCGGTCATCGTTGATGTCGCCATCGACCAAGGCGGCATCGTCGAGACGAGCGACCACGTCACGACCCATGACAACCCGACCTACGTCAAGCACGGCGTCGTTCATTACGCCGTTGCCAACATGCCCGGTGCTGTCCCGCGCACCTCGACGATCGCCTTGACGAACGTTACGATGCCGTACGCCTTGCAAATCGCCAATAAAGGCGTCGCCCAAGCCATTGCAGACAACCCGGCGCTTGAGCTTGGCGTCAACGTCGCCAACGGCGAAATCACGTACGAAGCGGTCGCCCGCGACCTCGGCTACCGCTACGTCCCGGCCCGCGAAGCGCTTGGCAAAACATTGGCCGCCAACTAATCGCGAATGGACGCGGCCAGTAGCGCCCTCGGTCGGCCACCTGCTCAATCGCCATCACCGATGGGGCTGACCGAAAAGGTTGGCTGCCTTCCAGATCGGCACAACCGCTCGTGCGGCAGAAGCAGTCAGCACGTATATCGAGCAACGAAAGAGGGTGTCCCGA
>JAAROH010008212.1_pt1 | contig 12059 bp, 14 predicted proteins | sample 7248631 | NCBI WGS metagenome assembly JAAROH01 (sample SAMN09772309, study PRJNA484901) | compost metagenome | isolation source: Vermicomposting unit | place: India
ATTCATCTCCCACCTATAGAGGATGGGAGACTTCTTTCAAGCCTTCGTTAAATAAATATTAATCTAACCAAGCATTTCTTTTATTTTCTCATTTTTATCTATATACAAAAGAAGAGGTAATCCCAATACATAACATGCAACCATCTCACCTAATCCTACCCACAACATTGACGCCACAAGTGGCAATTTAAAAACGACATTCAATTCTATGCCGATTATGACTGCGTTTATTACAACAGGCGGTAGAGGCGCCAAATATCGCTTATATTTAAGATTGGATTTGCCAATATAGTACGTGATTACAGCGCTAATTAAAGTTGCCAGTGAGCCAAAGACAATATCAAATACTCCATTGCCGCCAACCATATTCGCAATTATACATCCTACAAAAAGTCCTAAAATGGAATATGATGAAAAGAAAGGCAAAACCGTAAGTGCTTCAGCTACTCTAACTTGGATCTGTCCGTAGCTTATTGGTGCAAGTGCTATTGTCATAACTGCGTACAAAGCAGCGATCAATGCACCATAGACTATCTTCTTTGTTTTTTTGTTCAATTTTATCTCCTCCGTAGTTTTGTTTATAGACAGGATTTTGCGAACTGTCTTAACTCCATTATACAGTTAAATGGTCATAGGGTCAAACAATTTAACGCCGTCTATCATTTTAAAATGTTGATCAAATGAAAATATCATCATGTTATTTTTAAGCGATGTAGCAGCAATTAGCACATCTGATAAGGGAATAATCTTGCCATCTCTTATCAATTTAAAAGAAAGCCTTCCAGCCTCTATCCAATCTTTGTCATCACATGGTACTGTCGGAATCGAATCAATATACCTTTCAAGCATTTCCAACTCTTTTTTTGTCTTTACTCCTTGAAGAAGTTCAGCAATTATAAGACCCATAATATAAACTCTATCTTGCATCAGCATATCGTCGATAATCTCAGCAATTCCTTGTTTGTTTCTAAAATATTCTATCCATACAGATGTATCAACAAGTATTTTATCTTTCATCTATTTCCATGCTCCTTAATTTTTCAATGTCTGAAGAATCTATTGCAAAGTTTATCTTTCCCTTAAGTTCCATCAAATGCTGCAATTTTTTTATCCTTATGGCATCCTTCAAAGCTTCTTCAACAGCTTTTGACCTATTGTTTGTCTCATACAGCATTTCAGCTTCCTTGAGAATATCCTCAGATACATTTATCGTTGTGCGCATACGATCATCTCCTTCATACTTATGATACATCAAATTGTTATGATAATCAATATGATAGATTTAGACTCAAAATCATACACAATTAATTCATAACCGATTGGCTACTTGATCAGGCCCTAAGCATAAAACGCTTATGTAAGGAATTTTTGGATGCTCATTAAATACATCAAAGTAGCAATTACAAGCTCTGTAAATTCATTTACTGCACCTAATGTATCTCCAGTCATCCCGCCTATTCTCAATGAAATGTACTTTGTGATCGTGTACGCGATAATAGATGAAACAGCTAGAAGTTTCAAAAATACTGTGAATTGGACGAATAAAAAGCCAACAATCGATGTAAATAAAAAGCCCAGCAAAAGCTCTACAGTAGATATCTTGCCGATGATAAGGCCTCCAAGCCCTTCTCCGCCTCTTGCTGATTTTGATACGTACGCTGCTAAAATTATCGAAAAACGTCCAAAGAGAGGCATCAATATTAATGTTGAATATATAAGATTATCTTTGATGTGGGACAAAAACAGTATTTTTAAAATTACTAAAAATACTAAAGCAAGAACTCCATTTGTACCAAGCCTTGAATCCCTCATTATTTCAAGCATTCTATCTTTGCCTTTATTGCTGAAAAGACCATCAAATGTGTCTGCAAACCCGTCTATGTGCATTGCACCTGTTAAAATATACAATGACACCATGGCCATTGTAACGGCTATTTCCCGGGGAAATATATTTTTCACAGCATAAAACATGAGGCTTGCAATAGCGCCAACAACCCAACCTACAAAAGGAAAATATTTGACCATCTTGTGGAAGTCATTTCTGTCTACATTAATTTGAATATTAATAGGTATCCTTGTCATAAATTGAAATGATAATATCAAAACCTTTATTTCTTCCATCATGCTCACCACATTAAAATAAACGGTTATTTTTGTTCTTTATTTCTAAAGGTATGCCTGAAACCATAAAATAAACATAATCAGCATTTTCCGCAATTTTTTTGTTCATCCTGCCTGATATGTCTCTAAATATTCTTCCCAATTTATACTCAGGAACAAGACCCATGCCAACTTCGTTTGTGACTATTATGACATCTTTATCATTCTCTTTAGAGGCAGTAATCAAACCATCAACTTCGGCGCTTATTTTTTCTTCGGCTCTGTCTACATCTTCTAAATTCTTCTCTTCCCACGTCATATCAATTTCTAAAAGTAGATTCGACACCATGACAGTCAGGCAGTCCAAAAGCACAGCTTTTTTGTCTATGCTTCTTATAATATCACGAATGCCATTATAAGCCTCTACTGTATCCCACTCTTTTGGCCTTCTTTCTTTATGCCTTCTAACTCTTTCTTTCATCTCGTCATCAAACGGTATAGATGTAGCGATGTAAAGGACGCTGTAACCACCGTATTTCATTGCAAGGCTTTCTGCAAACTGGCTTTTGCCAGACCTTGCGCCGCCTGTCACCATAATCAAAGCCAATAAAAACACCTTCTTTCAGAAAAATCACTTTAAAACTTCTTTTATAGCTTCTATCAGTTTTACATTATCATCATGGCTTTTTACAGCTACTCTAAAAAACCTGTCATCCAAATACCTGAAATTTGATGCATCTCTAATCAGTATCCCTCTTTTTAATAATTCTTCTTTTAGATCTCCCACATGCATATGTTTAAGCTTTAGCAACATAAAGTTAGTCAATGTATCAAACACGACTAATTCATCTATCTTTTTCATCTCACTTGTCAAATAAGTTATTTCTTCTCTTATATATTTTCTCGTCTTTTCCATAAATTCAACATCTTCAAAAATCCTTCTGCTTACAGCATCAGCAAAAGCATTTACCGTCCATGGTTCTTTGTAAGCTTCCAATCTCTTTATCAAATTTTCACTTCCAAAACCGTATCCAAGGCGTAACCCAGGAAGTCCAAAAAACTTAGTGGCAGCTCTTACAACAAAAAGATTATCGTAATCTTTTATGAAATCTAAAGACTGATATTCTTTATAATCGTATATAAATTCTACGAATGCTTCATCTATCATCATCGGCAAATTAAGCTTTTTTGCTTCCTTCACTATGTATTCCACATCTTTCCGCTTTATTCCCTTTCCTGTAGGATTGTTAGGATTTCCTATGATGACAGAATCTACTTCTAAAAGGCGATTTACTATTTCATCTGCATCAATCACGTATCCATCTTTTTCTGGAATCTCGTAGTACAAAGGATTTCCTCCTGATAATATAACTGCCCTTTCGTATTCTAAAAAAGCAGGAGATGGAATAAGGGGCCTCTTTAACGAAAATGCCCGCACAAATAGGTAGATGAGTTCGGACGCGCCATTGCCGACTATTATGTTCTCATCTTTTAAATTTACATATCTTGAGATAGACCTCTTTAACTGGGCGTAGTTTACATCAGGGTACTTAGTCAAAACCGCAACATCCATAGAGTCTTTTATACATTCTGGAAAGCCAAGAGGGTTTATGTTTGAGCTAAAGTCTATTACATCTTCTTTGTAAACATAAATATTGCCGCCATGCTCATATTTATCCACTTATTTCACCTTCCATCTATGAGTCTACCTAAACGTACAAACGGTTTGTCTAAGAGATTCTCAATTTTTCGCCTATCACCCTCTTTGTAAACTACAATGCAGCACGTTGACGGACCGCCTGACTTTGTATCATCTAAATCAGATTTGTATTCTTTCAAAAACTCCAAACCAGATGACAATTTAAGCACATCAAGCTCATGTTTTATTCCCTTTGACCCTACAGGAATTGCTTCCGCAATTTCGCCGCATCTAAATATTTTTACATAGTCTTTCAGCGAAAGAATATCATGACAGCACAATACCTCTTGTCCAACACGGGGGTAACCAAAAAGCCCTACCTCCATGCCTGCCATAGCCTTTCGTACTTTTAAAGCCTCTTTCTCTGCCTTTCCAATGGCAGTAACGCCCACACCAGTCATTGTTGATGGAAAATTTTCCTCTGTGCTACCAGTTAAAGCAACATCATATATCTCGTTGTCATTTAGCTCTTTTTTTATGCCACCTATGATTTTAATTCCAGTTGGGTTCATCTCATTTGACAGCGTATCCGATATGATGATTGGCCAAGCTCCAATGCACAAAAGCTCAGACACTGCGACCTTTGTCACGGTCCTTCCCACTATCTCTTCATCTACCTTCAATATGTCGCCTTCTTTATTTCCAATTGCACCGATGCTATCGCAAGCTATTGCATATACAGTATCACTTTCATATATTATTAAGACATCTCTATATCTCTCTACCATATCTCATCCTCATTACCTTTTTATCTTAGTTGAGATGGCTTTAAAGATGACTGCCGCTAGAAAAACATTAGCAAACGATGCAATAGTAAGCGGAAATACCATCTGAACGAAAAAGCCCCAACCATATTGAGGAACAAAAATAAGTGTTGCAACAGGTCCATTTAATATAGTACCAACAGCAACTGCTACATAGCTATTAAACTTTTTATACGCAATTGAATAAAAATATGCACATACAGCCATCGATACTGCAATGATGATGTGATTTGGTATTCCAAGTGGAAAACCAGATGTAAGCGCAGTAAAAATATGGCCTAAAGAAATAACGATTGCTCCTATGTAGCTTCCAAAATAAAGGGATGCAAAATACCCAGGCAATGAATCAAACGCAACCGTATTGTAGATTTTAATCATGGCACCAACAGCACTCATGGCTATAAGCATAGCCACAAGCGTCAAAGTTTTTACATTTTTAATCGTTGTTGTTTTTGTATTCATCTATATATACCTCCTGTTAATATTGTTTTAAAAGCAAAGAATAAAATAAGTCCCAGAAAAGATGTCATATACATTATCCTTACAGTATCTTTGATGTGGTCTAATTTAAGTGTTTCTTTGCCATCTCCCAGTTTCGGCTTTAGTTCAGGCTTTCCAAAATAGTAGTTAAGTCCACCTAATTTTACACCTAGAGCACCTGCAATTGCAGCTTCCCCATGTGCACTATTTGGGCTTTCGTGCTTTAATCTATCCCTTTTTAAAATATAGAAGCTGTTTTTATAGTCGTATCCCAACAAAAATGATGACGCTACTATCAGCAGTCCGGTTATCCTTGATGGTATAAAGTTTAATACATCGTCAAGTTTAGCAGACGCATATCCTATGTCTTCGTATTTTTCATTTCTATAGCCAACCATTGAGTCGAGGGTGCTGGAAGCCTTATATGCTAATGCCAACGGTACACCGCCTATAAAAGCATAGAATAAAGGTGCTATTATCCCATCTGATATATTTTCTGCCACCGTCTCAACAGTGCCTCTTATGATATCTCCTAAGTCTAAATTTTCCGTATCACGGCTTACGATGAAAGACAGCATCTTGCGGGCCTCAACTAAGTCATTTCTTTTAAGCGGTTCATAAACCTTATTTGCCGATTTTGCCAAATCGTTAGTAGCAAGACATGTGTAAATTAGAAGTACTTCTGAAATCTTTCCTAAATACACATTCACTTCTTTCAGCATGTAAATGATAAAGTATCCACTTATATAGCTTGTAAAAACAACTATGGCACACAAGAAATAACCCGCAATTCTTTCTTGTCTACCAGTTTTTGTAATTTTTCTCAAATTTCTCTCAATAAAGCTTATCAATTTCCCAATCAGTCTAACCGGATGTGGATATCCTTGCGGATCGCCTATGATGAGATCTAAAATATATGCAGCTACAACGTTCATACTCATTTACAGCCTTTCATTATCTCATATATTCTCCCAATGTCCAAGCTATTTCTGACCACATCCGCAAGCCTGTCGTATTCCCTTTCTTTGAATTTCCTGTAGTCCTCAATATAGTTTATCTCAGATAATCCCTTTGATCTCCTTACTGCATTTATAAATCCTTTTACAAAGTCGCTGTTTTCAAAGATTCCATGGATATACGTTCCAAATACCTTTCCATCGCTGCTGACGCTGCCATCATTCAAATAAGCACTTTTACCATTTCTTAATACAATGCGTGAGAAACTCTTCTCACCTGCATCAGTCAATCCCATGTGTATCTCATATCCATTTACAGCTAGGCCCTTTATAGGAGCCAGTAAATCCGGCAAATCACCAGAAATTTGAGCCTCCACTTGCGTCGTAACCTTTTTCTCTGAAATGACAGTTTCTATGTCTAATAATCCCAGCCCATCTATCTCACTAATAGGTCCTTCAATCAAATGTGGGTCGTATATTTTTTTGCCCATCATCTGGTATCCTCCACATATGCCGACTATGAATTTGCCACATCTCCTTAAGTTTAGTATTTCTTCTGAAATTCCGCTGCTTTTTAATGCATTAAGGTCACCTATCGTATTTTTTGAGCCAGGTATTATCAGTACATCACAATCTCCTATTCTCTCTCCTTTATTGACATACCTAAGGTTTACGTCAGGCAGCTTTTTTAGAGGTTCAAAATCCGTAAAATTGGATATGTGAGGCAAATTTATAACCGCAATGTCTATTAATCCACCGACACCTTTTTTGTAATACACATCTGTAGCTCCATCTTCCTCATCAACATAAACATCTGTATAAGGAACAACACCGATGACATCTTTATCAATTATGTCTTCCAGCATCTTTATTCCCGGTTTTAATATTTCTAAGTCACCTCTAAATTTGTTTATTATGACGCCCTTTACCCTATCCCTTTCACCATCATTTAAAAGCAATAATGTACCTGCAATAGAGGCAAATACACCACCTTTGTCTATATCGCCTACGATAAGAACCGGTGAATTGACTAATTCAGCTAACCCCATATTGACAATATCCTTATCGCGAAGGTTAATCTCCGCAGGGCTTCCGGCTCCTTCTATGACGATTATGTCATATGATTCACTTAGTCTGTCAAAATCCTCTTTTATCATATTTAAAAGTTTGGGCTTAAATTTTTGATACTCAGAGGCATCCATGCTGTCATAAACTCTGCCTCTTAATATAACTTGGCAGTTTTTATCTGAGCTTGGCTTTAACAAAACTGGATTCATCAATACAGACGGTTTTATGCCTGCTGCCTCAGCTTGTACAACTTGTGCTCTCCCCATCTCAAGCCCCTCATCTGTGATAAAGGAATTAAGAGCCATGTTTTGCGACTTAAATGGCGCAACCGAATATCCGTCCTGTTTAAATATCCTGCAAAGTGCAGCAGTCAATAAACTTTTCCCAACGGATGAAGCTGTGCCTTGCAGCATTATCTTAAGTGACATACTTATACATCTCCTGCAGCATAATTTTTGCACTTACCAATAAACCTATTAACAGCATTGGGATATGAAAACAAATTAACATGGACGTATGTTGCTAAACAATTTTTGTATACATATCCACATAACCAATTTTCTTTAGAATTGGGCTTATGAACATCATACGCAAAATTATTAAACTCCCCTGAAACTTTCGAATTATGAAAGACGTGACCCATCGCTACATCCCCTTTTTTAAATAAAACATTATCTTGCAATACATCTGCTTCAACATATCCAAAATTAATTAATCTTTTCGTCATGATTGCATCTAAATCAAATACTCCTATCATTTTGTGCTCATTCCCGTCTAAATCTATTATCCTTTTTGTGAGATACATAAGTCCACCGCATTCGGCGTATACAGGCATTCCAATATCAATATTGTGTTTTAATAAAGATAACATGCGGACATTTTGACTAAGTTTATCTGCAAATACCTCTGGAAAACCGCCACCTATGTAAATCCCTGATATATCTTTTGGAAGAGCTTCATCGTGTAAAGGACTAAAAGGCAGCAATTCCGCTCCTGCTTCTTTTAGTGCATCAAAGCTATCTTGATAATAAAAATTAAATGCTTCATCGTATGCAATAGCAATCTTGACAGTTTCTCTTGTCTTTGCTGTCACTTTTTCTTCAATTAGATCATCTTTTTTGAAATTCACATCGCATACATCGAGAATGCCCTCTACGTCTATAAATTCTCCTATGCTATCGTACAAAATGCTAAAATTGTGATTTTCCTTTATCTCAAATATAGGCATAAGTCCAAGATGCCTTTCAGGCAAACTAATCCTATCATCATGCGGAAGATAGCCAAATGCCTTTATGCCTAAATCTCTTTCGATACATTCTTTTAAAAGCTTGTAGTGCTTTTCACCGCCAACTCTGTTGAAAATTACGCCTGCAATCTTTACATCTCTATCGTATTCTATATATCCTTTTATTAAAGCAGAAACACTTGCAGCCATTCCGGATGCATCAACAACAAGTACAACAGGTAAATTTAAAAGTTTTGCCACATGTGCACTGCTGCCGTAGCTTGTATTATTGATTCCATCGTACATCCCCATGACGCCTTCTACTAAAGCCACATCTCCAGATAAAGCGTGCTTTAAAAAGGACTTTTTCACATAGTCATCTCCAAGCATGTAGACATCCAAATTGTAGGCAGAATTTCCAGATGCAAACCTGTGGTATGCCGCATCTATGTAATCAGGGCCTATTTTAAACGGAATGACTTTTTGCTTTTTAGAAAGATATCCTATTATGCCAATAGTAATTGTAGTTTTTCCTACACCAGAATGGGTTCCGGCTATCATAAATGCTTTGCACAATTTTCAAATCATCCCCTTGTCTTTTTGAAATAACAATAAGCGGTGTATCTGTAATGGGATTTCTTATTACATCTGCATCCACAGAAAAAACCATCTTTATATTTTCTGCAGTTATAACTTCATTTGGCGTCCCTATAGATGCGATCTCTCCATCCTTCATAAGCAAAATAAGGTCACAAAATTGAGATGATAAATTGATGTCATGGAGGACGGCAAAAACGATTATGCCCTTTGCAGTCAATTGTTTAAGTATTGAAAGCAATTCTATCTGATATTTTACATCCAAATGTGAAATCGGCTCATCCAATAGCAAAATCTTAGGCTCTTGAGCCAATGCCCTTGCGATGTAGACCCTTTGCCTTTGCCCACCGCTTAATTCATTCACATACCTATCCTTAAGATCCCATGTGTTTGTAAGAATCATCGCATCTCTTACACTTATTACATCCTCTTTTCTCTCTCTTTGAAATCTCCTTAAATAAGGAGTCCTTCCCATCATAACAACATCATAAGATGTAAATTCAAAGTCAAAATACATATCCTGCGGAACATAGCCGATAATCCTTGCCCTGTCTTTCGAACGCATTTTGTGCACACTTTTGTCCATTATAAATACATTGCCTTTACTGGGCTTCAAATAGCCTGAAATGTTCTTCAAAAGAGTTGTCTTGCCAGAACCATTGCTTCCCAATATGCCAACCATTTTAGAGCCGTCTATCTTAAAATTTACACCTTTCAAAGCCTGAATATCGCCATAATTATAATGGAGATCTTCAACATTTACTATTGTCATTTCACTTGACCTCTTTATTTTTATTTTTGACAAGAAGATACAAGAAAAAAGGTCCACCACAAGCGGCAGTTATTATGCCAACTGGTATTTCTACTGGAGCCATCACAATCCTTGCCAGCATGTCAGCCAATACCAAAAACGCTGCACCTAATATGCCGCTAAAAGGCACTAAAGCCCTGTTATCAGATCCTATAATTAGCCTTGATATGTGCGGCACTATAAGCCCTACAAAGCCGATAATTCCTCCTGCTGAAACAGAAGACGCTGTTATTAAAGAACCTACAATCAATATGATTTTTTTAACTCTTTCTGTATCAATCCCTAGATGCTCAGCTATCTCTTCACCTGTCATCATCACATTAAGATCTCTAGAAAACACGTATAACGCAATACATCCAATAAATATAATTGGAACTGTATAAAAAATCTGACTCCAGCTAATAAGACTAAATCCTCCCATGGTCCAAAAGACTATCTGGGACATCTCATTATGATTTAAAAGCATCATTAGAGAAATAATAGAAGACATAAAAGCGCTTATGGCAATCCCCGCAAGAAGCATCGTCTGCATAGATACGTTTGGACCTTTTTTAGATAGCATATAAACCACGTAAATTGTAACAAGCGCTGATGCAAATGCCATAAATTGAAGTCCAAAAAGTCCTAATCCTAATACAATTGCAATCGATGCGCCAAAAGCAGCACCTGATGATATACCCAAAACATAAGGATCTGCCATTGGATTTTTCAAAAGCCCTTGAAAGAATGTGCCAGCAACAGAAAGCCCCATTCCTGTAAAAGCAGCTTCAATTATCCTCGGAAGCCTAAGCTTTAACAATATCATTCTATCTGTATTGTTGCCACCGCCAAAAATGATATCAACAATACTTTTTAATGGAATTTTGACTGCACCCACTGATGCAGAAAACATCAGCGATGCAATCAATATCACAATAGAGATTGACAAATAAAAACTTTTTTTGACTTTCAATTTATTTGAATGCCTCCGGATGTAAATCTTTTGCAATTTCTTCAAGACCTAAAACAATCCTGTTAGATGGCTTAGTTATAATATCATCATTTGAAATTATAAATATTTTGCCATCCTTTGCTGCCTTTGTATCCTTATAACCCGGCATATTTTTAATGTTATTAGCATTTGTGGCATGTTGTGATGTAATTATCACGTCAGGATTCTTCTGCATCAATTTTTCCATGCTGTACTGTGCCCATCCGTTTGCATCACTTGCTACATTATTTCCTCCAGCCAATGTAATAAGCTCATCAATAAACGTACCTTTGCCAGCCGTCCAGTTTCCATTTGTATCAACAACATAAAACACATTTACTTTCGGTAAATCTTTGACTTTATAATTGATTTCTTTGATCTTATCTTTCATCTTATTTATGATCTCATTACCCTTTTCTACATTACCTATGATTTCGCCTAATATCTTTATTGAGTCATATATCTGGTTTATGTTTTGAGCTTCTAGTACAACGACCGGTATACCTGATTTCTGGAGGGTCTCCATTTGATCTTTTCCAGAAAGATTTGACGCAAAAACTATATCAGGCTTTTGTGCCAATATAGCTTCAATATTAGGCCCTTCATATCCTCCAACTTTTGCAACGCTTTTTACCTCTGGGGGATAATTATCGTAATTGGTAACGCCGACAACATCCTTGCCTGCACCTATTGCATAAATTAATTCTGTTGTAGATGGGGATAACGACACGATTCTTTTAGGCTCTTTTTTTATCGTTACTTGTCTACCCATGAAATCAGTAATCTTTAATGGAAATGTGACTTTAACTTCAGTTTTCGTCGTATTTTCATTTGTTGCTGTTTTTTCTTGAGTTTTTTGAGAGCATGAGACAAGACTTAATGAAAGCACTGCTATCATGATAAAAACTACAATATTTTTAATCCACTTTTTCACTTAGATCATCTCCTTAGTGCATTTACATCTCTCAATTTATTCCCCCAAAACTATTTTTTACAACTGTATTCTAATCAGCACAATTTGTCGCTACAATAAATTAAGGCATACCGAGAAGGTATGCCCCATATTTTTCAAAGCAAATATGTACCACATTACCAACCTCCCCTCCGAAGGTGTTTTTCACATCTTAAGGCAGGTCTCCTGGCTTGCGATTCATCTTTAGCTCAACCTTCCCGGTTTCACCAGTGGTATTTTGAGCCTCATCATCGCTTACAGTAGCGGGGGCTGCAGCGGCTTCTCACCGCTTTCCCTATTAACCTTTCGGACCTTAAGACTATATTTAGTTTAACTATATTATATCTTTATTACAAAATTGCGTCAACGTAAATTTTTAACCTTTATTTGCACTAATTTGTCATGAATCTATCATCTCATCCTGTATAAATTTTTAC
>JAAROH010008213.1_pt1 | contig 12052 bp, 9 predicted proteins | sample 7248631 | NCBI WGS metagenome assembly JAAROH01 (sample SAMN09772309, study PRJNA484901) | compost metagenome | isolation source: Vermicomposting unit | place: India
GTTTCCTTTGGTCGATGAAAAAAAGTGTGCACTGTTGCAAGGCTTTTCTATTTGAAAAACGATGCTGGGAAGCGGTTGCGCGAGTAAATCACCGCCCCTCTAGCGGCTTCCTCTTTATTCTTTGTCGATTTGATATTTTCGGATGCGGTATTGCAAGTTTTGCCGGCTTAGGCCAAGCGCTTTGGCGGTTTTGGTGATGTTGAAGCCGTGATGCTGCAGCGCCTTGCGAATGTAGTAAATTTCAACCTCTTCCATGTATCGGTCAAGCGGCAAAATATCATCCGTATCGAATAGAAAATCGGTCTTGGCCTCGTCAGGGGTAAGCTTGGCCCGGAAATACGCCGGCAGATGGGCGAGCGTGATCACCGTGTCTTGTTCCATCGTTTCCATCGTTTTGAAGATGACGGCCTCTAGTTCGCGCACATTGCCGGGCCAGCGGTAAGCGAGAAACGCCTCTTGCACATCCTCATCGAGCCCTTCCACCGTCAACCCATAGCGTTCATTGCCTTGGCGGATGAAATGAGCGGCCAACGGCAAAATGTCCTCCCTTCTCTCGCGCAGCGGGGGCAACACGATGCAATGGACGGCGAGCTGGTAGTAAAGCGGCTTCAGCAGTTCCCCCGTTTGCACGGCGTCAATGGGGTCGCCGCTTGTCGAAGTGATGAGGCGGACATCGGCCCGAACAGGTTCATGGCCTTGGGCGCGGACAAACTGTTTTTCTTGCAGGAAACGGGCGAGTTTTTGTTGGAGCGGCAGACTTAACGAGTCAATGTCGTCAAGCAGGACGGTGCCGCCGTTCGCCTGTTCGAACAAGCCGGGCTGAATCTCGCCGTTTGCTTCGCTGCCAAACAGCATCGTTTCCAACCAGTCGTCGGGGAGCGACAAACACGTTTGCGCCAAAAACGGTTTGGCGCGCCGCTCGCTTTCATAGTGAATGCAAGAGGCGAGCAAATCTTTTCCCGTTCCTTTTTCGCCGATGAGCAGCACAGGCGCGTCAGAGCGGGCGGCATGGCGGGCTAGGCGGACCGCCGTTTGCATCGCCTCGCTTTGGCCGATGATGTCAGCCAGCGTCCGTCCCGGTTCGCTGCGCTGGTACTGCTCGGCGATCAGTTTGCGAAACTTTGTGACATCTTTGGCGATTTCCACTGCCCCGATGATGCGCCCGTCTTTCCGCAAAGGGTATGTTTGATTGACCGTTGTCACGGCTTGCCCTTTGTTATTGAAATACGTTTGCTGCTTGTTCAAAATGCTTTCGCCGGTGCGCAGCGCTTCAAGCAAGGTGCTCGGCTGCTCCGGATGAAAGCGGAAGACGTCTAAAATGTTTTTATCGAGCACATCTTCCACATCCATGCCCTCGATTTCCCGCATTTTTCGATTGTAAATAACCGTTTTTCCATGCTGATCGACAGCGTGGATGCCAAGGTCGATCATTTCGAGAATTTGCTCGTACATCGATAAAAGCGTTTCCATCTCCCGGTTCACGATCAGCACCTCTCTTTTCCTTGTATTATAGCATAAGCCATTGCGAAAAAGTGGAATCTTCGATACGGAAGGAGAAATGGGAAAAATTTTTTTGCTAAATATATTGAAAATAGAAAAAAGAATCAACATAATAGAGATAGGAAGCAAGTTTAATTGAAAAAATTTTTTGCTTGATGATGAGCGCTGCTTGTTCGATGAAAATGTAAGCGATTCCGATTCGATCTGTTAAGGAAGGAGAGTGTGGGGAATGCCACCAGCACAAGAATTAAAGCGCGAATTAAAAAGCAGGCACTTGTTTATGATCGCCCTTGGCGGGGTGATCGGCACGGGGTTGTTTTTAGGATCCGGTTATACGATTCATGAGGCGGGGCCGGGGGGAGCGGTGGCCGCTTACTTATTTGGCGGTCTCGTCATGTATTTGACGATGCTTTCGCTAGGGGAATTGGCGGTGAGAATCCCCGATGCCGGGTCGTATCAGACGTATGCGACGAAATTCATCTCACCGGCTGCCGGCTACTGCATCGGCTGGCTGTCTTGGCTCAATTGGTCGGTGACGGTCGGCATCGAGCTGCTCACGGTCAGCATTTTGATGAAGCGATGGTTTCCCGATGTGCCGACATGGGTGTTTTGTGCGGTTTTTGCCTTGTTGTTGTTTTTGATCAACGCCTTGTCTGTCAAAGGGTTTGGCGAGGTCGAGTTTTGGTTTTCCAGCGTGAAAGTGCTGACGGTGATCGCCTTTATTGTGCTTGGATTAGCGGCGATGTTTGGCGTCATCCAGATGAAAAACGGGCAGCCTGCTCCGTTTTTCACGAACTATACGGATCATGGCGGTTTGTTTCCAAAAGGGTTTTGGGCGATTTTTTCAACCATGATATTGGTTAACTTTTCTTTCCAAGGGACGGAACTGGTCGGCGTGGCTGCCGGGGAAAGCCGCGAGCCGGAGAAGACGGTGCCGGTGGCGTTGCGCAATACGGTATGGCGCATTTTGATCTTCTTCATTCTGGCGATTTTTGTGCTGGCCGGTTTGTTTCCGTGGGAGAAGGCGGGTGTGGTGAAAAGTCCATTTGTGGTCGTTTTTGACAATATTGGCATTCCGTATGCGGCCGATATCATGAATTTTGTCATCATTACGGCAGTGCTGTCGGTGGCCAATTCAGGATTGTACGCAACGTCGCGCGTGCTTTGGTCGATGTCGCGCCAAGGAATGGTGACTCCGTTTTTCAGCAAACTGTCGAAGCGCGGCGTGCCGCTTAACGCGCTGATCGCCAGCATTGCCATCGGATGCTTGTCGCTGTTATGCAGCATTTACGCGGAAGATACGGTGTATGTTTGGTTGACGGCGATCGCTGGGTTTGGCGCGGTGACCGTCTGGGCGTCGATTGCGCTGTCGAGCTATTTGGGGCGGAAGGCGTTTTTGCGCGAGGGCGGCGATGTGCGCGATTTGAAGTATCGGACGCCGCTGTATCCATTTGTGCCGCTGGCGGCGTTTGCGTTAAATATGGTGACGATCATCGGATTGGCCTTTATCCCCGATCAGCGGATCGCGCTTTACTGCGGGATTCCGTTTTTGCTCGCTTGTTATGGCTACTACCACTTGGTGGCGAAAAAACGGCTTCGGCCTTTGAACGTGGAAAAAGAGGAGCTGACGGTGGCCAAGTAAAAATCATTGAAAAAAGCCATAATTATTTGCATAATATAACTATGAAACCGTTTTATAACGAAAAAATTTTTTGCTTGTTAAAAAGGAGGACGACGAAATGGTGCAGCCGTACAGACATGAACCGCTCACCAACTTTACTGTGGAAGCGAACCGGGACGCGTTTTTGGCAGCGCTCAAGAAAGTGGAATTGGAGCTTGGGCGCGATTATCCGCTCGTGATCGGCGGCGAGCGCATCATGACCGAGGACAAGATCACGTCGATCAATCCGGCCAATAAGGCGGAGGTGGTCGGCCGGGTGGCGAAAGCGAATCAAGAGCTCGCCGAACGGGCGATGAAAGCCGCCGATGAAGCGTTCCGCACGTGGAGCCGGACGAGTCCGGAAGCGCGGGCCGATATTTTGTTCCGGGCGGCGGCGATCGTGCGCCGGCGCAAGCATGAATTTTCCGCTTGGTTGGTGAAAGAAGCCGGCAAGCCGTGGCGGGAAGCGGATGCCGATACAGCCGAAGCGATCGACTTTATGGAATATTACGGCCGACAAATGTTGAAGTTGAAAGACGGCATTCCGGTGGAAAGCCGTCCGGGGGAAACGAACCGCTTTTTCTACATCCCGCTTGGCGTCGGCGTCGTCATCTCACCATGGAACTTCCCGTTTGCCATTATGGCGGGGACAACGGTCGCTTCGCTTGTGACGGGCAATACGGTGCTGCTGAAACCGGCGAGCGCCACGCCGGTGGTGGCGTATAAATTTGTGGAAGTGTTGGAAGAAGCGGGACTGCCGGCTGGTGTCCTCAACTACATCCCGGGCAGCGGGGCCGAAGTGGGCGACTATTTGGTCGACCATCCGCGCACGCGGTTTATCAGCTTCACCGGCTCGCGCGATGTTGGCATCCGCATTTACGAGCGGGCAGCGAAAGTGCACCCGGGACAAATTTGGCTGAAGCGCGTCATCGCGGAAATGGGCGGCAAAGACGCCATCGTTGTGGATAAGGAAGCCGATCTGGAACTGGCGGCGCAATCGATTGTCGCCTCGGCGTTTGGCTTTTCGGGGCAAAAATGTTCGGCGTGCTCGCGCGCGATCATTGTTGAAGATGTGTATGATCAAGTGTTGAACCGCGTCGTCGAGCTGACAAAGCAGCTCAACGTCGGCGACCCGGCGGAGCAAGCGACGTTTATGGGGCCAGTGATCGACCAAAACGCGTACAACAAAATTATGGAATATATCGAAATCGGAAAACAGGAAGGCCGTCTGATGACCGGCGGAGAAGGAGACGATGCAAAAGGCTTCTTCATCCAGCCGACAGTGTTTGCCGATGTTGATCCGAATGCGCGCATTATGCAGGAAGAAATTTTCGGTCCAGTCGTCGCGTTCGCCAAAGCGCACGACTTTGACCATGCGCTTGAGATCGCGAACAACACAGAATACGGTCTGACAGGCGCTGTCATTTCCCGCAACCGAGCGAATCTTGAAAAAGCGCGGCAAGAATTCCATGTCGGCAACTTGTATTTCAATCGCGGCTGCACGGGTGCGATCGTCGGCTATCAACCGTTTGGCGGCTTCAATATGTCAGGGACGGACTCGAAAGCCGGCGGTCCGGATTACTTACTCCTCCATATGCAAGCGAAAACGGTATCGGAAATGTTTTAAGGCAAAGGGGCTGACCCAACAGGCGATCTCCCCTCAAGAAAGACACAACATATTGTGTGGCAGGGAAGCGGCTGGTGCTTATATAGCGATGAGAGAGGGTGTCCCAGTCCTTTTGGGACACCCGCTTTTGCAACGCAACGAAGAAAACGGAAAGGAGCGGTGAAGGTGACAACTAAATCGGAACAGCTCATTGCGAAGACGGAACAATACGGGGCGCGCAATTACCATCCGCTGCCGATCGTCATCTCGGAAGCGGAAGGAGTATGGGTGAAAGACCCGGAAGGCAACCGCTATATGGATATGTTAAGCGCTTATTCGGCGGTGAACCAAGGCCATCGCCATCCGAAAATTATTGCGGCCCTGAAAAAGCAGGCGGATCGTGTCACGCTCACGTCGCGCGCGTTCCATAACGACCAGCTCGGTCCGTGGTACGAGAAAGTATGCCGATTGACAAAAAAAGAAATGGTGCTGCCGATGAACACGGGCGCCGAAGCGGTGGAAACGGCGCTCAAAGCGGCGCGCCGCTGGGCGTATGACGTCAAAGGCGTCCCGGACAACCAAGCCGAAATCATCGTTTGTGAAGGAAACTTCCACGGCCGGACGCTTGCCGCCGTGTCGCTGTCGTCCGAACCGGCTTATAAACGCGGGTTTGGGCCGCTGTTGCCGGGCGTGAAAATCATCCCGTACGGCGATATCGAAGCGCTGAAAGCCGCGATCACACCGAATACAGCGGCGTTTCTTGTCGAGCCGATCCAAGGCGAAGCGGGCATCCGCATCCCGCCGCAAGGATTTTTAAAAGCGGCGTATGACGTATGCAAGCAACATAACGTCTTGTTCATCGCGGACGAAATTCAAACCGGGCTCGGCCGGACCGGGAAGTTGTTTGCCTGCGACTGGGAAGAGGTTGTGCCGGATATGTATATTTTAGGAAAAGCGTTGGGCGGCGGGGTGTTCCCGATTTCGTGCGTCGTCGCCAATCGCGATATTTTGTCGGTGTTTGAACCCGGCTCGCACGGCTCGACGTTCGGCGGCAACCCGCTCGCTTGCGCGGTGTCGATTGCAGCGCTCGAGGTGATTGAAGAAGAGCGTCTAGCGGAGCGTTCGCTTGAACTTGGCGAATACTTCCTTTCGAAACTAAAACAAATTCAAAACGAGGATATTAAAGAAATTCGCGGCCGCGGCTTGTTTATCGGCGTTGAGCTGCATGGCCCGGCGCGTCCGTACTGTGAGGCGCTGAAAGAGCAAGGCTTGCTTTGCAAGGAAACACACGAGACGGTCATTCGCTTCGCGCCACCGCTCATCGTGACAAAAGAAGAGTTGGACTGGGCGCTTGAGCGGATTGTGAACGTTTTATCCCGGCCGGTTTCCAGTCCAAACGAATGAGAATGCAATGCGAATAGGCTGTGAAGCGAAAGAGGGTTGCGAATCTCGTTCAACAAGAGAGCATATCGCTTGAATGGAATGCGAATAGGCTGTGAAGCGAAAGAGGGAGCTGATTCAAACGCCCGCCCAATCAAGTGTGGGGCTGGAATCAGCTCCTGTTATTTTTGCGGTCACCGCGCATTTTCTGCTAAGATAGGAGAAAGGATGGTACGGATGGAGCATATCATACAGAGACGAAGAGCGAGTGAATGGAGGAAGAACTGTGCAGGCGTGGATCACTGATTTTATGGAGCAATTTGGCTATATCGGCATTTTCCTCATGATCGCGCTGGAAAATATCTTTCCGCCGATTCCGTCGGAAGTCATTTTGCCGTTTGGCGGGTTTATGACGACCTACACCACCTTGACGGTTCCCGGCGTCATTGCGGCAGCGACAGCGGGTTCGGTTGTTGGGGCGATCGTGCTGTACGGCATCGGCCGGCTGTTGTCGGTCGAGCGGCTTGGGCGGATCGTTGACCGTTGGGGCGGATGGCTGCGGGTGAAGACGGAAGACATCGATAAGGCGAACCGGACGTTTCAGCGCTACGGGGTGTGGGCGGTATTCGTTGGCCGCATGATTCCGCTCGTGCGCAGCTTGATTTCGATTCCCGCCGGCATGGCGAAGATGAACGTGTGGCTGTTTGTCTGGCTGTCGGTGCTCGGCACGCTTATTTGGAATACGATTTTAATCTCGATCGGGGCGGCGCTCGGTGAGTCGTGGGGGAAAGTATCGGAAGTGATTGGGATGTACGCTGAAGTGGTGTATGTCCTTATTGCTGCGGTTATTGTGGTTGGAGCGATCCGCGTTTGGAAGCGGCGCCAGGCTTCTTAATTCCGACATCGTAAAAAATGGTTTGGTCAAAAAGGGCTGCCCCAAGGCTGTTTTTTCGGCTTGGAGCAGCCCTTCTCGCAAACGGAAAACTTCCCGCTCCCACGTGAAACGGGAGTAGAGGCGAACGGGCTTTGTTGCCTGTGAGCTTTTTCATGGTCGTTAAAAGGTTCCGCGCTTCCATAACAAATAAATGAAGTATGGTGCACCGATGATTGACGCCACCACTCCTGCCGGAAGCGGTTCGGCGAGAACGTTGCGCCCGATCGTATCAGCGGCAAGCAGCAGCCAACCGCCGATGAGCATCGCTGCCGGAATGGCCCGCTCATGGCGCGGGCCGACGATCATTTTGGCGATATGCGGCGCCATTAAGCCGATAAAGGGGATGCCCCCGGTTACAGCGACGGCCGCTGCCGCGACGGCAACGGCGGTTGTCATCAGCACGAGCCGCTCGCGGCGAACATGGACGCCGACCCCGATGGCGACCGGATCGCCTAAATGCAAAAGGTTTAGCCGTTTCGCCCGATACAGGCCGATTAACGCACCGATGACAAGCCACGGCAGCATCGCCCAAATAAACGGCCAATCATCGCCCCAAATGTTGCCGTAAAGCCATCTGGCGATAAAGTCGACTTTCGTTCGGTCCGCGGCGGAAATGATGACGATCATGAGCCCGGAGAGCGCCATCGAAAATCCGACCCCGGTCAAGATGAAGGACACCGGCTGCAGCCCGGTTGTTTGATTGTAAGAAACGGCGTAAATGGCCGCTGCCGTCAACAGCGCTCCGACGAAAGCGACGAGCGGCAGCGCGTAAAGAAACGTCCCGGCTTCAATCGGGAAAAATAAAAAGAATATAGCGACGCCCGCGCCGGCACCGGCGTTGATGCCCAATATGCCCGGATCGGCGAGCTCATTTCGGGTGATGCCTTGCAGCATCGCTCCCGATAGGGCGAGCGCCATCCCGGCGAGCAACGTAATCACGATACGCGGCAGGCGGAGAGAAAACAAAATAAATTCTTCTTGCATCGAGCCGTAGCCAAACAGCGTCGGCACGATGCGTTCGTACGGGAGCGGCGCCTCGCCGGTGCCCAACGCGATGGCGGCTGTTGCGGCAATAAGCAACAAAAGCAGCCCCAACACGATCGTGATGCGTATTCTCATTCAAAGCCCCTCCCTTTTTTTCGCACGACAAACAGGAAAAACGGCAAGCCGATCACCGCAATGATGGCTGCCACCGGCGTTTCAAACGGGGCGTTGACCGTACGGGCCGCCGTATCGGCGCCGACCATGCCGGCCGCGCCGACCGTAGCCGACAGCGGGATGATGAATCGGTAATCGGCGCCGGCGATTGCGCGCACAAGATGAGGGATCATCAAGCCGATGAAGGTGATGTTGCCGGCGATGGCGACCGACGCTCCTGTCAATAAAAAGATAGCCAAAAATAGCCATGCTTTGACAATCGCTGTGTTTTGCCCGACGCCGACGGCGACGTCTTCGCTCAAGCTAAGAATCGTCAGCTGCCGCGAATACCGTACGGCAATGGCGAGCCCGATCACGATGAGCGGAATGATGACTGACAGCTGTTTCCACGACGTTCCGGCTACCCCGCCCGATGTCCACATCGAAACGTCTTTGGAAATATGAAAATAAAGGCCAACCCCTTCAGCGACGGCAAACAAAAGCGCTGAGATTGCCGAGCCGGCTAAGACGATGCGCAATGGTGAAAAGCCGCCTTTGCGGGCGGCGCCGATGCCAAAGACCATCCCCGCCCCGGCAGCCGCCCCAAGCAGACAAGCGACGGTGATTGAGAGATAATGGGCGGAAGGAAAACAGGCCATCGTTATGGCCAACGCTGCGTTCGCTCCAGCGGTTAGGCCAAGCAGTCCCGGGTCAGCGAGCGGATTGCGTGTCATTCCTTGCATGATCGCCCCGGCGACGGCGAGTCCGGCGCCGACAAAGGCCGCCGCTGTTTCCCGCGGCAGACGGAGCTCGCGAATCACGTCAAGCTGTTTGCCTTGTTCGTTGGAGAAGAGCGCCCGCCATACGTCGCTCCACGTCGTGTCAGCGACACCGATCGCCATCGAGCTCAACCACACGGCCAGCAGCAGGACAAGTGAGAAGGGAAACGTATAACGAAACGGCCCGCGTCGGCGGTTGGCTTCCATCGGCGGATTCCTCCTTTTCACAAGAAAGGACGGGACATTCACTGCGTGTGAACGCCCGTCTCATCTGTTATTGGCCCAAAAAATGTTTTTTAAAGAAATCGAGCTGGTAGTCTAACGTAATTGGGTCATTGAAATAAAACGCCTTGGCATCAGCGACGAACAGATGGCCGTTTTTGACCGCCGGGATGTTTTTAAACGTGTTCGTTTCCATAAACGAGGTGTCGCCATCACTGTTTTTGCTTAAGATGAGGTAGTCGCCGACAAACTGCGGCAGCGCTTCAAGGGAAACGGCGTAATAACCCGGTTTCAGCGCCTGCTCTTCGACAGCTTTTGGCATTTTCAGCTTCATTTCTTGATACAAAATTTCCGTGCCGCGCGCCCAATTGTTGCCGAACACATACAGCTGCTTATCAAAGTTTTCCGCTACGGTGACGGTCGCGTTTTCGCCGATTTTCGCTCGGATGTCTTCCCCGGCTTGTTGTGCCCGTTGTTTGAAGTCGTCAATCCACGCTTTCGCTTCTTTTTCTTTATTTAACAGTTTGCCGATTTCCAAAAACTGTGTCAAGTAGTCGACTTTTCCGTATGTAAACGTGACAGTTGGAGCGATTTTGCTTAATTTGTCAACGTTTTTTGTATTCGATAATCCGATAATTAAATCCGGTTTTAATGCCACAATTTTTTCAATGTCTTCGTCTGTCACTACTTGTGCGTCTTTCAGTTTATCCTGAAAGAGCGGGCTCATTTTTGACCACGAATCCACACCGACAATGGGAACGCCTAAGGCAAGCACATGGCCGGCAAACGTCGATAAGACGACGACTCGTTTCGGATCAGCCGGCACTTTCACCGGTCCGTTTTCCGACTGGTACGTAATCGTTTCCGGCTTTTTTTCCTTTGGTGAAGCGCTGTTGTTCTTGTTGTCGCCCGCTGTGTTGCCGCAGGCGCTTAACACAAGGATAAAAAGAAGCAACAAGGAAAGCCATGTTTTCCTCATGATGAATAAGCCTCCTTAAGTAAATGATAGGTGAAACAAACCGGCTTGTTCGTCCGCGGGTCGCGGCCGATGTCAGCGTCAATGCCAAACACGTCGCGAAGCACATCGCGGCAAATGACGTCTTCGCTCGGCCCCGCTTTGACGATTTGGCCCGCTTTCATAGCGATCACATAGTCGGCAAACCGCGCCGCTTGGTTAATGTCATGGAGCACCATCACAATTGTCCGCCCTTCTTCTTTGTTCAGCCGTTCAAGCAGCTCGAGCACCTCAAGCTGATGGGCGATGTCCAAATACGTCGTCGGTTCGTCCAAAAAGATGATGTCCGTCTCTTGCGCGAGCGCCATGGCGATCCAGACGCGCTGCCGCTGTCCGCCGGAGAGGGCATCAACCGGCCGATGTTTCAACTCGGCTGTTTTTGTCACGGCAAGCGCCCAGTCGATCGCTTCGTAATCTTTTTTTGTTAAACGGCCAAATCCTCTTTGATAAGGAAAGCGGCCGTACGAGACGAGCTCACCGACGGTCAATCCGCTTGTCGCTTCCGGCGTCTGCGGCAAAATGGCCATTTTTTTCGCCAGCTCTTTCGTTGGCTGTTGTGAAATCGCTCGGCCATCCAACATCACCGCCCCGGATTGCGGGGAAATGATGCGCGTCAGCGTCTTGAGCAGCGTCGACTTGCCGCACCCGTTCGGACCGATCATGGCGGTGATTTGCCGGTCGGGAATGCGGACGGACAAGCGTTCAAAAATCGTCCGGTCATCGTAGCGGACGGTCAGTCCTTCGGCGTATAGGCGGACCATGCGGCCACCTCCTTTTGAACTAGGAAAATGATAATCAATATCAATAACAATCTTATTATAGCGAATCCGATGAAAAACGCAATGATTTTTTAAAAATAACAATCTGTTTTACTTGCGAACAAGGCATCCATTTGCGTGGTCTCGATGGTCGACCAAAAGATGCGCATCGTTCAAAGAAACGGTCATCGCCAAACTGTTTGACTCGGGCGTGTCCATGGAATCGTCGGCATGGCCGTCTAAATTCACGGCGGCTTCCGCTTCGAGACGATGAAGCCGACGAATACGTTTGACGCTCATCGCTTGGCGCAATACGCGAAGGAAAAAGGAAGCTTGATGATGTCGTCGAACGGCTGTTTTTCGCGTATTTCACCGAATCAAAGCGAATCAGCGACCGCGCCGTGCTCCTTGACATCGCGGAAGCGGCCCGGCTTGACCGAAGCGAGACGGAAGCGGTGCTTCATGGCAGCCGCTACACAGAGCAAGTGCGAAACGATGAAGCGGAAGCGGCCCGGCTTGGTGTCCGCGGTGTGCCGTTTTTCGTGCTGAATAGAAAGTATGCCATTTCTGGGGCTCAGCCGGTCGATGTGTTCCGGCGGGCGCTAGAAACAGTGTGGGAGGAGGAACAACAAGCTTTGCCGTTGCGGCCGCTCGCTGACGGAGGCGGGGCATGCACGGACGGCAACTGCTCGATCGACGAATCCGTCCGTTAAGCAAATGAACAACCGGCTCGAGTCCTCCGAGCCGGTTGTTTTTTGCCATTCCTATTGAGGTGAGGCCGGTAGGATGAAGGCAAATCAGCCTCGCTTTACAAACAGCGGCAAGTCCGTATGCCCCATCGCGCGGACGTAGGCGAACAGCTGGCCTTTATGGTGGATTTCGTGATCCATCGCCATTTGCAGCAGCTGCGTGGTTGGGATGTGAATGCCAAAGTCGGAAACATCAATTTGCAACATGGCGGGCTCTTCATCGATCATCACGTTTACCGCTCCACCCCTAGGAGGCTGGTGATTTAAGGGAGCAAGCCTCTTATCAAGCCTGTTTCTCAAATAGAAAAACCT
>JAAROH010008215.1_pt1 | contig 12012 bp, 11 predicted proteins | sample 7248631 | NCBI WGS metagenome assembly JAAROH01 (sample SAMN09772309, study PRJNA484901) | compost metagenome | isolation source: Vermicomposting unit | place: India
TTTCATGTCTATTGAACCTTACGGTTCAAGGGCTTTGAGTTATGAAATTGATTCAATTATGTTGAAATTACATTTCGTTTACTTTTGCCTTAACGGTAGCTTCACTGGTATTACTCGTAGTAGTTGCGTTCTCCTGTCTCGAGTAATAAAACAAAGAGATAAAAGCAATTAGAACTACGAAAGTACCTAGTAAATAGAAAACTAAATTATAACCAACGTTTTTCGCTATCCCTCCAACCACTAATCCGGAGACAAGAAGCATTACTGAAGTTAGGAAACCAATCGTGCTTTGAATCCTGCCCGCGTACTCATTATCAGTTATGCTCATAACTTTTGTATTTAACCAGGTTCGTGTAATTACAACACAAGATCCGATTATAAACGTTATAAGCATAGCAGTTGATAGATTCTGACTAGAACCGAATAAACCTTCGAATAATCCAAGAGCAAGTATAGAAACGAAAATAAAATATTTGTCGTTTACTCTTTTTTTAGTTAAAGAAGCTAGTATAAACCCTGAGAGCATTGCACCAATTGCGTAGCATAGGTTAATAAGTCCATAAGCGGATGCATCTAACTTCAGTAAATCCATTGTAAAAGCCCCAACTAGAACATTGTTAACTTGTACACAGAAGGTTGGCACTAATAATAACAAGATTGTAACAAATAGTATGAACTTAGTTTTAACATACTTTAGAACCTCGAACTGTGTTTTTAAAATGGCAAACTTCTGGGGCTTTACTGAAAAAGAAGCCTTAGTTTTATTCATCAAAATAATACAAATAGCAGACACTAGAAAGGTACATCCATCAATAAAAAGAGCAGTCATCGTACCAAAAGAACTAATAACGAGACCGGCTGTACCAGTTCCTATGAGCATTCCAGCCTGTGTTAATGATTCAGTCAAAGAATTGGCACGTAGTAGATTAGCTTTTCCCACGACTTCCTGAATATAGGCACGAATCCCTGGAAAGAAGAAAGTGTTGCCAATAGAAATAAGTAGCGCCATGCTATAAATATAAAACTGATTGAGAAGGCCATAATAGCCAAGACCCACTGTAACAAAAACTACAATGCCTTGTAAAAGATTCATCAGAAAACAATTGATACGTCGATCCATACAATCTGCGACATAGCCTGCATATGGGGCTAAGAATATGCCTGGTAATGCTCGGATACAGAGGAGTATCCCGATTGATAAGGGGCTCTTTGTCATCTCCAACAATAGCCATGGTAATGCAATACCATGCATACCTGTCCCCAAAAAATTGATAATGGTCGAAGCTAGATAGAGGGAGAATGTTCTGGTAAACAATTTCTCATTGTGTTCTTTAACCAATCCTACCCCCCCATTCCTCTTCCCATACTAGTTCGTTCATATACCATTCGTTCAATTGATTCAATCTGGACTCAACCATCTTTTCGGTCGTTCCCTTTACAATTAAGGTCGCAATACTATCAACACTTGAAGCTGCGTTCTGAAGAGTTTGGCCCGGTTGAACAGACGAAGTATAGTCGACTACCCATTCGAATGGTACCACTTTTGGCAAGTGTAACAATTTTCCGTTTTTTGGTGGGACAATTAGAAAACCTGCTAATTGATCTGCTTTCTGAGTTAATTGTGGAGTTTCATCAAGTCCACATTGGAGACGAATCCATAAACGATTTAAATCAATACCAAATACCTCCCTAATTGTATCGATTATCCGTCCTCCGCCCGTTCTACTGGCAATCTCACACAAGAGTAATCGATCATCATCAGTATGGAAAAACTCTGCATGAAATGCCAAAATTGGAGCTCCCGGTAATGAAGCAAGAACAGTACTCAAGGCTTGATGCAATCGATTGCTTATTCTGCTTTTTTTGTCAAGTATAACACTGCCTAAACTTGCTCCTTTAGTAAAGGCTAAACATCCATTTATATAACGGGAAGCGCATGAAAATAAAATTTCCCCGTTCCGCATTATACCGTCGACATGGTACATTTCGCCGGATACAAACTTCTCTACCATTAAATTTGTCGGTAGTCCTTGTTGAAGAATTAATTTCATCTCATCGAAATTATATAAAACTTGAGTATGACGAGAACCTCCACCATCAATTGGTTTGATAACAATAGGGAATCCGTTCTCTTCGATGAATTCAAAAAGGTCAATCGAGGAGTTAACTGATCGAAAAGTAGGTACTTCTACTCCTCCTTTAGCTGCCAACTGTTTCATTAGTACTTTGTTTCGAAAGGCAAGTGCACTTTCAACCCTTTGTCCTCTGATACAAAATTTTTCCCGTAACCGTGCTGCACGAATCAAATCATATTCGGAATGACCGATGATAGTATGAAAATTAAAGTTTTTATGGAGTTCAATAGCACGGATTTCTGTCCATCCGTTTTGATCAAAGGATTCAATCATTTCTACATGATTATAGTTATCCAAATCCGACCGACTTACTTGAGTAAACAATACAAGTTCCTCATTAAGATCACTCAACCACTCCTTAAAATGAAAAGATTTACTACGATTAAAAATCAAGATAGCCATTCCATTTCTCCCCCAAGATGTATTACTTATTAAGTAGCAAAGCAAAATTATTGTAATTGTGCCTTTCCCTAGCGTCCTTCATAGAAATCCCCTCTCTTAAGTCACGGATGATTTGTTGCTCCATTATTTCGACTGCTAGAGCCTTTTCAACAACTTCCGGTAGTACCTCTTGTGGAATAACAATTACTCCTGAATCATCTGCGCATATTACATCCCCTGGATGAACAATCGTATTACCAATACGAACCGGAATTTGTTTTCCGACTAGTTTTACTCGATTCTTTCCGGACTTCATATAGGTGCCCTTTGTAAATATCGGGTAGTTCATTTGAATAATACTTGTAGCATCTCTACAGCAGCCATCAATCACCGTTCCCTTTATTCCCTTTTGTTTTGCAGCAATAGTAAGAAGATCACCCCAGACCGTACAATAACGACCGCCATTGGCAATAACAACTACACTACCGGCTGGTACTTCATCGATAAATTCACCTGCCGGAGCCTTTTCACCTTCCTTTACCTGTTCATATTGTAATGTAAACGCTGGTCCGACTAGCGCCATACCTTGGGTGAGCGGGCGAATTAATTCACACCCACCATTGATCCCAAGCATATCTAGGGCATCTGAAATACAGGATGTAGGTAATTTTCTTAATTGTTCAAAAAAATCAACTTTATTTTCCATGTCAAATCTCCCCTTTGTTCTTCCTTTTTTGTTATACCTCTACTTTCCCAATTTGCGTCACAAATCCACCTAGCTTAATAACATCCCCTACTTCCACAAAAATTTTACTTTCCTGTCCCAAGTTATACCCCTGCTCTACAATAAGAGTTGAATGAAAATATCCCGCCTGGACTAGTACACCAGCCAAAGCACCCGCTGCTACCCCGGTAGCTGCGTCTTCCTTGACTCCAAACAAAGGATTAAAGCTTCGAGCGTGAAGCGATGAATCACTATGTTGTGTTTCAAAGGTATAAACATAAACCCCGTTCACTTTCATCTTTGAACTCCACTCACTTATCGCTTCGAAATCAGGGGTGATAGACTGGACGGTCACCAGTTTTTTTATAGGGACAAACAATTTAGGGCTCCCAATCGAAGCAATACAAAAAGGTAAGTCCTTGTGTATCAAATCTTCATTAATTCCTAAAAAACTTAATACCTCTTTTTGATCAAATGAGCAATCGATAATTGATACCCCTGTAGTTTCAAAGTGGATGGTCCCCTTTGAATTTCGCGAAATAGTAACCACCGAGGCTTGAGTTTCCACTTTTATCTGTTGGTGGCCTGTGACCTTCATGTAGTAATCAGCTGCTGCTAAAATCCCATGCCCACAAAAGGGTAATTCAGAAGAAATAGAAAAAAAACGGAACCTAGCATCAGCCAAGTGAGAGGGTAACACAAACACTGTTATTACTGTGTTTATTTGAGTCGCCAATGATTGCATTTCTTTTTCAGATAATTCTTCTGCCAAAATTACGGCTGCTGAATTCCCATGTTTAGGGTCTTGAGTAAATACCTTAAATAGTTGACTTTCCATTTCGATCCCCTTCGGCCAACGATAGAATTACCTGTTTGCTTCCATTTTGAAAAATATTCACTTTAAATTCATCACTAATTTTGGAGCCAAATCCTTGGAACTTTCCACCAAACATAAAAAGATCCGTACTAAATTTTTTCTTACTAAATGACCGACAATCGTCAACTGGCACCTCGATTTCCGGTGCCGGTATAAATTCCTGCAAAATGAATGGCTTGTTCCAACATTCCTCTAAAATTTCTTTCCAACGGTCTGAGGGTGTAGAGCAACCAATTAATACACCTTCACCCCGAATATCATAAGCTGTTTTGATAACAAATCTTTCTTGCTCTTCCAAGGCTAACTGTTTCAATTCAATTTGTTTACCCCTGTACTCTACAGATCCATCCTCCAATTTTCGGGCCCAAGGGATATGTTTCGAGATTACGTTCCGTTCTTCTTCCGTGAAGTAATGACTAAAGGAAGGAGTTGAAAGATAAGCCATACATAGTTTACTTTCAGTAATAAAACGTGCTTGAAATGAATTCACCTGACAAATTGCTTGATCCTTACATGCATTTAAATAATTCTTTATTCTTTCTGCTTCATCGAGCAGTGGAATAAAGTCGGCTGTATTAATCTTATTCCAGACAAGATCTACCGCTAAATCACCCGAGTATAGCTTACCCCTTCTATACTGTAGATCCCGCGGGTCTGCAATTATTGCCTCTATGCCTAATAAAGCAAACTGTTTTACCATTTCTCCAACTTCTTTACTTTCCTTCCCTCTTACTTGCAAGATTGCAACGGATGGCATTTCTGATCCGGGTCTAAACTCTTGGTAGGTATCGAGTAATTGCCGAATAAATGCATCCGTGGTATCAATTCCTTCTTTTCTTAACGGTGGAAGTTTCCGCAAATAAGCATCTAAGACAGAAATCCGCTTCATTACTTCTAATATTCGACCTGTAAAAATTACTCCGGCTGGGCAATCCGTGTTATTTTCTAAAATTTTAAACACATCTTTACCTGGAACTAAATAAGTATCAAAGCGCGAGATTTGAATTTTTCGTTTGTAACCCGGATCAATTTTAACAAGCTCTTGAGCCTGCTCACCTAGCATAAAAAATTCACGAGTGCGTTGATCATTAGCGTATAGTTCGATCACCTTTTCAAGAATATCAATCATTTTTTCTGCTTCTTTTTGAATTTCATTACGGACCTCGACAGGAAGAATACTAATTCGAGGGTACAAAGGAAATGGCTTATTCCGAAACACAAACCCCTCAGAATCACATCTATCTACAACGGATGCAATTTCTTGAGGCAAGTTATGACGATTATTTTCAATAGTTTGTTTATATTGTTCTTCAAAAAGTAAATCTATCATAGAAATCATCCTTTTGAGTTATAAATTGGGAATAATAAATGACTGTATTTTGGCTTTTTTCCATACACTACATCAAAGTAAAAGTCCTTTAATCGTTGAGTAATAATTCCATCTTTACCGTCTCCAATCAAATAATGGTCAATTGAGCGAATCGGCAATATTTCGGCACCTGTCCCGCAAAGAAAAGCCTCATCCGCTAAGTAACATTCAGAACGATCAATTTGGCGTTCTATAATTGGAATATTCAATTCACGGGCCACCTCAATCAAGAAACGACGAGTAATACTTTCAAGAATACCATCTGTAACAACAGGTGTAGTAAGTACTCCGTTCTTTACGAGAAAGACTGCAGCTGTTGGAGCTTCTGCTACTTTGCCATTTTGGTTTAATAATATAGTGTTGTCATATCCGTCGGTTTTAGCCAGGAGTAAAGCGATTCTTCCGTTTTGATAATTAGCCACACACTTGATACGTGGAGGCATCATGTTATCCGAAAGGCGAGTCCAAGAGCTAATTGAAACCTTAATTCCTGTTTGGATTGGTTTACGCCCCTGTGGGAAAGCCGCGATATTTAGTAGGACAGGACCTCGGGTGTCAAGAGGACCATCTGCCTCAATTGAAGCAGCGACCCGAATGTAACAATCTTGTTTTAATTGATTCGCTTTTACAATCTCTTCAACTTGAAAAATAAGTTTATCTACTGAATAATCATGCTCCATTCCCATTAAATTCATAGAATCAAGCAAACGTTTTAAATGTTGCTCTAAAGCAAATAAGTACAATTCCTTTTGTTCTTCATTCCAATAGCCACGAATTCCTTCAAATACTGAAGCCCCATATTTCATCGCTACAGAAGATACATGGATTTTCGCTTCTTCGTAGGGGGTAATTCGTCCATTCAACGATATATACGTTTCTTTCATATTATTTCATCTCCCAACGGTGGAAACTGTGAAAAATAGAACTCATTCTTCAAATAGCAAATAACGATAAAACTGGTTTTCACAAGGATAACCTTTCGCTGCATACATAACCCCTTTTTTAGGGTAAAGAATAACAGAGGCAACCGTTTCCCCTCGGCTATAATCCCCTTGACCATGAGCACAGATACTTCTGGGATAATTAGTATGGTCTTTTAGCAATTCTTGTATTTGTTGAAGGGAAGGCTTATTATCATAATGTGCTGCTAAACTATGCATGCGTTCAAGCCGTAGGAAAGTCGATGTGCTTGGTGAAATCTGATCAATTTGACGAAATTCATTATTGAGATAATGATTTGTATGAACAATTAGTTGTTGTTCAATGAACCGCTCATCTTCTACTGTCATTTCGATATCTAGAACACGATGACCATCTGAGAGTAACAAATTACGTGATGAGGTACGACGAATCCTGCGAATCTCTCTTAAACAATCTTTTAAATTACGTTGATGTAAGAGATGACGAATTAATAGATAAGGAGGGACACCTTCTCGCCAACCTGGTGCTAACACCATATTTAAGCCAATTCCTATCCCATAACTATTCACTCCAAGATAACCCAATAGTCCGATATGGGTATACATCATGATACTAGGTTCACCTGGTACCGAGCTTTTGATTTTTAGGATAATACCAAGTTCAGTCAGGTTTCCTGGTAAATCAACATTCTGAGCGATAATAGCACCCTCCTCTTGATCTACATATCCCAGAGCGCTACATTCTAAGCCCCGAGAGATTAATTCACGCCTTACCTGCAGTAACATTGCCTCTCGATATGTAATCTGGGCTCCCTCAGCTAACCCACGGATTTCCTCTGCTATATCTGGGACGTCACGTTCAATAAACGAAATATAACCATCAACCATTGATAGGGCCTGTTCTAATGAAATTTTATCCTTCCGGACAATGTTAATCCTTGCCACATTGTCTGCTAGAAAAGAACGGATTTGTTCCCCAAAAACTTGTCCATGTTGGTATCCTCTTTCATAAGGAGAACCTGAAACTGTCACTACCTGAAAATACTTACTCATAAGGATCGCTCCTCTAAAGTTGGAGCCAAAATTTTATCTAGAGACTTTATGTCAGCAACAACAGCTTTAATTTCCTCAAAAACCGGCTTTATGGGCTTTCTTTTACTTAGATTCAGTGTAAGCTGTTGCCAAGATACATCTTGAGTAGCAGCTTCATGCATTACCGGATTGATAAAATCATTTGAGAAGTTCGCCATACCAAACATCAGATCACGAGTAGTTAGATACATAGGACGATGCATCACATTATTTTCCAAATATTCTGCTGTTTTTAGGATACTTACCAAATCGTAATTATGTTTAATGTTCATCCGTTCTAAGTAAGAGACATAAACCTCTGTGGGTAAGTTACCGGCCCCTTTTCCCAGTCCGCGCAAAGAGGCATCAATAATATCGATACCACTTTCGATCGCCGCCAATGTGTTTGTTAATCCTAATGACAAGTTATGATGGGCATGGAATCCTACTGGGATCTGGAGAACTTTTTTAAAGATTTCAGCATACTCTTTAACTTGATCTGGAACCATATGGCCATTCGAATCAGCAAAATACACCCAATCAGCTCCTGCAGCTTCAGCTTGCAGCATCCATTCTCGAATCTGTAATGGGGATAAATAGGTCACCCTGACAAAATTTGCACTGACAAATAAACCTTGCTGTTTAGCCGATCTAATAACCGAAAGTCCGTTTTGCAAGTTATCCGAGCGAATACAAATCCGAACCACATTAATATTGAATTCCTTAAGTTCTAAAAGGTCTTGTTCTGAAATATTGTGTGGGTGGAGCATAACCACAATCTTTGCACCAGGCACATGGGTGCGTATCGCGTGTATATAATCACGGTTTACTCTTGCTGATAACCCCAATTTTGTTGGTCCTTCTTCCGGGCCATTTCTATATCCGATCTCTATATAGTCGATACCCGCTTGATGTAAAGAATCAACTATGTCAATTGCTACTTGCTGTTCGAATTGAAACGAATTTGTATACCCACCATCTCTCAATGTCACATCTAATAACTTAACCATTAATAATGTCCTCCACATTATTTATAGGCCCTAGCATCAACACTTTGAAAAATGCGGATTCCATTTCCGTGGAAGCCGAGTAAACAACCACAATTAATGAAAGAATCCGCATTGAGTGAATTTTTTCTTTTTTGTTTTCTAGATAGTTGCTATTCCCTTTTGAACAGCTTGTTCGTTCGTTACCCGAAGAATAGCGCTAAAGTGTTTCATACGTACGTCAATCGATTTATACAATGCATCAATTACCTTTTGTTGTAATTCCTCTGTTGTCGCATATTTACGTATTAGTTCGTATCCAATTTCAGCATGATCTTCCTCTATCTCCATTTGATCGCTGCTATGGATATTAAAGTAAGATCTACCCGCTTCGTTAACGTTATAGAAATAGTTCATCGCATGGTTCATTGTACGACCTTCCCATTCCACTGGTGGTTGACCCTCCATATAAATGATTAAGGCCGAAACAGCTTCCAAGAAATGATGATTAGGTCCACACACAGTGTTGTTCCAATCAATTACGGCTTGACTCTCTGGAAGGATTTCTAAATTATTAATCTCATCCCAGGTCAATCCAAACTGTTCACCAAATTTCACGAACAAGTCAAGATGGCGCTCGGTTCCAGAAATCTTACCTGTTTCTTCTTCATAAATGTTTTCTGCAAGATGAATACGAGCTTCAACATCTGGGCATTTGGAATGGATCGCGGAAATATTACGAGTCCAAAAACTCTTAATATGATAACGGTGTAAAACAAAATTTTTGAGCAAAAGAGGTGTCGCTTCACCTTTCATAATTGTTTGGTATAACGGATGAGTGATCTTACGGTTTTCATACACAATGTCTTTCAACTTTTGAATTAATGCTTCTGGTGACAACAACATTCTTATCAATCTCCTTTTTATGAAAAAAATTTTTTATGTGAATCAATTTCATAATTACGCATTAAAAACTGCGTTTTTACAGGGATTATCGAGCTTTTAACACATGTTTGTAAGTAAAACTTGGGGAGGTGCTACTTTTTTAAGCTCCTGAAACCCTTGGGGCTCTAAGGCTCCGAGTTATGAAATTGATTCATGTAACTCTTCAATAGTATTAAGTACTATCAGAAGAAGTAACATTTTTTTGTAGAACTCTCTCTATCAAATCTGCGACTAGTAAAACAGTTTCATCACGTGGATATGTAATCGCAGGCGTGGTATTTACTTCGATAACCAGATAGTTTCCTTGTTCATCTTCCACAATATCAACGCCTGCTACTGAAGCATTAAATACTCTACTGCACTTTTCAGCAAGTTCAGATAAGTCAGATTCTAATGGGCATTCTTCCCAATTGCCTCCCACCGACAAGTTTGTTAAGAATGTCCCCTTATCCGAGTATCGATAAAATGCATACTCTGCTTTGTAGTCAATAACACGAACTCGGATATCGCGACCTGGTTTATTTATATGAGCTTGTACATATAAAGGTTTATTTCCCTGCATATAAAAAGGAGCAATATTACGCAAGGCGTTCTCATCATCAACACGTATTACCATTTGTCCTTTAGCACCAATAATCGGCTTCAATACTAAAGGGAAATGTAGCTGATTGATTACTTCATCCAGTTGATCCATATTCCCCACTAGAAAAGTTGGGATATGTGGAATGTTGTGATGGTTTAGCAGTATTGAATTGAGAAACTTGTTTTGGCCTATAGTCAATACATCGGTGTCGTTAATCACAGGAATACCGGCTATTTCAAACGCTTTTAGTAACCACATACCATATTCCCGTTGCTGAAGAGATACCCAGCCCAAAACACAGGAGATTCGTAAAGGTTCATTTCGGTAAAGAAACTGATTCTCTCCGCCACAGGAACGAACTAAAATATCCTGAGGAGTAGATACGATAACTTCGTATCCACGTTTTTTCAGTTCCCGATTCAGTTCTATTACATCACTAGTTTCTTCTCGGCAAAGAATTAGAACTGCCATAGCTCAATCCTCCTTTCAAGGCAAAAACGAAAAAGTATCTTTTCCAATTCATCCGTGTATAAATATCGGCCCAATAGCGGCACCATTGTGTAAATTAATTACAGAACCTCCCCCTATTGGCTTCGCCCGCAGGATACCACCAGCAAATCTTTTGTCAAATAAATAGGCTCCCCAAAGAAGTTGTACTTCTTGAGAGATTATTTCTCCCTCAGGTGTTGAACAGTACACTTCACTAGTTGAGGGTGTCACTTTTTCCTGAATGATATATTTCTCTTTTCTTTTAAGTAGTGAATATAGAGTGTTCCTCCAATCCTCTTCTCGATGTTCCCATCCACAAAGAACCCCTATTCCACCATATCCATCTGCTGGCTTAATAACTAGAGATCTTTGATTGTGCAATGCAAAAGATATTAGCTTTTCTTCAAACAACCGCGTCCAAGGAATGTATCGATGTATTATGTATAGCTCTTCATTTGAAAAATAGGGTTCATACTGAGGGTCTGACATCATAGCAAAGAGAATTTTATTCCCTAGTATTTTGTATTCTAGCCCCATTGGCATTTGAACCCGCTTTGCCCTTAATGCCTCGAAAATGTGCCAATATTCCTCGGGCGCTGCTTCCACATCGCCCAAGTCAAATAATCGGTATACTACATCTATCTTCCGACCATTAAAATATAGACCATCAGTTCCTTCCTCTAAATCACGTTGCGAACAAACAAACGACTGAATACCGGTATGGTCCTGTAGTTCTTTTGCCATTAACTGCAATGTATGAGAATAACTACTTAAAACCTTTTCACTTTCAACCATAGCAAGAGTAAGTGAATTACTATTTATCTGCAACATGCCACGAATCGTATTAACCCAAAATATCAATGGATCAAAATATTTCAAATCATTTGATTTTATCAACTCATTATAAAACGGTGTTTCCTGCATCAAACGATTTAACCAAGCCATCGTCATGCCACCAACATTACTACCTAAATTCAATTCAAGTAGCTTCCAACCATCTGGCGTTTGATATAAATCTCCACGTGACAACACTTTATCTTCAAAGCGAATAGTACCATCCAGAATTTTTCGAATTTCTTTAGGCTGATAACCTAAAAATCTCCCCATCTGCTCCAGATCCCCACCAAAGATACGATCTGGAATTGTTAAGATAATCTCTAATAATTTTTTTAATACATATTCCAATTCAATTCGATTCTCTTCTTTAAGAACTGGAGGAGTAGTAATTATCCGAGTAGTCGATTTAACAACTTGCATATCTTTAGCTTTTCTTAGAAACGAACGTATATCAGAAATACTTTGTTCTTTATTTTTTTGAAATTCATTAGTGAATAAATTGGTCTCTGGCATTGTTTCACCAATCTTTCTCAGAGAATTCTAGATAGAAAATTCTATTAAAAATAGAAAAATATATAAATTTCAAAATTAGTATAATATTCCAAGGTAAAAAATGCAATAAATAATTTGTTAATAAATGACTAGACTTGCCCAAAATTTGATACAAAATTTACCATGTAGAAAGAACCGAAGGT
>JAAROH010008216.1_pt1 | contig 11960 bp, 10 predicted proteins | sample 7248631 | NCBI WGS metagenome assembly JAAROH01 (sample SAMN09772309, study PRJNA484901) | compost metagenome | isolation source: Vermicomposting unit | place: India
TACGCCCTTTTAACACCACGAATGTCGAGTTGTTCGCGTGAAACTTGAGCTAGGGGCGGACGCCGGAGGGAGGGATCGCCCGGGGGCCGTCGAATCCGTGACAGGTGACGTTCATCCCGATGGAGGGGGCGGACCCCGCGGTGAAGACTTTCGGCCTCATGATCGCGATCTCGTGGCTGCTTCGAACCCCGCTTGGCCAGTTGCTGCTCCTCCTGCTCGTTCTCTCCTACCTGGACAACCGCTACCTGGGCATCGGCGCCGCCGCCACGGCGTACATCCACCACCGGCGGCGCATCGCCAGCCTGCGCTACACCGTACAGGTGAATCCCTCGGACGTGCGGGCGATGGTGGAGCTGGGCGAGCACTACCTGCGCAGCGGGGATCCCGCGCAGGCGGCCGGGTACCTGGAGCGGGCCCTCGAGCGGGGCGAGGACAGCGCCCGCGCACACTACCTGCTGGGCGCCGCCTGGGTCCGGGTCGGGCGCGGCGACCAGGGGCGAGACCTGCTGGAGAAGGCGCTGGCGCTGCAGCCCAACGTCGCCTACGGCGAGCCGTACCTGTACCTGATCGAGGAGGCGGCCGCGCGCCGGGACGACCGGCGAATCGAGGAGCTCGTCTCCGAGCTGCGGCAGTTCGAGAGCGTCGAGATCCTCACCCGGGCGGGCCACCTATGCCGGTCCGCCGGGCTTTCGGACCTGGCGCGGCAGCTGTTCGACGAGGCGATCCGCAACTACCAGTACATCCCGGCCAAGATGCGGCGCCGGGAGCGGCGGTGGCTCTGGCGGGCCCGGCTCGGGCAGATGCAGACGCGCTGAGTCCGTGCGGGAGCGTACCCCGGGCAGGGGGCTCGGCACCCCAGGCCGCTGGTGAAGGGATCATCCCCCGACTGGAACCGGAGGAGGCGGTGAGCCTCCTCCGGTTCCAGTCATCGCGTCTAATCGCCCTGCTGAAAAGCCGAGGGGTAGACACTGTGACTCCGCCGCTGGGTCCAAGTTCTGCGCGTCGAGCCTCTCCCGGCCCCGGCTCCCGCGCAAAATCTGAACCTGGGCCGTGCGCCTCGGGCCAGATTCTGCGCGTCGACCCCGTCCCGGCCCCCGGCTCCCGCGCAAAATCTGAACCTGGGGCTTGCGACGGGGATCAGATTCTGCTCGTCGACCCCGTCCCGGCCCCGGCTCCCGCGCAGAACCTGGACCTGCGGCGTGTGCCTGGGGTCAGGTTGTGCGCGTCGACCCCGTCCCGGCCCCCGGCTCCCGCGCAAAATCCGAACCTGGGCCGTGCGCCTCGGGCCAGATTCTGCGCGTCGACTCTGTCGCGGCCCCCGGCTCCCGCGCAAAACCTGACCCCGGGGTGTGCGCCTCGGGCCAGATTCTGCGCGTCGACCCCGTCCCGGCCCCGGCTCCCGCACCATCGCGCTTGGCGGCGTACCCTCCTGCTGAGGTGGAACAGCGAGAGGCCCCCGGGGTCACTCGCCCTCGCTCCCCAGGCACACCGGTCGAGGCCCGGCTGGGGCCAGGGACCGGCGCCTTCACCTGCGGAATCGGAACTCCTGACCTCGCGTGGACGGTCTCGACATGCGCACAGAATCTCGGCCAGGCGTGACGCCTGGCCGCTTTTCGCTATCCGTTCAGGTCCTGCAGCTCGCCGGTTTCCTGGTAGATCGTCCACTCGCCCAGGTTGGTGGCGTGGTCGCCGATGCGCTCCAGGTAGTGGGCGACCAGGAGCAGGTAGACGGCGGGCCGGACGACCTTCGGGTCGGACTGCATGGCCTGCAGCAGGTCGTCGAAGACCTTGCGGTAGAGCCGGTCGATCTCGTCGTCCCGTCGGGTCATGCGCCGGGCGCGGTCGGAGTCGCCCTGCACCCAGGCGTCCAGGGCTTCCCGGTTCATCTCCTGGACCCGCCGGGCGAGGAGGGGGATGTCGAAGAGCAGCCCCTGCGGCACCGGCCTTTCGAGCCGGAGGACCACCTTGGCGATGTCGGTCGCGTGGTCGGCCATGCGCTCCAGGTCGGTGACGACCTTCAGCACGGTGCCGACGGCCCTGAGGTCGCGCGCCATCGGCTGCTGCAGGGCCATCAGCTGGAGGCAGCGCTGCTGCAGGTCGATGGCCATCCGATCGGCCACCTCATCGCCGTCGACCACCGCCCGGGCCAGGTTCCGGTCCGCCTTCTGCAGGGACTGCACCGCCTTCTCGATCGCCTCGCCCACGAAGACCGCCATGCGCAGCATGTCCCGCTGCAGGTGGGCGAGCTGCTCGTCGAACGCAGAACGGGGAGCCACGGCGCACAACCTCCTTCCGCTCAGCCGAACCGGCCGGTGATGTAGTCCTCCGTGCGCTGGTCCTTGGGGTTGGTGAAGATGGTACCCGTCGGGCCGTGCTCGATCAGCTCGCCCGACAGGAAGAAGGCCGTGTAGTCGGAGATGCGGGCGGCCTGCTGCATGTTGTGGGTCACGATGACGATGGAGTACTGGGCCCTGAGTTCCCGGATCAGCTCCTCGATTTTGGCCGTGGAGATGGGGTCCAGGGCTGAGGCGGGCTCGTCCATGAGCAGCACCTCCGGCTTCACCGCGAGGGACCGGGCGATGCAGAGCCGCTGCTGCTGGCCGCCGGAGAGGCCCAGGGCCGACCGGTGCAGCCGGTCCTTCACCTCGTCCCAGAGCGCCGCCCCCCGGAGCGACTGCTCCACGATCTCGTCCAGCACCGCCTTGCGCCGCTCGCCGTGGATCCGGGGGCCGTACGCCACGTTGTCATAGATCGACATCGGGAAGGGGTTGGGCCGCTGGAACACCATGCCCACCCGCCGGCGGAGGGCCACCACGTCCACGCCGGGGGCGTAAATGTCCGCGCCGTCCAGGGTGATGGTGCCCTCGACCCGGGCGCCCGGGATGAGGTCGTTCATCCGGTTGAGACAGCGCAGGAAGGAGGACTTGCCGCAGCCCGAGGGGCCGATCAGGGCCGTGACCCGGTTGGCCGGGATCTCCAGGCTGATCGACCGCAGGGCCCGGTAGCTGCCATAGTACAGGTCCACGCCCTCGGCGCGCATCCGTATCGTCTCGCTCACCGTCGGGTCAGCCTCCTTCGGGTCTACCGCATGCGCCGCCGGTACCGGTACAGCGGCAGGGCGATCAGGAAGTTGACGAAGAGCACCAGCAGGATCAACAGGGCGGAGGCGCCCATTGCGATCCGGTCCGCGTCGGGCACCAGCCCCTCCGAGGTCACCGACCAGATGCGCACGGCCAGTGTCTCGCCGGCGATCATCAGGTCCGGGTTCGGGAAGTGGCGGGAGGCGGTGACGCCGGCGGTGTAGATCAGCACGGCCGTCTCGCCCAGGGCGCGGCCCGCCACAAGCGTCAGGCCGGTGAGGATGCCTGGCAGGGCGCTGGGCAGCACTACCCGGGAGATGGTCTGCCACTGGGTCGCGCCCAGGCCCAGGGAGCCCTCCCGGTAGGACTGGGGCACGGCGCGTACCGCCTCCTCCGTGTTGCGCACCAGGACCGGCAGGTTGAGCAAGGCCAGGCTCAGGCTTCCGCCCAGGATGGTGAAGCCCCAGCCCATGTAGTTGACGAAGAGGATCATGCCGAACAGCCCCAGCACGATGGAGGGAACCGAGGCCAGGGCCTCCACGGAGAGCCGGATGAGATCCGTCATGCGCCCGGGCTTGGCGTACTCGGCCATGTAGATCCCGGCGCCCACCCCGACGGGGAGGGAGAAGAGCAGCGACAGGCCGGTGATGTAGATCGTGTTGAAGAGCTGCGCCCCCACACCGCCGCCGGCCCGGTAGGCGCTGGAGCGGGTGGTGAGGAACTGCCAGTCGACGACGGGCAGCCCCTCGATCAGGATCGGCAGGAGAAAGCCGGCCAGGATGAGCAGGATGAGGATGCCCGCCGCCCAGAGCACGGCCGTGGCCACCCGGTCGGCGATCTGCTGTCGGGTCATCAGCGGGCCACCCCCCGGTTGCTGACCCAGCGGACCAGCAGGATCATGAGCAGCGAGACCACCAGGAGGCCGAAGGCCATCATGAAGAGCGCCCGGTTCCAGGGCGATCCCGGCGGCGTCTGGCCCATCTCCATGATGATCTGCGAGGTCAGCGTCGCGGTGCCCTTGGTCAGCGACCGCACCAGCACCGGCGAGTTGCCGATCACCATCTGCACCGCGGTCGTCTCGCCGAATGCCCGGGCGAAGGCCAGGATGATGGCCGCGAGAATCCGGGGCCGGGCCGCGGGGAGGGTCACGTTCCAGATCGTCTGCCACCGGGTCGCGCCCAGGCCCAGCGATCCCTCCTCGATCGCGGCGTCCACCGCCTGCAGCGCGTCCTCGGACATCCCGATGATGGTGGGCAGGACCATGACAGCGAGAACAATCCCGGCCACCAGCACGCCGAAGCCCTGCCCGCCCAGGTGGTTCCGCACCCAGGGCACCAGCAGCGTCATCCCGACATAGCCGTAGACCACCGACGGGATGCCGACGAAGAGGTTGGAGGCCTGGCGGAGCATGTGGCGCATCCAGCCGGGGGCGACCTTGGACATGAAGATGGCGCCGGCGAGCCCCAGCGGGGCGCTGATCAGCAGCGCAATGCCCGTGACCGCCAGCGAGCCCGCCATGAAGGGCAGCGCCCCGAACCGGCTCATGGGCGGGTTCCAGACGGGGCTGAAGAAGAACTCCAGCGGCGAGACGTCCGCAAAGAGCAGCAGCCCCTCCGACCCCACGAAGAGCAGGATGGCGGCGATCAGCAGGGCGACCAGGACCGCACAGCCGGTAAGCACGGCCCGCGCCAGCCGGTCTGCGGTGCGCACCCGGTCCATCGAACCCCTCCTCCGTCGGTGGTCATATCCTTTTCGCAGTCTGCCCGGTCTACTCGGGCCCGGTGAGGGCGGGCAGGATCACGGTGAAGGTGCTGCCCTTGCCCACTTCGCTTTCCACGCCGATGGTGCCGCCGTGGGCCTCCACGATGTGCTTGGCGATCGCCAGCCCCAGCCCGGTGCCGCCGGTGGCCCGGGAGCGGGCCTTGTCCACCCGGTAGAACCGCTCGAAGATCCGTCCCAGGTCCGCCTGCGGGATGCCCGCGCCCGTGTCCGCGACCGCGATCCGGACGCCGTCCCCGTCCCGCCGGGCAGAGAGGGTGATGCGGCCACCCGCCGGGGTGTACTTGATGGCGTTCTCCACCAGGTTGCTCAGCACCTGGACCAGCCGGTCGGGGTCGCCGTTGATCAGGGGCAGCCCATCGGGCGCCTCGGTCACCAACTGAACCCCAGCCCGCTCGGCCTTCTGGGCGAACCGCGCGGCGGTGGCGGCGATGAGTTCGGCCGGGACGGTGGGCCGCCGCTGCATGCGGAACTTGCCCGACTCCACCCGGGAGAGGTCCAGGAGCTCGTCGATCAACGCGCCCAGGTGGCGGCTCTCCCGGAGCATGATCTCGACGAAGTGGCGGGCCGTTTCCGGCTCGTCCAGCGCGCCCTCCAGCAGCGTTTCCGCAAACCCCTGGATGGAGGTGAGGGGGGTGCGGAGCTCGTGGGTGACGTTGGCGACGAACTCCGTGCGCATCTGCTCCAGCTGGCGGGACCGGGTGATGTCACGAAGCATGACCAGCACGCCGCGCTCGCCCCCGCTGGGCGCCAGGGCGAGGCGGGCCTCCAGGATCTGCTCCTGCGGGTGCGCCCGGCGGATCTCCAGCGCCTCGGGCCGGCCGGTGGCCAGCACCCGGGCCAGCCGCTCGTCCAGCTCGAAGTGGTGGGTGACCTCCAGGTGGTCCCGCCCCAGCGCCTCGTGCCGGGAGACGCCCAGCATGCGTTCAGCGGCGGGGTTGACGAGCACGATGCGCCGGCGCTCGTCCAGCAGCAGGATGCCGTCGGCCATGTGCTGGAGGATCAGGTCCATCTGGGCCTTCTCCGCCAGGAGCCGGTCCAGCCGTTCCTCGGCGGCCCGCCGGGCTTCACGGTGCGCGGCGTCCGCGCGGCGCTCGGCGGTGCGCGCCAACCCGCTGGCCTCCCGGTATCCGTAGACCGGCGGGATCAGCAGGGCGGCCAGCAGCGCCAGCCATACGGCCAGATCCAGCGCCCCCGGCCCCCGGGCGAGCGCCGCCTCCAGGCGGCCGGAGGCCGCGTAGGCCAGGGCGACGGTCACCCCCGCGGCCGGCGGCAGGGCGAACCAGAGGGGCGCCGGGCGATACGGACGCCTCATCTGCGCCACGCCCTACCTGCGCCTCGGCCCGGCGAACCGGTAGCCGACGCCCCGCACCGTCTCGATCAGCCTGGGCTCGGAGGGGTTTTCCTCCAGCTTGGCCCGGAGGTGCCGAATGTGCACGTCCACGGTGCGGACGTCGCCGTAGAAGTCCGGGCCCATCACCCGGTCCACCAGCTCGTCCCGGGTGAACACCCGGCCCGGGGACCGGGCGAGCACGCCCAGGATCTGAAACTCGGTGGGGGTGAGGTCCACGCGCCGGCCGTCGCGCAGGACCTCGTAGCTTGCGAAGTTGATGGTGAGCGGCCCGAGGACCAGCGTGTCCTGGTCCTGGGGTTCCGCACTTCTGCGCGCCCGGCGGAGGATCGCCTTCACCCGCCCGGTCAGCTCCCGGGGGCTGAACGGCTTGGTCACGTAGTCGTCGGCGCCGATCTCGAACCCCACCACCCGGTCGATCTCCTCGCCCCGGGCGGTGAGCATCAGCACCGGCAGTTCGGAGTGGCGGCGGAGGGCGCGCAGGACCTCGAATCCGTCGATCCCGGGCAGCATCACGTCCAGGATCACCAGGTCGATCTCTTCCTCCCGGGCGATGCGCAGCCCGTCCTCGCCGTTGTCCGCGGTCAGCACTTCGAAGCCCGCCCGGCGCAAGTTGTACGCGACCAGTTCGAGGATCGAGGGCTCATCATCGACGACGAGAATCCGCTCGGGCACAGGGAACACCTCCGACGCACAGGGGCCGCGGTCGGCTCAGCGGGCAGTCTCCCGGGTGATGGGCACGAAGCCCAGCTCCGCCACGTACTCCTCCTGGAACTCGGGGCTCAGCACGAACTCCAGGAACGCGCGCGCAAGCCCGGCAGGTTCCCCCTTGGTGTACATATACTCGTAGGTCCAGATCGGCCACCGACCCTCCAGCACGGCGTCCGGGGAGTAGGCGACGCCGTCCAGCGCCAGGGCCTTCACCTTCGACGGCCGGTGATAGGACGCGTCGATGTAGCCGATGGCCCCGGGGGTATACTGCACGGTGGTCACCACCTTGCCGTTGGAGTCCTGCACCAGGGCCTGGGGCGAGATGTCGCCTTCGCCGGCCAGCACCTTCTCCACGATGGTCGCCCGCGAACCCGACGACTGCTGCCGGCTGACGACCACGATCTCCAGGTCGGGACCGCCGACCTCCTGCCAGTTGGTGATCTCGCCCCGGAGGATCCCGGCCAGCTGCTCCATCGTCAGCCCGTCCACGGGGTTCTCGGGGTGGACGATGATGACGAACGGGGCGATGGCGACCCGGTGCTCCACCAGCACGTCGGCCAGCTCCCCGGTGGCCGGGATGTCGGAGTTGCCGATGTCCACGGCGCCGACCGCCACCTGCTGCAGGCCGTTGTACGAGCCGCCGCCGCTGACGTTCACCGTCACGTTGAGGTGCTCCTCCATGAAGATCTCAGCCGCCAGCGAGGCGAGCGGCAGGAGGGCGGTGGAGCCGCTGGCCGTGATGGTCCCCGCCAGGGGGTCGTTGGGATCGGCCTGCGGGCGGCTGCCACAGCCGGCGAGGAGCAGCGTTGCCGCGAGCAGGATGGCCGCCAGCGGGCGACTGCGAAGCACAGCCATGGTGTCTTGCGTCACCTCTCGCCCAAGGTTGCACGTGCCATCTTCACTGTAGCTTATCGATGTTAAGGTTCGGTTAAGATGAAGGGGTTATCCCCGCGACTTGAGCGCGCGGGGCGTCGGCCAGCGCCAGGACCTCGGCGGCGATGGCCAGGGCCGAGGCGGGATGGCCGGCCTGCCTGGCGGCGGCGGCCATGGCGGCGAGCCGCTCCGGCCGGCGGAACAGCAGGTCGTCCGCCGCCCCCGCCAGCCGCTTCACCCCCACGACCCGGGCCGCGCCGGAACCCGCCAGGTACGCGGCATTCTCCTCCTCGGGGCCGGGGAGGGGGTCCAGGAGCAGCATCGGCAGGCCCAGGGCCAGCGCCTCGGCGCAGGTGATCCCGCCGGGCTTGGTGACCAGGAGGTCGGCCTCGCGCATATGGTCGAGGACCTGGTCCGTGAAGCCGAGGGCCGTGAGGCGGGCGTCGCTGCCGTGGCGCCGGCGGATCTGATCCAGCAGCGCCTCGTTCCGCCCGCAGATCACCGTGACCCGCAGGTCCGGGCGCGGCAGCGACAGGAGGGCGTCCACCGCCGCGGCAATGGGCCCGAGGCCCAGGCCGCCGCCGATGACAAGAACCCGACGTACGCCGGAGGAAGACGAACCGGCGGTCGGACCGGCGGTGCGGTCCGCCCCGGTGCCGTCCGCGGCCAGCGCCATGCGAACCGGAATGCCGGTCGCCCGCACGGCGGCGGCGTCCGCCCCACGGCGGACCAGCTCGCGGGCCGCCTGCTCGGACGCCGTGAAGTAGCGCGCCACGCCGGGCCAGATCCAGAACCCGTGGGGCGCAAAGTCGGTCAGGGCCATCACCACGGGCACCCGCTTCGGCCAGGATCGGTTCAGAAGGTGAAGCGCGGCGCCGGCGGGAAAAGGGTGGGTGCCGACGACCACGTCGGGGTTGTACTGCTGCAGGGCGCGCCGCACCGGCCCGCTGAGGACGCGGATGACGAGCCGGCGCAGCGGCCGTCCGGGCGGCAGCCGATAGAGTTGCCGGTAGAGAGCGGGCGTGTGCCGGATCTGCCAGAGGTAGGCGCGCCCGACCAGCCCGAGCAGCGGGCTGCGGCACTGGACCACGACGGCCTCGCAGTCAGCCGACAGGCTGCGGCAGGCCGCGGCGATGGCGGTGGCGGCGGCCAGGTGGCCGGAGCCGAAGTCGGCGGAGAGAAGCAGAATACGGGTAGGCACAGCGCCACCTCCGGGCAGCCAAAGATCAGGACAGACCTTGATAATTCGCTCCATTCCACGCGTGCTCCTGTCCCGGTCCGGCCTGGCGCCGCGGTCCCGCCGACCGGCCGCCGGCGGCGCTGCCCCCGCCGGATGCCCAAAGCCAGGCCGACGGCCGCGGCCAGGGCTGCGGCCCCCGCTGCGGCGATGCGCGCGTACAGGTACTGGCGCGCCGTGAGCACCAGATGGTCGCGGCGGCCGGGGATCAGCGTCCACGTCACCTTGCGGCCCGAGGGGTCCAGTTCGCCGTTGGTCTCCCGAATGCGGGCCGGGAGCTCTACGGTCACGCGAAAGTCCACGGGCGAGTCGAAGGAGGCCCCCACCGCGTCCAGTTCCGCCATGTCCAGGAGCGTCTCCAGATCCAGCGTGTAGTCGCGCCAGAAGATGCGGTCTCGGATCAGGAAGTGGCCCTTCCAGGTCTCGTCATTCAGGATCAGCTCATTCCGGAACGGCGCCACCGCCCTGAAACCGACCATGTCCCCCAGCTGGTAGCGGGTTACCGTCGCCTTCGGATCCTCCCGGAGCTCCGCCTCCAACCGGGCCAGCGGGTCCCTGGCGCGCATGGCTGCCGCCACCGCCAGGAACTCCCGGTCGATGGCGGCGATGATCTCCTTCTCGCCCGTGCCGTCCGGGTTCACCCGCAGGTTCAGGTCCAGGCGCACACAGCCCGCCAGGGCGGCCGCGGCCAGGAGGAGCACCAGGGTTAGAGCCGACAGCCTCCGCAAGGGCAGATCCCTCCCCGGAAACGCCAATTACAGCCATTGTATTCGCGGCTCGTCTGCGTTTACAGACGGGTGTGGCATCTGCATTTCGCGGTTCGGCTGCCGTAGGGCAGCCCAGGCGGCGCAGGCCCGGGGATGGGTTCGCCGATGGGGTCGCAGGGGCAGGCAATAGGCCGCCCGGCGACGAAGATTGGTTGAGAGATGGCATCTGGTGAAGAAAGGAGCAAGCCTAGCGTGACGCGGAGACTGACACGGGCCGAGGTTCCGGTGGAGCAGACCTGGCGTCTGAGCGATCTTTTCCCCACGCAGGCCGACTGGGAGCGGGAGTTGGAGGCCATCGCCGCCGACGCGTCCCGGGTCACCCAGTACCGGGGCCGGCTGGGCGAGGGCGCATCCGTGCTGCTCAGCTGCCTGACGGAGTACGAGCGGCTGCGGGAGCGGCTGACTCGGGCCGGCGCCTACGCCAGCCTGCGGTTCTCCGAAGATGGGTCCAACCCGGAGAACCAGGCGGTGCGCGCCAAAGGGCAGGCTCTGATGGCGCAGATGGGCGCGGCTTTCGCTTTCCTGCAGTCGGAGCTCCTGGCCCTGCCAGAGGGCACGGTGGAGCGATACCTGGCCGAGGAGCCCGGCCTCGCGCCATTCCGGCGCTGGCTGCAGCAGGTCCTGGCCATGCGGCCCCATACCCTGCACCCGGAGACCGAATCGGCGCTCGCCGCCCTGATCGAGGTCACCGGCGCGCCGTACGTCATCTACAACCAGGCCAAGGCCGGCGATATGCGCTTCGACCCTATTGAAGTGGACGGCGAGTCGGTGCCGGTATCCTTCGCCACATACGAGGAACGGCTGGAGCGCTCGGCCGACGTCGAGACCCGGCGGGCCGCTTTCCGCAGCTTCTCCGCCGGGCTGCGCCGGTACCAGCACACCCTGGCCGCGGCGTTCGCCGCAGAGGTGAAAAAGAACGTGGTCCTGGCGCGGCTCAGGGGCTACGAGTCGGCGACCCACATGCTGCTGCACCCGCAGGAGGTCAGCATCGACGTCTACCACAACATCCTGGACGTCATCCAGGCCGAGCTGGCCCCGCACATGCGGCGGTACGCCCGGCTGCGCAGGCGGGTGTTGGGGCTGGACCGGCTGCTGTACTGCGACATCGAGGCGCCGCTGGATCCCGGGTACAACCCGGGCGTTACCTTCGCCGAGGGCGCGCAGATCATCCTCGACGGGCTGGCTGTGCTCGGTGACGAGTACATCGACATCGTCCGCACCGCGCTGACGGACCGCTGGATCGACTGGTGCGACAACGTCGGGAAGTCCACCGGCGCGTTCTGTTCGTCCCCGTATGGCGCCCACCCGTACATCCTGATCTCCTGGGCCGATACCATGCGCAACGTCCTGGTGCTGGCGCATGAGCTGGGGCACGCCTGCCACCTGACGCTGGCCCAGCGGAACCAGTCGGTATTGAACTTCCGCCCGTCGACGTTCTTCATCGAAGCGCCGTCGACGATCAACGAGCTGCTGGTCGGGCAGCATATCATGCGCGGCACGGCCGACCCCCGCATGCGCCGGTGGGTGATCATGCAGCTGCTGGCCACGTACCATCACAACTTCGTGCGCCATCTGCTGGAGGGCGAGCTGCAGCGGCGGATCTACGCCCTGGCCGAGGCCGGTACGCCCATCACGGCCGTTACCCTGTCGGAGACGAAGGGCCGGATCCTGGAGGAGTTCTGGGGCGGCGAGGTCGAGATCGACGACGATGCCAGGCTGACCTGGATGCGTCAGCCCCATTACTACATGGGGCTGTACCCGTACACGTACTCGGCTGGCCTGACCGTCGGGACCGCGGTCGCGCAGGCCATCCGTGACGAGGGGCAGCCGGCGGTGGAGCGCTGGCTCCGCGTGCTGAAGGCCGGCGGCACGCGGAAGCCGCTGGAGCTGGCGCAGATGGCGGGCGTCGACCTCTCCACTCCGGAGCCGATTCGTGCCGCGGTCGCGTTTGTCGGATCGCTGGTGGACGAGCTGGAGCAGAGTTTTTAGAACAGATTTGCCATGAATTCCCTGGTTGACGGCGGCGGACGGAGCTGTTACAATACCTCACTGTCGGGGCCGGGTCACGGCCGCTGGACGGCGCAGCGCCCGTCCCGCCGTCAACCGAACACCGCGGGGTGGAGCAGCCAGGTAGCTCGTCGGGCTCATAACCCGGAGGTCGA
>JAAROH010008217.1_pt1 | contig 11943 bp, 7 predicted proteins | sample 7248631 | NCBI WGS metagenome assembly JAAROH01 (sample SAMN09772309, study PRJNA484901) | compost metagenome | isolation source: Vermicomposting unit | place: India
CTTTCTTTTCTGAATGAACATGCCGCCGATTCGTGTGTGACAGCGGTTTTTCACCAGCCTTCTATGGCCATGGAAGCCGAAAACGTTGGTGAAAAACCGTTCGTTGCCTTGAGCGATGATAAGTTGAATGTTTGTTTTACATCCCATTTTCTAAATCCATTCCAAACGGAACGCGACAGCCGCCAACACAAGAATGGCCAATAAAAGCACGTCAAACGTTGTCGGCAGCAAAATGGTGCGGATCGCCTGAAAAACGGCGAGCGGAATGATCACTTGGGCGCAGATGGCGCGCACTTGCCGCAGCCACGGCGGCCATGAGTACGGATTGAAACGCCGCATCGGTCGTCCCTCCTTCTCCGGTTTACTATACAATATGAGACGGGCGAACGTTTGTCACCAAATGGCTTTCTGTCGAATAAATCAATAAAAACTTGGCAAAGATGATGGACAATGGTAGTATAATAATCGAACGACGATGACGATAAAAGCGAAGACGGGGAGGAGTACAGCGGCCCGCGCCTGCAGAGAGGGAAATCAGAAGCTGCGAGATTTCCTAGGATGGCGGCTGCTGGAAGGTCGCCCTTGAGCTGCTTCGTTGAAAGGCGCTGCTGCCGAGTAGAGGAAGCCGGTTGATTGCCGTTATGCCAATGAAGCGCTTAAGCCCTAGAGGGCGGTGGTTGAAAAACGCCGTTTCAAGATGCCTTTTTCCCAAGCCGGAGATGCGGCTGTGGTATGGGAACGGCGCTCTGCTTCCATCCTCTAGATCGCTGGTGAGAACGGTTGTTTCTCTTGAGCAGTGGGGAGCGTGCGAAAGGCGGTCCTGATGCGACAGGGCTTTTCGATTTGAGAAACGAGGTTGGGAAGCGTCCGGCTCCCTTCCATCCCCAGCCTTCTAGGCTTAAGAAAAAAGGTGGTACCGCGAAAGCAGCTCCTTTCGTCCTTTTCGGATGAAAGGGGCTTTTTTGCTTGCCGATCGGATGATGCACTCCGTAGGCAACAGCTATTGTCGATCACATGAAGGAGGGAACAAAAGTGGCACAGCATGAAGTGTCAATGCCGCCCAAATACGACCATCGCGCCGTTGAGGCGGGGCGTTATGAATGGTGGCTGAAAGGCAAGTTTTTTGAAGCGACCGGCGATCCGGACAAACAACCGTTTACGATCGTCATTCCGCCGCCGAACGTCACCGGCAAACTGCATTTGGGGCATGCGTGGGATACGACGCTGCAAGACATCATTACCCGCATGAAGCGGATGCAAGGCTATGACGTTCTTTGGCTTCCAGGGATGGATCACGCCGGCATCGCCACCCAGGCGAAAGTGGAAGAGAAGCTGCGCCAGCAAGGATTGTCGCGCTACGATTTAGGCCGGGAAAAATTTTTGGAAGAAACGTGGAAATGGAAAGAAGAATACGCCGGCCATATTCGCAGCCAATGGGCAAAATTAGGGCTTGGCCTCGATTACACGCGCGAGCGGTTTACGCTGGATGAAGGGCTCTCCAAAGCGGTGCGCGAAGTGTTCGTCTCGCTTTACCGGAAAGGGCTCATTTACCGCGGCGAGTACATCATCAACTGGGACCCGGTGACGAAAACGGCGTTGTCGGACATTGAGGTGGTGTATAAAGAAGTAAAAGGCGCGCTCTATCATTTGCGCTATCCGCTCGCCGACGGCTCGGGCTACATTGAAGTGGCGACGACCCGTCCGGAAACGATGCTCGGCGACACGGCTGTGGCGGTTCATCCGGATGATGAGCGGTATAAGCACTTGATCGGCAAAATGGTGAAATTGCCGATCGTCGGCCGCGAAATTCCGATCATTGCCGATGAATATGTCGATATGGAATTCGGCTCCGGGGCGGTCAAAATTACGCCGGCGCACGACCCGAACGATTTTGAAATCGGCAACCGCCACAACTTGCCGCGCATTCTCGTCATGAACGAAGACGGCACGATGAATGAAAACGCCATGCAATACCAAGGGCTTGACCGGTTTGAATGCCGGAAGCAAATCGTCCGCGATTTGCAGGAGCAAGGCGTCCTCTTTAAAATCGAGGAACACGTCCACTCGGTCGGCCATAGCGAGCGGAGCGGCGCGGTCGTTGAACCGTATTTGTCAACGCAATGGTTCGTGAAAATGAAGCCGCTCGCTGAAGCCGCCATCAAGCTCCAGCAAACGGACGGAAAAGTGCAGTTCGTGCCGGAGCGGTTTGAAAAAACGTACTTGCACTGGCTGGAAAACATCCGCGACTGGTGCATTTCGCGCCAGCTTTGGTGGGGGCACCGGATTCCGGCGTGGTACCATAAAGAAACGGGTGACATTTACGTCGACCATGAGCCGCCGAAAGACATTGAAAACTGGGAGCAAGACCCCGACGTGCTTGATACGTGGTTCAGCTCGGCGCTTTGGCCGTTCTCGACAATGGGGTGGCCGGATACCGACTCGCCGGACTACAAGCGCTATTACCCGACCGATGTGCTTGTCACCGGCTATGACATCATTTTCTTCTGGGTATCGCGCATGATTTTCCAAGGGCTTGAGTTCACCGGAAAGCGGCCGTTTAAAGACGTGTTGATCCACGGTCTTGTCCGCGATGCCCAAGGACGAAAAATGAGCAAGTCGCTCGGCAACGGCGTCGATCCGATGGATGTGATCGACCAGTACGGCGCCGATGCGCTCCGCTATTTCTTGGCGACCGGCAGCTCGCCGGGCCAAGATTTGCGCTTCAGCACGGAAAAAGTCGAAGCGACGTGGAATTTTGCTAACAAAATTTGGAACGCCTCGCGCTTTGCCTTGATGAACATGGGCGGCATGACGTACGACGAGCTCGATTTGAGCGGCGAAAAAACGGTCGCCGACCATTGGATTTTAACGCGCTTAAACGAAACGATCGACACGGTGACAAAGCTCGCCGACAAATACGAGTTTGGCGAAGCCGGGCGCACGCTGTACAACTTTATTTGGGACGATTTGTGCGACTGGTACATTGAAATGGCGAAACTGCCGCTGTACGGTGATGATGAGGCGGCGAAAAAGACGACGCGTTCGGTGTTGGCGTATGTGCTTGACAACACGATGCGCCTGCTTCATCCGTTCATGCCGTTCATTACCGAGGAAATTTGGCAAAACTTGCCGCATGACGGCGAATCGATCACCGTTGCTCCGTGGCCGCAAGTGCGTCCCGAACTGTCGAACGAAGAAGCGGCTGAAGAAATGCGGCTGCTTGTGGACATCATCCGCGCGGTCCGAAACATTCGCGCTGAAGTGAACACGCCGCCGAGCAAGCCGATTGCGCTCTACATTAAGACAAAAGACGAGCACGTGCGGGAAGCGCTTTTGAAAAACCGCGCTTATTTGGAACGGTTCTGCAATCCGAGCGAGCTGGTCATCGACACCGATGTCCCGGCGCCGGAAAAAGCGATGACCGCCGTCGTCACCGGGGCGGAGCTTATTTTGCCGCTTGAAGGGCTGATCAATATTGAAGAAGAAATCAAGCGGCTTGAAAAAGAGCTTGACAAGTGGAACAACGAAGTCGAGCGCGTCGAAAAGAAACTGGCCAACGAAGGCTTTTTGGCGAAAGCGCCGGCCCATGTCGTCGAAGAAGAGCGGCGCAAGCGGCAAGATTACATCGAAAAACGCGAAGCGGTGAAAGCGCGCCTCGCTGAGCTGAAACGGTAGACAAACGATCTTGCGGTTGATTATGATGAAGACGAATCCGCCATCAGGCGGGTTCGTCTTTTTCGCTGGCGGAAGCCGTCCGGCCCATCGCCAGCCTTTCGATCTTGATCTTCTCAAGGGAGGAGTCGTGAAGATGATCCGCACATATGAGGAAGCCGTCGCTTGGATTCACGGGCGGCTGCGGCTTGGCATGAAGCCGGGGCTAAAACGGATGGAATGGATGATGGAAAAACTCGGCCACCCGGAGCGCCGCGTCCGCGCCGTCCATATCGGCGGAACGAACGGAAAAGGGTCGACGGTCGCTTATTTGCGCTCGATTTTGCAGGCGGCGGGGTATTCGGTCGGGACGTTCACTTCGCCGTATGTCGAGCAGTTCAACGAACGGATCAGCGTCAACGGCGAACCGATCGGAGATGAAGAAATCGTGGAGCTAGTGCGAGTCGTTCAGCCGCTCGCGGACGAGCTTGAACGGACGGAACTTGGCGGACCGACCGAATTTGAAGTGATTACCGCCATGATGCTCTATTACTTTGGCAAACAACACATTCAAGATATCGTGCTCATTGAAGTCGGACTCGGCGGCCGGCTCGATTCGACGAACGTCATTTATCCGCTCGTTTCCGTCATTACGAACGTCAGCTATGACCATATGAACATCTTAGGCGATACACTTGGGCAAATTGCCGCTGAGAAAGCGGGAATCATCAAATCCGGCGTGCCGCTCGTGACAGCGGTCAACGAGCCAGAGGCGTGGGAGGTGATCGTCAAGACGGCCGCGGAGCGGAAAGCGAAAACATATCGGCTCGGCGTTGATTTTACCGTCTCCGACCAGCAAACGACCGCGGAAGGGGAGCAATTTTCGCTTGTCACGCCGTTTTCTGAATACCGCGATGTGCGCATTCACATGCCCGGCGCCCATCAAGTCGAAAACGCGGCGGTGGCGGTGATGGCGGCCGAACTATTGCGGCTTGGCTATTCATTTTTGATCGACCCGGAGCATATCGCCGCTGGGCTGGCTTCAGCTGCTTGGCCCGGCCGCTTTGAGAAGGTGAGCGACAAACCGCTCGTCATTGTCGACGGCGCCCATAACGAAGCCGGCATCCGCGCGCTCGTGGACACGGTGCGCGCGCATTACCCGGACAAACGCATCCACGTCTTGTTTGCCGCGTTGGCGGACAAGCCGCTTGCGCCAATGATCCGGCTGCTTGACGAGCTGGCTGACACGATCACGTTTACGACGTTCGATTTTCCGCGCGCCGCTCAAGCAGAAGCATTAGCCGCTCTCTCTTCCCACCCGCAGAAGGACGCTGCCAATGATTGGACCGGCTGGATTCGCGCCCAGCAAGAACAGATGGGAGATGACGAGCTGTTAGTTGTCACCGGGTCGCTGTACTTTATTTCAGACGTAAAAAAACAGTTCCGATAAGAAAATTTTTCTATCGATAATGGTTGAACGATGGTATAATAGAAATATAGGAAAATTGTCGCGAAACGGGGAGAGGAGCATGGAGAAAAGGGGGATTTTGCGCGCGCTTTTCGCGCTCGGATGGGTGTTTTGGCTTATGTTTGTCGTAGGCGGGAAGGAGGCACCGGTGCAAGCGGCAACGCTTCCCTCGCTCCAATGGCAGTTCACTTCCTCGCAGCCGGAGTACGCCAAACCGCCTAACGGCGATGCCCAAGGCCGGCTCGATGTGACGCTCATTCCGCAAGGAGCGGTGTCAGGAGTGATTCGCCCGCCGATCGATGTCGTCTTTGTCATGGACGTATCCGGTTCCATGACCTTAACCAAGCTGCAAAGCGCCAAATCCGCTTTGCAAACAGCGGTCAGCTACTTTAAGGAGAATTCCAATGTCAATGACCGCTTCGCGTTCATTCCATTTTCCGATGGCGTGCGTTTTGACAGCCTTGTTCCGTTTGACGCCAATGCGAACGTCATCAACCAGCTTGACGCGATTTTGCAGAAAGGAAACAGCCTGACGGCCAATGGTGGAACGAACTATTCAGCCGCTTTGTCGCTCGCCCGGTCGTATTTTAATGATCCGGCGCGGAAAAAGTACATCATTTTCTTGACCGATGGAATGCCGACGGTGCTGAATACGACGAGCACGATCACCTATAAGGAGATCAAAAAAACGTTTTCCGGCTGGAAGTACGGGGACAAGGTGACCGCTTCGATCCCGGTGACGTACACCTTGTATAGCAACGGAAAAGATGCAAGCATTCAGTTTGTCGATCGTAACGGATATAAGCGGTTGTTTCTTAACAATGGCGCCGATTATGTAAACGGCTGGCTGTTTTCTTGGGACAATGACTATCCGTTTACGTATTCGACGTTGGAAGACAACATTCGCGATGATGCGGTCAATATAGCGAAAGACCTTGGCAAAAACAACATCACTCTCTATTCGATTGGCTTCGGCAGTGATGGCGATGTCGATATGGACTATTTGCGGACGCTTTCGATGATGACCGGAGGGGAAGCGCGGCAAGGGACGCCGCAAAACTTGAACGCTTTGTTCCAGCAGTTTTCCCGGCTGGCCAACACTCCCGCGCTCACTGGCACGGTCCGCATTCCGCTTTCGTCGCTCGGCGGCAACGTTTCGATTGCCGAGAACGGACAAGTGCGGCTCGATGAAAGCAAACAAAACGCCTATATTTCTTTTTCCATTCCGTATTCATCAGGACAAGGGACGCCAAATCCTATCACCGTGTCCATTCCGGTGGCGTTCAAGGCAACAGGGACGTACACGTTTCAAGCGGAATTAACGTATCGGGACGTCTACGGTCAGCTCCAGCCGGTGACAACGAAAACGGTAATGGTCACCGTCAAGGCGGAAGCCCCGCCATGGTTTGATGGAACGGTCAAGCTGCAGGGGCTGACGAAACCGATCGACCAACTCGTTAAGCAAGGGGCAACGGACGGCGATGACAACCGCTTCCGTGTTGCTTATTCATTGGCGTTGAAAGGATATGTCGGCAATGTCTCTGGGACGATCAGCAATGTCCGCATCATTCAAGAGCTTCCGGACGGAATCTCGGTCATCCCCGACGGAAAAGTAGCAACGTTTGTCAATAACGGAAAACGTTACGCGCAGTGGTCGTTCGGCGGGCAAACCTTTGACTACAGCCAGCTGAACAAGCTGACGCTGACCGCGCAATGGGTCATGCAAGCCGACTACGCCATGAGCGGCACCCAATTGCCGCCGGCGCTCGTAACGTTCACCGACAGCCGCTACGGCGAGCGGACTTCGACGCTCACGCCGCCGTCGGAACGAATCGGAATGAAGGTGCGTTTGGATGATTTTCCGAATGTTTATTACGAAGGGGATGAAAGCGGGCTGATCACCAAATGGCAAGGGGTCGACATCGTGGGAAGAACGAAGCATCCTAACTCCTATGGACTGCTGCAGCTGCCGGTCAAAGCGCTGCAATACGATCCGAGCGATGACGGGGTGCTACTTGTCACCTATCGCAACGGCCAGACGGTGCCCGTGTATATTAAGCCGCATCTAGCCGTCACGACGTCCGCCGGCGCTGTGGCAAACGGAGCGACAGCGTACGAAGCGCCGACGGTCAAGTTGACCGGACCGGTGGCCGGCGAAGGGGTGTCGTATCGCTATCAGATCGTTCGAAATGGGGTCCCGGATGCTTGGGTAGCGCTCCCTTCACCGTATGAAATCGCCATTTCGAACGACGGGGCGTATACGGTCACTGTCCAGTCGTCGGGAGGGTTGACGAGGGGAACAGGATTGGCGAGCGCGTCGTTTACGTATACGAAGCGGATCAAGGAACTGAACCTCGGCTATCAACCAACAATGGATGTCGGTGGCGAGCAAAGGATTTCGGTGACGATCGTGCCGAGCGATGCGAGTAACAAAACGTTAGTATGGTCGTCGAGCGATCCGGCGGTGGCTGTTGTGCAAAATGGACTAGTAACGGCGCTCAAGCCGGGAACGGTGGCCATCACGGTGCGCTCTACAGATGGAGGAAATGCATCAGCGACGGCATCGATTCAGGTCGTCGATCCGTATGTCGCCCTCGAAGGGATGGCATTTCAGACGCCCATTTACATGAATCGCGGCGAGCGGCTTGACGTGACGTCACTGCTCCGCTTTATCCCAGAAAATGCCACAGATAAGGCGCTTCGTTCTGTCACTTCGTCGGATCAGCGATTTGTCGAGGTCGTTCAGGAAAACGGAAAATGGTATTTGCAAGCCGTTGATGTTGGGTATGCAGAGATCACGGCGACCGCGAAGGGGAAGGCAGCGGATGGACGGGATATTGAAGCGAAGGCCCTCGTTATCGTCCGCCCGCCTACAGACAATAGCGGCGACAACGGCGGCAACAGCGGCGGGCGATGGTAACGACAAAAAGCGGACCAACCAAAGATGAGATCCGCGTTTTAAAAAAAGAAGGCCCTCGAAAAGTCGGTTGAACGACTTTTCGAGCCGGCCTCTTTTTGTTACATAATCCGTCCATAGATGGGATTGCGTGAGAAGCCCCCACTGCAAGCAGCCCGCAACGATGGGAAGCGGAGGGGGGTTCACCGGACTTCCAAGCGATCGACGACAAGTGATAAACGATTGACAAACGGAAGCCCCGTCCCTTGCTCAACGAGCACTTCCGGGCGATAGCGGACGACTAGCCGCGATGATGCCACATTGGGATTAGGAACGAAACCGGAAGGCTCCCCATTGCTTCCTTCGACCCGGCCGCGGAACGCATTGACCACCAATCCATAAATGTCTGTATCGGGGGCGGGGTCGCCGTTTCCACGGGCGAACAGCCCTCCGTCGATAGATAAGTACGAGCCGACGGCATAAATGGTAGCGCTGCTGTCGGTGTAAAAATATCCTTTCAAGTTTGCTTCCCCTCTCGGGTTATCAAATTCATTGATGCGGGCCAAATCGAGCTTTCCTTTCGACAACAGCACGACCCCTTTGTCCGCCCGCTCGATGCGGCTTTGATAAATTTCCGTTTTTCCCGTCACATAAACGCTGGCATCGAGTCTAACCTTACCGGTGATCCTCAAGTCGCCGAAAACGATAAAGTTTCCGTGTATGTTGATAAAATTGTTTTGCGGACCGTTGAGTTTCAGAGGGCCGTTGACAATTAGCCATTGGTTGACCCCTTTGTCTGTTTGAATGTCCACATCCCCGATCAGGTTGATGCCCCCATTAACGTAAAGCGGTTTGTCTTTCTTTTGCTTGATGATTTCAAGCGGATCGTTTCCGTTCAATTCGTTGAACCTGTCTTTCAGTTTGTTGGCTAATTGGTGCAGCGCTTCGGTTTTGTCCGCGGCTTCTTGAACAGCTTCCACTTCTGCAATATATTCGGGCGATGATGGTGAGAAGCCGGCTGCCTGCAACAGTTTATCGGCGACGGTCAGCTCAAAATCGACGTCCACAAAGTCTTCGTTGCTTGGCTGGAAGGACGGGGGCGGTTCCGTTGTTCCCCCCGGCCAGGACGACTCCCATTGATTCGTCATTTGAAAGCGGGCTTGCGTTTCGTCTGCCGTCCAGCAGCTCTTCTTTTGCCCGCACGCTTGGAAAGCCCCGTTTAAATACCAGACCGAAGAGTCGGAGAACCGCGGCATTCCGCTGTCATAGTTTTCGATTTTCAGTTCGTTCGTTCGGCTGACGTACGTTGTGGCGTTGCTGGCATACCCGGTTTCACCGGCGTAAACATCACCTTTTTCGATATAGACGCCTCCGTTTAATACGACAGCGCGGTTGGAGCCGAGCGCGTATTTTAAAAAGCTCGGCGTGTTGGTGACAAAAACGCGTCGGGCGACGGTCCGGGTTCGGTGCCCGTCATCGAACGATTTCTCTAATCTCAAGACGCGCAGAAACACTTGTTGCTTGTCGATTTGATACTGGTCGCTCTCGTCTTTCACCATCACTCCGTAGCGTTCCAGCAAGCGTCCGGCCATCGTTTTATCCCCGGGATTGGAGCTGTCAAGGCCGAGAAAATGATCCCATTCATTTGGCGAAAAAATGTGATGGCTCGTAAAAAAATTCGGATCGGACAATTCCGCTTTCAAATCGGCGACCGCCTCGTTCACTTCCGTTTTGGCCTTGTGGAGCGACTGCACATCATCAACGCGCACCGTCGCGAATCGGGCGTGTTGAAGGGAGACGGCGATGATCGTCAAGCCGAGCAAAAAAAAGACGGTGACGACCAAAAGGGTCGTAAGTAAACTGTAGCCTTGTTCAATCCGGCGCATGCTTCGTCCTCCTAAAATCCGAATTCAGTTTTGACGGTGAACGGTTGAACCGGAAAGGCGGCGCTTTCCCCATCCCGCACCGTAAAGGTCATCGTCAGCACTCCGCTTCGGCAAATGTTTTTTTGCCAGCGCGCGCAGCGAAACGAAAAAAACGACGTATCGTCCAGCTGAAAAGCGGGAGAGGTGACCGCCGCGCCATCGATCATCAGCTTGCCGCCTTTGATCTCCACCGACTGATAGGTTGGCTGTTCGGTTTCTGCGCGCGAGACGAGCCCGACTTGGTTGTTTGTTTGGAATTGTTCGTTTTTGATGAACCGCAGTTTGCGCAGCGTTTGGTTTTCTTGGCTTCGCTCGGCTTCAAGGCCGTCGGGCGCGAACGCGTACAGGGCATTCATGAGACGGGCGGCCACATAGTCGGCTTCGCTGCGCAATTCGTTTTCGATGCCGATATGCTGGTAGGCGCGAACGCCGCCAAGAAAGACCGCATACACGGCGCCGACGATAAGCATCGAAATCGTTATTGCCGCCAGCACTTCAACAAGCGTCATCCCCTTTTCACCGTCAGCGAATCGTTTCATCGGCAATGGCTCCTTCCACCCATGTGATGTCACGGTTTCGTTCTCCGAAGCGAACGAGCGTGTACAACTTAGCCATATATTGGCCGGCTTGTGAAGACAGAACGGCGGTTCGTTCGCTTTTCACGTCCGCTTGAAGCTGTTCCGGCAAAGAGCGAAACTCCGGGGAGGCGAGAAACGCGTCCCACCCTTCACGGTCGGCGCGGACGATATATACGGTGACGGCGTACGGGACGTCATTGACGGTCGGAGCGAGCTGCACGGCGCAGGCTTGCTGCGGATCGAGCGTTCCTTGCTGCGAGTTGGCGAAAAACAAAGACCGCAAAGCGTTGTTGCTGCAGCTTGTCTTTTCTAGCTTGAGAATGGGTTGGGTTTGCAAGTAGGTTTGCAGCGAAGCAAAGTTCGTATTTTTTTCGAAATAGTTCGCCGTCCCACGCGCCAGATTGATGGCGACCGTTCGCCGTTCATTGCCGGCTGTATAGGTCATGGCGTTGGTGAAAAACGAAAACAGACCGATCACCACCACCGACAGCAAGGCGATCGACAACAACGTCTCAACGAGGGTGAATCCAGCGGAACATCGGCAAACGAATCGATTCTGATCCACTATGATCGCAACCTTTCTTTCTATAAAACCTTCTTTCAAAATATGTAACTTTATTATACAATAAGTAAGAGTCGAATGTTGCAGATTTTTTCCTAAAAAAGGCCTTTTGTCATAGAAATGGGGGGGCGCGATGAAAGAGGCGCTGATGTATGCTGGTGCTTTTGTCGTAGCATTGTTGTTGATTTGGCTGCTTCCGCTTGGGTTTAGTCGTTTGGGCGGACTGATGGCGGTCGCTGTCGCGCTGCTCGCCGCCATTATGGCCGATATGGCGAGTTCCGTCATTCCGCTTTGGCAGACGGCCGCGTTGGTTCTCGTACTGTTGGCCGCGGCTTCGCTTTTGCTTGACCGCCGTTTGGGAGCGATTCTCTACCGGCGCAATGATTTTCGTGAAACAAGCTTTCAAGGCGAAAAGGACAAAGAGGCGAACGGGCACGGTGGTTCGCCCGCCGGTTCCGTTTTCTCGGCTGCTCCGCTGGCGGCGGCCCACTTGCACCAACCGCGGCTTTCCGCCGAACCGGACGGATTGCCTCCCAAACTAGAGGAGAGGAAAACGGAGGGGGCTCCCTCTTCTCCCATCGATTCGTTTGGGGAAGCGGCGGAGGAAGGGGAACCGTTCCTTGAGCCGCTTAAGGACGTTGAGCCATCGAGCGGGGAAGCGGCGCCGGCTTCTCCCGCTGATGAGCCGTTGGAACAAGCGATGATATTGCGCCGGGAAGAGGGCGAAGCCGCCTTCGAACCGCTGCGGCCTGCCGAGGAGACGGCGGTGTCTTCACGAGCAGATGGGTGGATGGAGGCGGCCGAAGAGGCGGTGCCGCTGTCCGAGTTCGCGGCTTCAGGCGTTGAGTCCGTTGAACCGCTGC
>JAAROH010008218.1_pt1 | contig 11917 bp, 10 predicted proteins | sample 7248631 | NCBI WGS metagenome assembly JAAROH01 (sample SAMN09772309, study PRJNA484901) | compost metagenome | isolation source: Vermicomposting unit | place: India
AAACTACTTTTTTTGGCGACGAAATTCATTCTCGTCACCATTTTGGGGCTGAAAATTCACTTTTTTGACGACGAGATCCGTTCTCGTTGTCATTGCTTTTTTCGGTTAGAATTGATCAATTCATCCACAGTTAAAAATGTTTGCTTCAAACCTAGTTGTTTTCCGAGTTGTGTGGCATGGGGAAGTTCCAAATAGACGTCACGAATCAATTGTTCATGAGAAAAAACCTCTCGAGTTGGTCCATCCAAAACGATTTTCCCTTGGTTCATAACAATCGTACGTTCAAAAGTTTCTGCAACAAAATCCATATCATGAATAATCGATAAAACTAGGACACCTTCTGCACGCAGATCCTTCATGATTTTTTTCAAACGTTCTTTACCGAGATAATCTTGTCCCATTGTCGGTTCATCGAATATAATAATTGGCGGTTTCATGGCCAGAATAGAGGCGATCGAAACAAGTTTCCGATCAGATAAGCTTAAGTCATATGGATTTTTATCGGCTTCATGAACGATTCCTATTTTTTCCAGTGCCAGCAAACTGTTTTGTCTGGCCTCCTCCGTTGACTGACCAATATTTTTTGGACCAAACATCACTTCTTCAATTACCGTATGTTTAAAAATTTGATCGTTCGGATTTTGAAATACAAGGCCAATTTGCTTTGCCAGCTGTGCAACGGTATATTCTTGCGTATTCATTCCATTTACGTAAATATTTCCGGTTGCCGGTTTTAACAAGCCTTTAAGCAATTTGACAAAGGTCGTTTTTCCTGCTCCGTTTTGCCCGATAATCGCTGTTGATTCTTGACGAAAATGAACATCAATGTTAGACAAAACCGGTTGACCTTCAGTATATGAAAAAGAGATATTTTCAACTTTTATTCCATTCATTATTCTCACCGCCCAAAAGTGAAGAAACTTCTGCCAATGTAACCGGGTAAGTATTGGTCTTCTTGTTTTTCATCCCCATTGCTTTACAGTAAGTTGTAAAAATCGGCGGGACTACACCATAGTCATGTAAATCATCCCGAGAAAAAACTTTTTGTGGAGTGTCAAAGTCGATTTGCTTGCCTTCATATAGCAAGAGAATCCGGTCCGTAAAACTGGCTAATTTTTCCATCTTATGTTCCGCAATGACAATGGTAATACCTTCCTGACTCAATTGTTGGATCACTCGAAATACTTCTTCGGACGCTTGAGGATCGAGTTGCGATGTTGGTTCGTCCAAAACTAAAATCTCGGGACGCATGGCAATCACACTTGCAATCGCAACCCGTTGCATTTGTCCGCCAGATAAGTCAAATGGATTTTTGTCCTTTATGTTTTCAATCCCCATCATTTTTAAACTCCAATCGACCCGCTCAATCATTTCTTCACGGGACACCCCTATATTTTCCAATCCAAATGCGATTTCGTCATAAACGGTATATTTAGAGGCCGTCATTTGGGTAAACGGATTATCGAAAACAAGTCCGGCTTTTTGAGAAAGATCAGTGATTGTACTTGTCTTTACCTCAATGCCGTCAATCAAAACCTTGCCTCCATACGCACCGTTAAAAAAGTGAGGAATTAATCCGGTCAATGCCAAACATAAAGAAGATTTCCCGGCAGAATTTTGGCCGACAATCCCGATGACTTCACCTTCTTCCACCTCAAACGAAACATCATTTAAGGCCAACTGATCGGTGTCAGGATATTTATATTTCAAATTTTCAACAATTATTTTTTTCATAGGGAAATCCTCCACAGGATAGCAAAAATGAAAATGAGTATAAGAACAGCTTGTATCACTTTTGCATATTTGTATGTATGGACTTCATGTAAAAAAGTTTTCTTTTGCTTAGCATTGAATCCGCGAACTTCCAAAGCAATAGAGCGCTCTCGTGTTGAGATTAATGAATTCATGATAACAGGTCCGATTAAAGGTAAAAAAGCTTTGATACGAACCAATAAACTTCCTTCTGTTTCTAATCCGCGTGAACGTTGGGCATCTTTAATCGTTGCAATGGTTGCACTCATTTGAGGTATTAACTGAAGCACAGAACCGATTACGTATCCGATTCGCGGTGACATTCCTTTTTGGATGAAAGATTGAATCAGATCGTCCGGTTTTGTTGTCAAAATCAAAACACCGAATGCACAGAGTAAATTAATCACCCGCAGCATTAACAACAAACCATAGGAAAGACCTTCTTTATAAAAAATGATTGGTCCGAAATGAAAAAGCGGCGTTACATTATCCGGTCGGAAAATACCTTGGATGATAACTAATGAAACGATTAAAAATAAGCTGAGACCAATTAAAGGAATAATCTTTTGGAACACTTTTCCGACGACAAGTAGCATTATACTAATAACCAATACAATCAAAGCTACTGTATGGGACGGTAAAATATAAGGTAATAAGGCTGCAACTATTGCATAAATCACCTTTGTAATCGGATCAATCTCATGGATCGGGGAATCCTGCTTGACGTAAAGGGTCATTGATTTCATTTTTCATTCACCAACTTCTTGATATTTCTATAGTATTAAACGGTTGAAAAACGATGGATAATTTTTTCTGTCTAGCTTCGGGCGCGAATGAGAAAAGCATGGCTTACCTCAGTTTGTAAGGTACAACTTGTACTTTTTAAAATCCCCCGAATATGGAAAGGGAAAAAGCGGTATCTTCCACCTTTTCCCAAAAACAAATACAGTTACAATTCTTCAAAGCGTTGATTGTTTTGATATAATCTTTTTACATTCTTTGGTAGTCCTTTAAAAATAAAGAAACATAACAGTACGCTAATTAATTTATCCGGCAAATCGACAACAATACTATCAAGGAAGGATGCCAACCATATCGGTCCGTTTTGGGATAGAATATAGGCATAGAGCGCATCTCCCCATACATTGCCTGTTTGACCTTCCCAAAAGATCATATTTAATGGTGTTGAAACCGTTGCCGCTATTGCACCGACAACCAGTCCTAACAAAAGCGCTTTGGCAAAATTATTCACCCATCCTTTATAAGCTAAAGCACCGACAACAATGCCGATCACACCGCTCGTAATAGCGTATACGGTTGATACCGGGTCAAGTGTAATTCCATAAATAATATTATTGATAATGCCTGATAACCCACCGACAATCGGTCCAGCCAACATACTTGATAAAATCGTTCCTAATGAATCGAGCCATAAAGGGAGTTTTAACCCGGCCGCAATTGTCTTCCCAATGTAGTTGATTCCAATTGCAATTGGAATTAATACAAGTGCCGCCGTAGATAAGCGAAATGACCACATGCTTTTCGTTTTCATTTTCAAAACACTCCTTCCTTTTTCAAGTGCCCTTTGTCCAGTTTTTGATAAAATGGACCTTTTGAAATTTTTTAGAAAATTATAAAAATACCATACTTCTAATTCAAACGCATCACCTCCATAAGCTTGATAGCATGAAATTTTTTCCAGGCGTCAATCTCTTTCATTCTTCACCTTATCTAATAAAGCAAATGTTTCTAAAGCAAGAAGAATCTCATTTTTTTCTCCATGTTCGGCATTCCTTTCTCCGTCAACATAGTCGTTAATTCCTTCATGTAAGTCTCCTGATGCAGAAACAACCACATTTAGGATGGAGGCAGCTTGCAGATTCCTAAGGACAGAAATCACCAGTAAAGGAGCCGTTTCCATATCTGAAGCCAAAACATTTCTTTTTGACCAAAATTTGTCAATATTCCCCTCATTATCAGTATAAAAGCTGTCATGACTTCTTACAATACCAAAATGATGTGAAATTTGAAGACGTTCGGCTGCAATTTTTATAAAAAACAATAGTTCCGGATTGCTTACGGCCGGGTAACCTTTTTCGATATAGGCTAATGAGGCTCCGTCATTACGGACCGCTCCGGATGCAATGACCAAGTCACCTATTTTCAAGTGCGGTTGTAATGCCCCGCAACTGCCGATTCGAATAAGTGCAGTAACGCCAATATTATTCAATTCCTCTACCGCTATTCCGAGTGACGGGCCGCCGATACCGGTAGATACCACCAGAATTTTAACACCCTTATAAAAGCCAATGGCACTGCGATACTCCCGATTAAATGCTAATTCTTTCGGCGAATCAAGAAACTCCATTACTCTTTCAACACGCTTTGGATCTCCCGGCAAAACTGCATACGTAACATTTAAGTCATTTCCAAGTCGAATATGGGGTTGTAATGATCCCATAAGATTTTACCTCCTTTTTATTCTTTGACTTCCATTGGGTGCTGCCCATTATTCGAAAAAATTAAGTAAAGATCGTCCAAAGAAGATTTCGAATCATGCTCTTTTGGACAATATCCCTAGAAATCAAAACAGAAATGTCTATTAAAACAATTCGATTGGACAATTTTTGTTGAAGCATAAGCTAAATTGTCCATTAGAAGGGTTTCGATCGTGCTCTTTTGGACAAAATCGCCAGAAAGTCGTGCAGAACTGTCTATTAAAATGATTCGATTGGACAATTTTTGTTGAAGCATAAGCTAAATTGTCCATTAGAAGGGGCCCAATCGCACTCTTTTGGACAAAATCATCAAAAAACCGAGGTGAAATGCTGAGAATTTACACATTCCTACCTTATAAGAAAAAGTCCATGGAAAAAACCATTCCATGGGCCTGACGCTTAATTACTTACCTTTCCGAAATAATCAAGTAATATTTCTTTTTACCTCTGCGAATAATCGTAAATTTGCCTTCAATTTTGTCCGAGTCACCCAACACATATCCAACATCCGTCACTCGGTCACCATTAATGTAAATAGCACCGTTTTGGATGTCTTCCCGGGCTTGCCGCTTCGATGGGGAAATTTTTGCCGCCACGAGTAAATCGACTAGGTTGGTTTCTGCCTCCGTATTTGTAAATGAAGGAACATCTTTAAAACCTTGTTCAATTTCAGCACCGTTTAATTCTTTAATATTTCCGCTGAACAATGCTTCGGAAATGCGAATTGCTTGTTTCAACGCCGCTTCCCCATGGACTAATTTTGTTACATCTTCCGCCAACGCTTTTTGGGCAAGACGTTTTTCCGGTTGTTCCGCTGTTGCTTTTGCCAATTCCTCAATTTCTTCATGGGAGAGGAAAGTAAAGTATTTTAAGTAATTCACAACATCGCGGTCATCGGTATTAATCCAGAATTGATAAAATTCATATGGTGTTGTTTTTTCCGGATCAAGCCAGACTGCATTTCCCTCTGTTTTTCCAAATTTTGTTCCGTCCGCTTTCGTTACAAGTGGAACAGTCAATCCAAATGCTTTTGCCTCTTCATGTGTTTTCCGAATCAATTCAAGCCCGGCTGTAATATTGCCCCATTGGTCGCTCCCACCGATTTGCAGACGACAGTTTTCTGTTTCATATAATTTTAAGAAATCAAGGGACTGCAAAATCATGTAACTAAATTCAGTAAAAGAAATCCCGGTTTCCAGACGGGATTGAACCGTATCTTTTGCCAACATGTAGTTTAATCCAAAATTTTTCCCAACATCCCGTAAAAAAGTAATGACATCCATCTTCCCTGTCCAATCATAGTTATTCGCCATGGTGGCCGGGTTCTCTTTGCTGTCAAAATCAAGAAAACGGGATAATTGTCCTTTTATGCTTTCCACCCAATTTTCCACGGTTTCTTTTGCATTCAGTGTCCGTTCTGCTTTTTTACCGCTCGGGTCACCGATTAATCCGGTTGCTCCGCCGACGAGCGCAATTGGTTGATGTCCAGCCAATTGAAAACGACGAAGTATTAAAATCGGCAACAAATGCCCAATATGCAAACTGTCTGCTGTTGGGTCAAATCCACAGTACAATTTAACACTTTCTTCGGCTAATAATTTTTTTAAACCTTCTTCATCTGTAATCTGATTGATTAAACCTCGGTATTGTAAATCCTCTAATAAGTCCATCACTCAATCTCCTTTTCCAAAATAATAAGCAAAATGAAAACTCTCATTTCACATCACAATTTTTTCCCTATTGTCCTTTTAAAAAATTGAGCAAAATAAAAATCCCTCCGAATCAATCGAAGGGACGAATGTATCGCGGTACCACCCAACTTGAGGAAAATTTCCTCCACTCATTTTGCTAACGGACAACCGTTCACTGCTACGAGGCCGCTTAAACCTTGTTCACAGTGAAAGCTCAGGGATGTAATTCGTTTTCCTATTTGTACCGGTTTCCACCACCCACCGGCTCTCTCGAAACAGGGATAGCAAAACTACTAAATTCCCGTCATTGCTTAATTATTCATTTTGTTACCATATTTTTAGCATATTCATCAAAAGATGTCAAACGGTGTGGTTGCCATTTAATCAAAATGTGAAAAATTCGTTAAAAAGAAAGGTAAGCGGAAAATTGGTATGCTATAATGGATGTGATTCCAGGAGGGGTGCTATGAAGGAATATTTCAATACATTGATCAAACAACTAAAACCGATTAAAGAAAAGTTATTCAATCCAAAAACAGCAAAAATTTTTCGAATTACCTATTCTGTTGTATGGAATCTTATTTTAATTGGTATTATATGTTTTATTCTCGCTGTTTCATTAGGGTTGGGGGTTGGTGCCGGGTATTTCGCTTCCCTTGTCAAAGATGAATATCCTCGGTCTTATGAAGAATTAAAAAAAGATATCTATAATTATGAAGAACCGTCTGAATTATATTTTGCCAATGATGTCTTTCTCGGGCATCTTCGGTCGGATATTGTCCGGGAAGAAGTGAAGATCGATGACGTATCTGATTTTGTCAAAAAAGCTGTCATTGCAACGGAGGATCAAAACTTTAAGACTCATAACGGTGTTGTTCCTAAAGCTGTGTTACGGGCATTATATCAAGAAGTCACCAATTCAGCCGTTCAAACCGGCGGCAGTACATTAACACAGCAACTGGTGAAAAACCAAATATTAACGAATGAAGTTTCATTTGAAAGAAAAGCAAAGGAAATCTTGCTTGCTTTAAGAGTTGAGAAGTTTTTCAATAAGGATGAAATTTTGGAAGCATATTTAAATGTATCATCCTTTGGGCGAAATTCTTCCGGGCAAAATATTGCCGGAATACAGACGGCAGCGAAAGGAATCTTTGGAGTTCCGGCAAAGGACTTAAATCTGGCACAAGCAGCTTTTATTGCAGGTCTCCCTCAAAGTCCATACGGCTACACTCCTTTTACAAATAAAGGAGAACTCAAAAGCGCAGAAGGACTGGAGCCGGGCTTAAAACGCCAAAAAGTTGTGCTAAGTCGCATGCTCGAAATGGGGTACATCACGAAAGAACAATATAATGAAGCGGCTTCCTATGACATTGTGAAAGATTTTATCCCTCCACAAGATTCAATTATCGAGCAATATCCATATTTGATTATGGAAAGTGAAAGAAGAGCTATTGAAGTGTTAATGGGAAATTATTATAAAAAAGACGGTTACAAAAAAGAAGATATCGATAATAGTAAAGTTTTATATAACCGTTATTATACACTTGCCGAAAGGGATCTTCGTCAAAACGGATATAAAATCTATACAACCATTAATAAAGATATTTATGACAAATGGCAGGAAATAACGAATCAATATAAAGAGACCGTCCCATACCAAACGGTACAAAAAAAGGATCCTGAAACAAATGAAACCATTCAAGTGAAGGAGCCGCTTGAAGTAGGCGCCATGCTAATCGAAAATAAAACCGGAAAAATTATCAGCTTTGTCGGCGGCCTTGATTATCAACGGGAAAATCTAAATCACGCAACACAAGCATTTCGTCCGAACGGATCAACCATGAAACCATTGGTCGTATACGGTCCTGCTATCAATATGGGGCTTGCCGCTCCGGGAACGGTTTTAGCGGATGTTGATCTCGGTCTGAGAGGTGATTCCGGAAAACCATGGCCGACCAACTTTTCACCGCGATATTATGGGCTAACTTCGGCAAGAACAGCATTAACCCATTCCTATAACGTGTCTGCTGTTTATTTAATGCAAAAAATCATCTCACATGATCCGGTCCAATACTTGGAAAAACTAGGAATTAGTCGGATAACCAAAGCAGATCATACCAATTTAGCCATTGCCCTCGGCGGTATTACAAACGGTGTAACGGTGGAAGAAAATACGAATGCCTATACCGCATTTGCCAATGACGGGAAATTTATTGATGCATACATGATTGAAAAAATTGTTGATAATGACGGGAATGTCGTTTATGAACATAAAAGTGAACCGGTTGAAGTATTTTCCCCACAGGCCGCATATTTAACAATTGATATGATGCGGGATGTCGTTCGAAGTGGAACAGCCAGAGCATTGCCGGGGCAACTTAAATTTTCTGCTGATCTTGCCGGGAAAACGGGGACGACCAATGACACGGAAGATGTTTGGTTTGTCGGGCTAAATCCTAATTTCACTGCCGGTATTTGGTTCGGATTTGATCAACCGAAGACGATACCGGAAGCGTTCCGAAATAAACATTTGTCACTTTGGGCAAAATTGATGAACGCTACCTATGATGTGGCTCCGGACGTAATTGGTGTTGAAGACCGCTTTAATATGCCTGGCGGAATCGTTAAAAGAGCATATTGCGGTGTATCCGGTCTGCTTCCATCCAATGCGTGTTCGAAAGCAGGTCTGACATTATCGGATTATTTTATCGCTGATTATGTACCAACAAAAGTTGATGATAGTTTAATTGACGGGAGATTTGTTACCATTGGTGGTCAAAAATATGTAGCACTTGATTCAACACCGAGCGAATTTACCCAGTCCGGACTGATGTTAAATCCGGATTTTGTCAAACAAGTAGCTCCAAATCTTAAAAATGTCAATCAGCTGATTCCGAGTACCGGAAATTGGTCCAACATTTTCGTTTCGACAGCAAGAATGAATGAAAACGGGAAAATCCCTGATCCATTAGGGGTATCATTATCTAATACAACGATAAGTTGGAACAGACATCCCGAAAATGATATTGTCGGTTATCGAATTTATCGAGTGACAAATGGCGGACGCGGCGAAAAAATCGCAAGTATTATTGCCGGCTCATCGCTTGCCTATCATTTGCCGGGCAACGGTCAATACGCTGTAGTAGCTGTTGATATTGCCGGTAATGAGTCTCCATTATCAAATGTGGTGACAGTTGAAAATACCAGTCCAACACCGACACAGGATTCTGCGGATGACAATTATATTGATGAAACTGCACAGGGCGGTTCCCCAGTGCAGTAAAAACGGAAAAACCCCAAGAACTTAGCATTCTCGGGGTTTTTTCATTTCCAAATTTTGATTACCTCAATAATTAATCTTCCATTGTCGAGAGATCACCTGTTGGCAAGTTCAATTCCCAAGCTTTCAGTACTCTTCTCATAATTTTTCCGCTTCGGGTTTTCGGCAATTTATCAACAAACTCAATTTGTCTCGGTGCAGCATGAGCAGCAAGACCGGTTTTGACAAATTGACGGATATCTTCTTTTAATTCATCCGATTGTGTGTATCCTTCTCTCAATGAAATAAACGCTTTAATAATTTCACCGCGAACAGGGTCCGGAATACCGATGACACCGGCTTCCCGTACAGCAGGATGCTCAACCAGTTTACTTTCAACTTCAAACGGTCCGACCCGCTCACCCGAGGTATTAATCACATCGTCAACCCGGCCTTGGAACCAGAAATAACCGTCTTCGTCCATATAAGCTGAATCTCCGGAAACATACCAGCCATTCGGGAAGAAGTAAGACTCATATTTTTCAGGATTATTCCAAATTTTCCGCATCATGGACGGCCAACCTATTTTAATGGCCAAGTTCCCCATCTGATTCGGTGGTAATTCATTCCCTTGATCATCAACAATGGCAGCAACCACTCCCGGTACCGGTTTCCCCATCGAGCCCGGACGAATATCCATGCAAGGGTAGTTACATATTAAATGGGCCCCCGTTTCTGTCATCCACCATGTATCATGAATGCGATGTCCGAATACTTTTGACCCCCAACGAATAACTTCCGGATTAAGCGGCTCTCCAACACTTAAAATATGACGTAAAGAAGTTAAATCAAACTTATTTACGACCTCATCGCCGGCACCCATTAACATCCTGAAAGAGGTTGGCGCACTATACCAGACAGTTACGCCGAAATCTTCAATCGTCTTATACCAGGCTTCCGGACTAAACCTTCCCCCAACAACTACATTCGTTGCCCCGTTTAGCCAAGGACCAAATATACCGTAAGAAGTTCCCGTTACCCAGCCGGGATCAGCCGTGCACCAATAAATATCGTCCTCTTTCAAATCAAGTACCCAATAGGCAGTCATATATTGTTGAATCATGGCATTATGGACATGCAAAACGCCTTTTGGTTTTCCTGTTGAACCGGATGTATAATGAAGTATGTAACCATCTTCACGGTCTACCCATTCAATTTCCAAATTTTTACTAGCCTCAGCCAATTTTTTATTAAAATCAACATATTTACCGTTTTCCTCAACATTTTCACCAACGATAAAAATGGTTTCCAAGTCCGGCAATTCATCTACCGGTACACGCGGTAATAATTCCGGTGTTGTCACTAAATATTTTGCACTACTGTCTAACAGGCGGTCTCTTACTGCTCCTTCCATGAATGCCTCGAATAACGGCCCAACGATTGCACCTAATTTGATAGCTCCGAGGAAGGCAAAATAAAGTTCCGGCGAGCGCGGCATGAAGACAAATACACGATCCCCTTTTGTAACACCGTAATCTTTAAATACATTTCCGGCTTTATTCGAAAAATCCTTCATTTCTTTAAACGTATATTTTTCTAATCGACTCGCATCCCGGTAAATAAGCGCCACTTTGTTTTTGCGAAAACTCTCTGCATGACGGTCAATCGTCTCAAAAGCAATATTTACTTTCCCGGTCGAATGCCAAGAAAAATATTGTTCAGCTTCCTCCCATTTAAAGGTTTGGTACGCTTCCTCATAATTTTTTAAATTGTGTTCCCCTTTTACTGCTGATAACGTTTCCAATTTCATTAATATTCCCCCTTGCTCAAATATGCAACAAAATATCCTATATAATATATTTATTTCATAATTTTGTTAAAAATGCAAGTTTCTATTAAGCTAGTTTTCAAATATTATAATAATAGGGATAGTAAAGTGAGAAAATTCGCTCGCTTTTTGAAACCACTTTCAAGTATAATAGAATTAAATTCGTATGAGGTGATATTTTGGAACATAAGAAAACCTACTATAACAAAGAGTGGGAAACGAAAAAAGGGACTTTAATTATTGAAGGCCCTGTACCTTCAGAAACGCTTTCCAAATACCATTTTCATGAAGGTTTAGTGGCGTTTCGACCGGCTAACGAACAAAAAAAAGCGCTTGTTTCAATCGCCGCCCTCCCGGAAGGCAGAATTATTATTGCGAGAGATGGAGATACGGTAATTGGTTATGCCACCTTCCTTTATCCTGATCCATTGGAAAGATGGTCAGAGGAAAAAATGGATAATTTACTAGAATTAGGTGCGATTGAGGTTGCTGCACCATATCGAGGGATGGCTGTAGGAAAACAATTATTAATTGTTGCCATGATGGATGATTCGATGGAAGATTATATCATTATTACCACTGAGTACTATTGGCATTGGGATTTGAAGGGGACAGGTCTGAATGTGTGGGAATATCGGAAAATCATGGAAAAGATGATGAATGCCGGCGGTCTTGTTTGGTTTGCCACCGATGATCCGGAAATTTGTTCCCATCCGGCCAACTGCTTGATGGTGAGAATCGGAAAACGGGTCGACCAAGCCTCGATTGAAAAATTTGATCGTCTTCGTTTCAGGAATCGATTTATGTACTAAAGCGAAGGCTGAAGTCAGATGAAGGGATTAAACAGTTTTTAATAACTTATAAAAAGTTATAAAATTTTTGGTGACTT
>JAAROH010008219.1_pt1 | contig 11897 bp, 10 predicted proteins | sample 7248631 | NCBI WGS metagenome assembly JAAROH01 (sample SAMN09772309, study PRJNA484901) | compost metagenome | isolation source: Vermicomposting unit | place: India
TGGAACGCGGTAAACCCCACGAGCGAGAAACCCAAATGATGGTAGGGGCACCTTCTCTGAGGAAATGAACGAGGAGAAGGACAGAAGGGCTAAAACCCTTCTGTAGATAGATGATTACCACCCATGTACAAACTGCATGGGGACAAAACATGGCTTACAGAACGTTATGGAATAAACCGCAATTTTTCGTGCTCTCCATTTGGAGAGCTTTTATTTTCTTAAAAAGACAGGTGAAAAAATGAGCAAACGGTTTACATTGATTGCAACAGCTGCAATGGGAATTGAAGCGATTGTTGCATCAGAAGTGCGCAATTTAGGATATACATGCAAAGTGGAAAACGGAAAAGTAACGTTTGAAGGCGATGAACTGGCGATTTGCCGAGCGAATTTATGGCTTAGAACGGCTGATCGAGTGAAACTAAAAGTGGCTGAATTTCCGGCGACGACATTTGAAGAACTGTTTGAAAAAACGAAAGCCATTGATTGGGCGGAATTTTTGCCTGAAAACGCTCAATTTCCTGTCATCGGAAAATCGGTGAAATCAAAACTGGCAAGTGTTTCTGACTGCCAGAAAATTGTGAAAAAAGCAATAGTTGAAAAATTGAAGCAGCAGTACCGAAAAACGACCGATTGGTTAGAAGAGACTGGGGCGGTTTACAAGATTGAGATCTCTTTACATAAAGACATTGCTACACTGACCATTGATACGAGCGGAGACGGCCTCCATAAACGAGGATACCGCGCTCGAAAAGGAAATGCCCCTTTAAAAGAAACGCTCGCCGCTGCACTTATTTTGCTAACGAATTGGACTCCTGACAGACCTTTCTTTGATCCATTTTGTGGTTCAGGTACGATTCCGATTGAAGCGGCGTTAATTGGGCAAAATATCGCGCCCGGCTTCAATAGAGATTTTATTTCAGAGCAATGGGACTGGATCGGCAAGGATGTATGGAGAAGGGCAAGAGAAGAAGCAGAGGATTTAGCTAAATATGATGTTCGCCTCGACTGCATCGGGACGGACATTGATCATAAAATGATTGAGATTTCAAAAGAAAATGCCATGGAGGCCGGGCTTTCGGATGTCATTACTTTTAAACAAATGCAAGTTAAAGATTTACGTACAGTGAAGGAATTTGGGGTAATAGTCGGGAATCCACCGTATGGTGAGCGACTCGGAGAACGAGAAGAAGTGGAGCAATTATATAAGGAAATGGGGAAAACATTCTCGCTGTTAGATACTTGGTCGATTTACATTTTGACAAGCAATAAAAGCTTTGAACAGTTTTACGGAAAAAAGGCGACAAAAAAACGGAAACTTTTTAACGGGTTTATCGAAACGCACTATTATCAGTATTGGGGACCTAAACCGCCCAAAAAAGCATAAATAATACCAGCTCTGCATAAATTAAAATGGATAAAATTTATACGGGGTTGGTTGATTTATGACAAAGGAAGAATATGCGATTATTTCTCGCGCATTAAAGAATACGTATACTGCGTTGGTAGAAAGAGGTTCAACAGAAAAAGCGCTCAGTCAAATCTTTGAAGCGGAAGGGCAATTGAAAAAGGCTATTTTTCACGGATCTCTTTCCGTTCGAGAGAAACGGCTTCCCTGAAAATGGGAAGTTTTTTCTGTTTTTAAATGATTTCGTTTCAACCGAGTCAATCGCTTATGCTTCAAACCTTACCGCTCGCTTCCTGCATAAGCGAGGTTGACATGATTCTAATTGAATCGCGCGCTGCCAGAAAAGATATTGACGTTAAGCGTAATAAGTGAAATAATTTTACTCTATGAATAATCACGGAGGTTGGAGTCATGATGTTTCAAGGTTTACCTTTCCCGCTGACAAAAAATGAAAGTTTTTATGAAGCGTTAAACAAATGGATCGGTGATGTTCTGTATGATATTTTGCCTGAAAAAGGCTTTGAATTGCGCGACGAACAAATTTTTATGGCTTTCCAACTTGACAGAGCTTTTAAAGAAAAGAAAGTGATGTTTGCGGAAGCGGGAGTAGGGACAGGAAAAACGATTGTTTATTTGCTTTATGCGATTGCATATGCGCGATATACCGGAAGACCTGCCGTCATTGCCTGTGCGGACGAAGCTCTAATTGAACAGCTTGTCAAAAAACAAGGGGATATAAAAAAGCTTGAAGAAGCTCTAGGTCTAAAAGTGGATGTGCGATTGGCAAAATCGATGAACCAATATTTATGTTTGGACAAGCTTGAGGATTTGCTTGGAATGGACGATGATGAGGACTTTTTTGATCTTTATGAATCTCTCCCTGAATTCGTGCATGATCAGAGCGGATTGCAATCTTACTATCATTATGGAGACCGGAAGCAATACCCGTTTTTTTCCGATGAAAAATGGGAAAAAATCAGCTGGGATCCTTTTAAAAACTGTTTGTCATGCAGCAAAAGACATCGGTGCGGCTTAATTCTTTCCCGCGATTATTATCGGAAGGCGAAGGATTTAATCGTTTGCTCCCATGATTTTTATATGGAGCATATTTGGACGAAAGAATCCCGGAAACGCGAAGGACAGCTCCCGCTTCTCCCAGAGCACAGCTGCGTCGTGTTTGATGAAGGCCATTTATTAGAATTTGCGGCTCAAAGGGCACTTACGTATCAAGTGAAAAAAGAAACGTTAGCAGCATATTTAGAAAAAATTTTAAAGAACAACATTCGTGAACAACTTGCTGAAATGGTCGAAGAAGCGCTTTTAGCGAACGATCATTTTTTTCATATGCTGTTTAAAAGTGCACATCAAAAGGAAGGCTCCAATCGGTTGACAATCACGAGAACAGACGATTTGTTAGAAGCGGCCGGAAATTTGTATGAACGATTGAATCAGCTGTCTGAAGCTTTAGTTTTTGAAAGTGAACTATATACCATTGATGAATATAGCTTAAAGATTGTGGAAGAATACCTTGATCAAATGGAATTTTCTTTTCGCTTGTTTTTACAATTTGACAACACAATTACCTGGCTTGAACAAAACGGCGCGTCATCTTCTTTTGTGATCATGCCGCAAAGGATAGAAGATATTTTAAAAGAAAAAGTGTTTTCTCATAAAATACCTTATATCTTTTCATCAGCCACTTTATCGGATCAAAACGGATCGTTTGCTTATTTAGCGAATAGCCTTGGTATAAAAGATTATCTATCATTCTCCGTTTCCTCTCCTTTTGACTATGAAAAAAATATGAAAGTGTTTGTAAAAAAAGGTACGAGCGAGGAAAAATTGAACTGGACGGAATCTGTCATAAAATCAAACAAAGGGCGCACGTTAATTTTATGCAGAACGAAAGAGGAGCTGCTTTTCTTAAAAAAACATTTACCAAGCTTTTGGCATTCATGTTTATTTGAAGGAGATTATGAAATCAGCGAATTAGTGGCATGTTTTGAAAGAGATCCGGAAACCGTTTTGTGCGCTGTGCATTTATGGGAGGGGCTTGACGTTCCAGGACCGTCGCTTGAACATGTGATCATTTGGTCGCTGCCATTCCCGCCGGATGATCCTGTATTTGATGCGAAACGAAAATCCGCAACAGATCCTTTTTATGAAGTGGATCTTCCGTATATGATACTGCGGCTGAAGCAAGGGGTTGGACGCCTCCTTCGCACGAAAGATGACCATGGTACTGTAACGATTTTTATCAGCAAAGATGAGGGAGAAAATATTGTTTCGGAGGTCGTAAAAGCGTTGCCTGTCAAACCGAGCTGAAATATATTTTCAATTGGAAGAAGGGGATGATCAAAATGGGCTTAAAAGAAAAAGAACAAAAATTTTTCGATTACTTAAAGAAAATGGAAAGCTATGAAGAAGCATTAAATTTAATGTATTGGGATTTACGGACGGGTGCGCCGAAAAATGGATTGGAGCGGCGAGCTGAAACAATCGGCATTCTTTCTGAAGAGTGGTTCCAGATGTCCGTTTCAGATACTATGAAAGAGTTTCTTGATGAATTAACAGAAAAACATGTTTATGACAATCTCTCTTCGGTGACAAAGAAAGCTCTTCAGGAATGCAGAGAGGAGTATGAAAAAAACATTAAGATTCCGAAAGAGGAATATAAAGAATATGTCATTCTCCAATCAAAAAGCGAATCAGTTTGGGAAGAAGCGAAAGCAAATGCAGATTTCAATCAGTTTGCTCCTTATTTAGAAAAATTAATAGAATTCAATAAAAAGTTTATTTCCTATTGGGGCTATAAGGGACATAAATATAATACGCTCCTTCATTTGTATGAACCAGGAATAACTGTGGAGACGCTTGACAAGGTTTTTGCAGAGCTTAAAAAACATATCGTCCCATTAGTACAACAAATTGTACAATCATCAAAAAAAATCGACGTTTCGTTTTTGCACAAACCGTTTCCGAAAGAAAAACAGCGAAAGTTTTCCGAATATATTTTAAAGGAAATAGGCTACAATTTTGATGCCGGCCGCCTTGATGAAACCGTCCATCCTTTTGAAATTCGAATGAACCGGGGCGATGTTCGAATTACAACAAAGTATGATGAAACAGATTTTCGAACGGCCGTTTTCGGAACCATTCATGAAGCCGGACATGCGATTTATGAGCAAAACATAAATGAAGAACTGGAAGGAACTCCTCTTGCTGACGGCGCTTCAATGGGGATTCATGAATCTCAATCATTATTTTATGAAAATTTAATTGGGCGAAACTATCATTTCTGGAAGCGATATTACAACCAACTTAAAACGTATGCTCCAAACCAATTTACTGGGGTTTCTTTAAATGATTTTTACAGAGCGATCAATGAAGTTAAACCATCGCTGATCCGTATTGAAGCAGATGAATTGACATATTGTCTTCATATCATTGTACGCTATGAAATAGAAAAATTGCTGTTTGAAGGAAATTTGGATGTGTCTGATCTTCCAAAAGTTTGGAATGATAAATATAGCGAATATTTAGGTATTGCTCCAGATCATGATGGAAACGGGGTGCTTCAAGATGTTCATTGGGCGGGAGGAAGCTTTGGCTATTTCCCTTCATATGCTTTAGGATATATGTATGCAACGCAATTGATGCAAAAAATGGAGCAGGATCTTTCGAATGTTGAAGAACTTATTGAAAACGGAGAATTTCAGCAAATTCAAAGCTGGCTGACAAAACATGTTCATCTATATGGCAAAATGAAAAAACCGCTGGAAATATTAAAGGATGCGACTGGCGAATCGTTGAATCCGGCATATTTTATTCAGTATTTAGAAAAGAAATATAAAGACATTTACAGTCTTGATTAAAAGATTCGTTTGGAAAACTTTCCATCGTCAATCAGGGAAAAATTGTTTCGATTTTTAAAATGACATCCCACATTCTTAAAAAAAAATAAAAGATGGCGGATATCAGCTCTTTCGCCGATTTCCGCCATCATCAATTCTAAAGGCTTTAGACAGAGCCTTTTAATCATTCGAAGCTTTTGCCCGGCCTGCAAGAAGAACAAAATAGCACAACAGCCCGAACAAGCAGGAAATAAATAAAGCATGTGCCAAGGCAAGATAAAGGTTTAAATCAGACAAGATCACGGATATGCCGGATAATGCTTGGAGAAGAATGAGAATGAAAGCTATAATCCAACCCCAATACATCACTTTTTGATCTTTATAATGTTTTATCGCATGAATAGTGGCAACCGCAATCCAAATAAACAGCAAGCCTGCTGCAAAGCGGTGGCCCATTTGCACCCATTCATGGACGGTTTGCGGGAACAAGCGATTTTCGCTGCAAAAAGGAATGCTTGGACAAGCTAGACTTGCGCCTTTATGCCGAACATATGCACCTGTGTAAATGACAATATAACTGTAAGTAATAATGCCATAAATATGAAATCGCATTTTTTTCCCAATGACAGCATTATCTGCGTCAAATTTTTTATCAACTTCAAAAATCAGCAGAGTAAGCAGCAAAACAGCTGCAAATGAAATGAGGGAAATTCCAAAATGAAGTGCAAGAGCGGCATCGGATTGCCCCCATACAACAGCTGCAGCACCGATTAGCGCCTGCAAAACAATAAAAAAGATGGCCAGAAAACAAAGCAGCTTTGTTTCTTTTTTATGCCCGATCGCTTTCCAAGCCCAAATAACAAGACATAAAACAAGGATTCCTGCAATTCCGCTCACAAGTCGATGTGAAAGTTCAATGATTGTTTCTAATGTCAAAGGGTCTGGAAGAACTTTTCCGTGGCAAAGCGGCCAAGAGCGACCGCATCCTTGAGAAGATCCCGTTTTTGTTACGAGTGCCCCGCCGATTAAAACGAATAGCATGACGATTGATGTCACGACGCCAAGCCACTTTAATAAATGTTGCATGTCATTCACCTTCTAACATCTTTAAGTTTAAAAAGCCGAAAGAAACTCCATAATGGGTATAGAAACACCAAACTTCGAAACAAATAGTTTCTAGTAGAATCAGAAAAAGCTTGAATATTCAAAAGGACTTTGCTAGAAATATTATGGGGAAGGCATTTTGCCGAAACGTTCGACCAACTATTATTATAATCGGAAAATATTTTATTTTTAACCGCTTCACAATTTCGACAAACTTTATTTGCGAAATGTACACAAAAAATTGACGAATTATGGTTTAATATTATATGAATGCTTTTTTGTCTCGTGTTTTTTTTATATGATAGAGGCAAACGCTAAATGGTCTCAGATAGGAGACCGTCCCAGAGGAGGTCATTCAATTGGGTAATACAAGGGGTGAAGTTGTTTTAAACGATCGGCAAGAAATAGAAGTGGCAACTTCCGCTTGGAAAGATTTTTTATCATTAATTAAAATCGGAATCGTCAACTCCAATTTAATCACCACTTTTACCGGAATATGGTTGGCATTATATTTCAGCGGTAAAAGTTTTCTTGAAAATATAGATATTGTTGTGTTTACATTGCTTGGTACAGCAGCTATTATTGCTGGATCTTGCGCAATCAACAACTTTTATGACAGAGATATTGACCATGTAATGGAAAGAACAAGATTACGCCCAACCGTAACGGGCCGTATAAGCTCGTTTCAAGTATTGCTGCTGGGGACCGGCTTCATTTCCATTGGAACGATTTTGCTTCTAATGGTTTCTGTTTCCGCAGCCGTCATTGGTTTGTTAGGCGTGTTTTCCTACATAGTGCTATACACGATGTGGACAAAACGCCAATATACGATCAATACGGTAGTCGGCAGCATTGCTGGAGCTGTTCCGCCGCTGATTGGATGGGCTGCAGTTGATGATTTAAATATCATTGCATGGATTTTATTTCTAATCATGTTTATTTGGCAGCCGCCTCATTTCTTGGCACTTGCGATGAAGCGTTCGGAAGAATACCGTAAAGCTGGAATTCCGATGCTTCCAGTTGTTCATGGCTTTGAGGTGACGAAAAGACAAATCATTGTTTGGGTTGCCTGCTTGCTGCCCCTTCCTTTTTATTTGTTTAGCCTAGGCATTGGCTTTATCGTTTTGGCTACTGTATTGAACATTATTTGGTTGATTTTGTCATTAATTGGACTGAAAATGAAAAATGATTTAAAATGGTCTAAGTGGATGTTTATCTATTCAATTAACTATTTAACCATTTTGTTTGTGGCTATGGTTGCCTTTTCAATAATTTAACGTTCGGTAGTAATTCTTTCTAGATAAGAATTTATTCATAGAAGGAATTCTTCATTTTTCCTTATGAACAGGATTTAACAAAGAAAGAGGGGTTTGATTTAGCGATGAAAAAGCTGAAATGGCGTCTTTTGTTACTACTATCAGTCATGACGCTCGTATTGTCAGGCTGTGGCGAACCGTTTATTTCCACGCTGATTCCAGCTGGAGAAGTTGCCGATGAACAATTTTCGCTCATGATGTTGAGTACGGCAATCATGGTGATTGTTGTTGCAGTAGTAACGATTATTTTTATTTATGTCTTAATGAAATTCCGGCGGAAAGGAAGCGATAAAATTCCGGTACAAGTGGAAGGAAACCATAAACTAGAAATTATTTGGACTGTTATTCCTATATTATTACTGATAGTATTGGCAGTTCCGGTAGTTGCTTCCACCTTTCATTTGGCGGATACTGACCCAATGAAAAAAGCGTTGGCAGATGAAAACAATGGAGGCAAAGATCCTCTTGTTGTCAATGTCAGAGCAAATTTGTATTGGTGGGAATTTGAATATCCTGGCTATGGAGTCATTACAAGTCAAGATTTAGTCTTGCCGACTGATGAAAAAGTTTATTTTAATGTAAAAGCATCAGATGTGAAGCACTCATTCTGGATTCCTCCAATTGGTGGTAAAATCGATGCGAACACAGATAATGAGAACCAATTCTGGTTAAAAATAGATTCAAAACGTGCTGAGGAAGCTGGAAACATTTTTTACGGGAAATGTGCTGAATTATGCGGACCTTCTCATGCATTGATGGACTTTAAAGTGAAGGCGGTTTCCCGAGATGAATTTAATTCATGGATTGATAAAATGAAAAATTTAGAAGCTGAAACTGTTGCTCAAACAGATTCTGCAAAACAGGGTGAACAAGTATTCAAAGATAAAGGCTGTATCGGCTGCCATGCAGTTTCACCAACTGATAACCGACCTGAACAAGCACGCACGGCTCCAAACTTAGCTAACTTTGCTGATCGTGAACGAGTAGCCGGGATCTTGGAGCACAATGAAGAAAATATTAAAAACTGGTTGAAAGATCCTGAAAAATATAAACCTGGAAATACCATGACAGGCACATACGATCAGTTGACTGAAGAAGAACTTCAAGCATTAACAGATTATTTGCAAAGCCTATCAGTTGATAAGTAATGATGAATACTTATTATAAAAGGGAGGTTTCATCATGAGTACATTTGCTCAAAAAAAAGGGTTCTGGGCGACAGTTTGGGACTATTTAACAACTGTTGACCATAAAAAAATAGCTATCCTCTATTTAATAGGCGGAGGTCTATTTTTTGCCATTGGCGGCATAGAAGCTGTACTAATGAGAATTCAGCTCGCTGTTCCCGAAAATGATTTTGTCAGCGCCGGAACTTTTAATGAATTGTTATCAATGCATGGTACGACAATGCTGTTTTTAGCCGCAACACCATTATTGTATGCTTTTATGAATGCTGTTTTACCGCTTCAAATAGGGGCGCGTGATGTTGCGTTTCCATTTTTAAACTCTTTGGGTTTTTGGTTATTTTTATTCGGAGGTATTTTCTTTAATTTGAGTTGGTTTTTAGGCGGCGGAGCAGATGCTGGATGGACTTCTTATGCTTCATTAGCAATAAATTCTCCCGGTCATGGTGTTGATTTCTATCTTTTAGGGCTGCAAATATCCGGTTTAGGCACTTTGATTGGAGCTATCAATTTCCTTGTCACAATTATCACTATGAGAGCTCCTGGCATGACATTTATGAGAATGCCAATGTTTGTTTGGACTACGTTTGTAGCTTCTGCGCTGATTTTATTTGCTTTTACACCACTTGCTGTTGGACTATTACTTGAACTGTTGGATCGTTTGTTTAACTTTGGATTTTTTGATCCGGCAAGAGATGGAAATACAATTATTTATGAACACATTTTTTGGATTTTCGGTCATCCTGAAGTTTATCTTTTAGTTCTACCATCTTTTGGTATTTTTTCGGAAATTATACCTACATTTTCGCGAAAAAGATTATTCGGATATACTTCGATGGTTTTTGCTACGTCGTTGATCGGATTTTTAGGCTTTATGGTGTGGGCACACCACATGTTCACTACTGGACTTGGACCGGTGGCGAATGCGATTTTTGCAGTGGCTACAATGACCATCGCTGTTCCAACCGGCATAAAAATATTTAACTGGCTGTTTACAATGTGGGGCGGCAGTATCCGTTTTACGACTCCAATGCTTTATGCTGTTGGATTTATCCCGTCATTTGTAATGGGAGGAGTAACGGGTGTCATGCTTGCTGCCGCCCCTGCTGACTATCAGTACCATGACACATATTTTGTAGTTGCCCACTTCCACTATGTCATTTTAGGCGGTGTAGTATTTGCCATTTTGGCGGCAGCCCATTATTGGTGGCCAAAAATGTTTGGGAAAATGTTAAATGAAACGCTAGGTAAAATTTCATTTGTATTTATTTTTGTAGGTTTCCATTTAACTTTCCTCGTTCAGCATTTTCTTGGTTTGATGGGAATGCCGCGGCGCATATTTACTTATTTGTCGGGTCAAGGACTTGAAACGGGTAATTTCATCAGTACTATTGGAGCTATTTCGATGTCCATAGGAGTCATCATTTTATTGTACAATGTTGTGGTTACATCCGTAAAAGGTGAGAAAGTTAAATCTTCAGATCCTTGGGGAGATGGGCGTACTCTGGAATGGGCCGTTTCATCACCAGCACCTGAATATAACTTTAAACAAACTCCTCTTATTCGCGGTTTGGATCCGTGGTGGATTGAAAAAATGAATGGAAAAGAAGGCTTGACGCCAGCTGAACCTTTAAACGATATTCATATGCCGAATTCATCCATCATGCCTTTCTTTATATCGTTAGGATTATTTATTGCAAGTTTCGGAATTATGTATCACAATGAGTATTCATGGGCTATTACAGTTGCTGTGATCGGGTTTGTTGTAACGTTTGGAACGATGGTATTACGATCAGTTATTGATGATCACGGTTATCATATTCCAAAAGAGGATTTAAGAGATGATAGTGGGGGGGTAAAGGCGTAATGCAAGTTGATGAAAAATTAACGGCGGAAACTTTTCCAGAAGAACCAGAGAAAGCCACCCTCGAAGGGAAAAATAAATTTATCGGTTTTTGGATTTTTCTTGGCGGTGAAACAATTGTTTTTGCAACGCTTTTTGCAACGTTTTTGGCTCTAAGAAATTCCACTGCGGGAGGTCCCACCGCTCAGGAGGTATTTAACCCCCTCCTGACCTTTATTATGACAGTCCTTCTCTTGACGAGCAGTTTGACAAGTGTTTACGCCGTTTATCATATGAAAAATTTCCAATTTGGAAAAATGATGCTCTGGTTTGGAATTACGGTTTTGCTAGGTTTGAGCTTCCTTTTCTTTGAAATATATGAATTTTTCCATTATGTGCATGAATATGAATTTACACCTCAGACAAGTGCGTTTGGATCTGCATTTTACACTTTAGTCAGCACTCACGGTTTGCACGTTATTTTTGGGCTTTGTTGGATCATAATATTAATGCTTCGTAATGCTAAGCGGGGGTTAAATTTGTACAATGCACCAAAATTTTATCTAGCAAGCCTCTATTGGCATTTTATTGATGTTGTATGGGTATTTATTTTCACTGTAGTATATTTAATGGGGATGGTGGGATAGCAAATGGTAAGTGATCATACTCGTAACCCAAAAGTGGATCTTTCTTATCGCCGCAAAAAAAATGCGGAAGAAATGAAAATGCAGGTCATTTCCTTTGTATTAATGATATTTCTGACCATAATTGCCTTTATTACGGTTGGTTATGATGATATCGACAAATGGTTTCGGGTTCCCTTTATCGTTTTGCTTGCCTGTGTTCAGGCGATTTTCCAATTGTATTATTTTATGCATATGAGCCACAAAGGTCATGAAGCGCCACAGTTATTTATTTGGACAGGGGTTTTTATTACGTTTCTGACTGTTTTGGCTATGTCGACGATTGTATGGTGGTAAAAGTAAAGGGGTCAGCTCAAGTCGTTTTTTCGGTTTAGAGCTGGCTTCTTTTTTTAGTATTCATGTACATATTGTTTTCATTTTTTAGGGCTCTATACTAAATGTGGTGGTCATGCTTATCATCTCAAGGGCTCAGATAATCCACAAAAAATGATAAAAAAAATAACACCTTCTTCTCTCTCTTTGATAATCTAAAGTTGCGACACAAAAG
>JAAROH010008221.1_pt1 | contig 11794 bp, 8 predicted proteins | sample 7248631 | NCBI WGS metagenome assembly JAAROH01 (sample SAMN09772309, study PRJNA484901) | compost metagenome | isolation source: Vermicomposting unit | place: India
TGCCTCCTTATTTCCAGCGCTGGCGGTAGTGCTCCACCACAATTACGGTAGCATCAAAAAATAGCGAGAACCCGGCGCACGCTGCGCCGGGCCATTTTTTCATCGGGCAGGGCTGAACCCCCACCGGGGCGCGCAAAAGGACCGGGTGAACACCCGGTCCCACGTGGTGGAGCTGAAGGGACTCGAACCCTCGACCTTCGCCTTGCAAAGGCGCTGCTCTCCCAGCTGAGCTACAGCCCCATAGGCCGCTTTGCCATTGTACCCGGCTGCGCCGCCGATTGTCAACGCATATCGGTTGCCAGCCGGCGCGGATCTTACCGCGGGCCGGGCGGCGGGGCCAGGGCAGACTAAGCGCGGGAGGCGATGCCGATGTCAACCCGCCGCCCGGACAGCGCCGCCGCGGCCGTCCGGCGCTGCGGCTGGGCGAGGACGTCAAGGACTGAGCGACAGCAGGCCCGCACACCGAGCGGGGGGCACGGCTGCCCCCCGCTTGCTCACTTGATGGCGACGATCTCGTACTGGATGACCCCGTCCGTCGCATCGACGGCCACCACGGTGCCCACCCGCTGGCCCATGATGGCGCGGCCGACCGGGGACTCGTTGGAGATCCGGTTGTGGGCGGGATCGGCCTCCGTGGTGCCGACGATGGTGTACGTATGCTCGTCGCCATACTCCAGGTCCCTCAGCACCACCGTGCTGCCGAGCACCACCACCTCCTGCTGGCCGACGGGCTCATCAATCACCCGCGCGTTGCGCAGCATCTTCTCCAGCACCAGAATGCGCCCTTCGATGAAGGCCTGCTCGTTCTTCGCATCCTCGTATTCGGAGTTCTCGGAGATGTCCCCGTACTCGCGGGCCTGCTTGATGCGCTCAGCGACCTCCATGCGCTTCACGGTGCGGAGGTACAGCAGCTCCTGCTCGAGCTGCTTCAAGCCGTCCAGGGATAGCAGAACCTCTTTCTCGGCCATGTGGTTCTCCCCTTTACACCAGTCAGCCACACCACGGTGCCGTGGCGGTGGTACGCTCGTTGTGGTAGGGATGTATACGACCCGGGCTGGCCGCAGTATACCCCGGGCACCCTGTCCGGTGCGGCGACGGAGCACTGCGGGGGCGGACCATTCGGTGCGTCCCGCAGTGCTCCACGCCTGTGGTCAATTCATTATACGGACACTGCTGCGCAGTGTCAACTTAACAGTCTGACGTTTTCCGCTGCGACGGCCTCCATGCGGTCCAGGTAACCCAGGAGGAGGGCGCGCAGGTCGTCTGCGCGCTCCGCCTCGTTGACCGCCGCCCGGACCCCGGCGGACCCGTGGAGCCCTTTCAGATACCAGGCGGCGTGCTTGCGCATCTCCCGGACGGCCAGGAACTCGCCCTTGTACTCAATCATCAGATCCAGGTGGCGGAGCGCGGTCTCCACCCGCTCCCGGACCCCCGGCTCCGGCAGAAGCTCGCCCGTCTCCAGGTAATGTAGGGTGCGGCTGAAGATCCAGGGGTTCCCGAGCGCGCCCCGCCCCACCGCGAGACCTGCGACCCCGGACGTGCGCAGCCGCGCCTCGGCCTCCCTGGGGTCCGCGATGTCGCCGTTGCCCAGCACGGGGATCGATACGGCCCGGGCGACCGCGGCGATCACGCCCCAGTCGGCCCGGCCGGAGTAATGCTGCTCCTTGGTGCGGCCATGCACCGTGATCATCCGCGCACCGGCCTCCTCCACCCGCTTCGCGACCTCCACGGCGTTGATCGAGCGGGAGTCCCAGCCGATGCGCATCTTCACCGTCACCGGTGTTGGTGCGACGGCCTGCACCACCCGGCGCACGATCTCCTGGGCCAGTTCAGGCTCCTTCAGCAGGGAGGAGCCACCCCGGCCCTTGGTCACCTTCGGCGCCGGGCAGCCCATGTTGATGTCGATCAGGTCCGGCTGCTCCAGCTCCACGACGCGCGCCGCCGCCCGCGCCATCGTGTCGGGGTCCGCGCCAAAGAGCTGTACCCCCGCGGGCCGCTCGTCCGGCAGCAGCCGGATCATCTCCCGGGTGCGCTTGCTGTCGTACAGGAGCGCCTTGTCGCTGACGAACTCAGTGACCACCAGGCCGCAGCCGTGCTCCTTGCAGAGGCGGCGAAAGGGCCAGTTGGTGACGCCGGCCATGGGCGCCAGGGCCAGCGGACGCTCGATGGTCAGACCGCCTAGGCGGATCGGCTTCAGGAGCGGTTCGGACAACCCTTTCACCCCCGCAAAAAAAGTCGGTGGCGGGGTCTATTATACCCACGCCACGCGGGGAGGTCTATGTTAACCCCTCATAACAGCGGCAGCATCACCGCGGCCGTCCAGCCGACCGCCACCGCCTCCGCCAGCGCGACGCTCAGCGCGGAGAGGCGCATCGCGGCCAGCACGCCGCTCAGGATCTCCAACGTGACCAACACCCCGAGGGCAACGGGGAGAACGGCGGGCAGGTGCGCAGGCGGATTGGGCAGAACCCCCGCCCCGACCCAGGTGGCGACCATCAGGATCTTGGCCGCAAGCCCCAGCACAAGGCCCGCCGGCGACGGCCCGCCCGCCACGGCCCGCTTCAGCGACTCCTCCTGGAAGGCGTACAGCCAGTAGGCCAGCGCAGTGGCGGCCAGCGGCAGGATTCGCGGCCCCGTCGGTACAAAATAAGTGACATTCTGATGAATCACCGGCACGAGAGCCCCGAGGAAGGCCAGAGCCACCGCCAGCCCCCGCAGCAGGGAGTGGGGAACCGACTCGGCCTCGCCCGGGGCGGACGCGCCGAACTCCCGCGGCCAGAGCTTGCGGAGGAGCAGGAGAACGACAGCCGCGACCAGGAAATAGGGTAGCAGGTAGTCCAGCGTGGCGACGCCCAGCTGCGGCACGCGCAGGTAGACCACGGCCAGAACCGCGCTGAGCAGGGAGACCGCCACGGCGGCCAGGCCGGTGACAAGACCCGCGGGCTGCTGCCGCCGGCCGGATCTCCGGGGATCGGGTCGCACCAGCGCGGCCACCGCAGGGAGCGCACCGACGCCGCCCGCCAGCCCGAGCAGCAGCCAGGCGGGCGACCCGCCCGGGGCGGCGCCTGCCGGCACATCGCCACCGACGTCGCTGGACAGCCGCCCCGCCGCATCGGCCACGGCATCCAAGTCATACAAGGGGGCCAGGGGATTCAGGGACGTCGGGTGGCCGATCAGACCCACCCGGTCCGGTTCGGCCCGGCCGGCGGCAACCAGCGCATCCCTCACCTGGTTCGCGGTCCCGGGGGAATCGGCCATCGGCGCGGTCTGCGCCCCGTGGCCGGGCAAGTCCGGGATGTAGACGTCGAAGCCCAGGCGGGCCAGCGCGTAGCCCCAGTACTGCATCATCTCTTTGCTGCCGCCAAACCCGTGCAGCACAATGACGGTACCCCGGTACTCCTCCTCCGCCGACACGTGCAGCGTCGGATTCCCCGCCAGCAGCTCCTCGTTCACCGCCAGGTCCGCGTGGCCGCGCGCCATCATCCACTGTGCGGCCAGCACCATGGCGAGCGTCAGAACGACCCACCAGGCCCTGCGCACCATCGTCCTGTCCCCCAACCCAGTTGTTACTGTGCCTGAAGTATCAGGGTATATTCGTATTCTTCCTTCCATACCTGTGTGTGAATCCCCTGCTTCCGGCGCCCGGGAAGCGCCGCGGGCAGGTTTCCATACCAGACCATGCGCGTGAGGGAGGCGGTCGTATGCAGATTCGGTACCTGGGACACTCGGCATTCGAGATCACGGACGGGAAGTGGAACCTGCTGATCGATCCGTTCATCACGGGCAATCCGGCCTGCCCGGTGAAGGCCGAGGAGCTGCACCCGCAGTACATCCTGGTCACCCACCTGCACGATGACCACGTGGGCGACACGGTGGCCATCGCCAAGCGCACCGGCGCAACGGTGATCACCAGCTTCGAAGGCGGGCAGGCCCTCGCCGCGCAGGGCGTGAAGGTTGCCGACATGGCCCTGGGCGGGAAGCGCCGGTTCGACTTCGGCCTGGTCCGGGTCACCCTGGCCTTCCACGGCTTCGGCCCCACCGGCGGCCACGCCTGCGGGTTCGTGATCCACATCGGCGGCAAGCGCATCTACCACGCGGGGGACACCGCGCTCTTCAGCGACATGAAACTGCTCAACGGCGTCATCGAGGAGCCCGGCATCGACGTGGCCATGCTGCCCATCGGCGACAACTACACCATGGGTCCGGAAGACGCCGCCGTCGCGGTGGAGTGGATCCGGCCCAAGGTGGTCATCCCCATGCACTGGGGCACGTTCCCGGTGCTGGTGCAGGACGCGTCCGATTTCGCGGCGCGGGTGCGGGAGACCGGCGCCTCGCAGCCCGTCGTCCTCCGGCCCGGCGAGACCTACACCCTGTAAAGCTGCGCCCGGCACGCGCACGAAGCGGCCGCCCCGGGAAGGGGCGGCCGCTTCCGTCTGACCCGTTGTCCGCCTGACGGCTGTTGGCGGGGCGCCCGCTCAGTCCGCCGCGGCCGCGTCCCGCCCGACGAAGGGGAGTTCCCCGGGGAAGTATGCCACGCCGATGGCGTCGGGCCCCACGTGGGCGCCGAGGCTCGGATTGACGTGCAGGTGGTGGAACCAGACGACCTCGAGCCGGCTTCGGAGCAGGGACACCAGGTGGGCCACCTGGTCGGGGCAGTGGCCCTCCAGGACCACGAGGCTCACCTGGCCCCCTTCGCCCACGTCCTCGATAATGCGGTGTGCGATCGTCTCCACGGCCCGGCGGAACGACCGGGCCTTGCCGGCCGCAATGTACGTGCCCGTCGATTTGTCCACGGTGACGATGGGCCGGATGCCCAGCAGTCCGCCCACAGCGGCCGAGACGCGGCCGATGCGCCCGCCCTTGCGCAGGTAGTCAAGCTTGTCCAGCGTGAAGTACAGGTGCGAGCTCGCGTTGACCGCCTCGATCACCTCGCGGATCTCCGCGATGGACCGCCCCTGCTCGGCCATCTCGGCGGCGACGAGCACCTGGAGGGCCATCTCACCCGAAAGCGTCCGGGTGTCCACCAGGGTGATGTCCAGTTCGGGCACCAGCGCCCGCGCCGCGCTCGCGGCGTTGTACGAGCCCGAGAGCCCGCAGGAGAGATGCAGCGACAGGATGGGCAGCCCCGCCTCAGCCGCCCGCCGGTACGCGGTGACGTAGTCGCCCACGGCGGGCTGGGACGTCGTCGGGAACTCGCCCCGCTCCCTCAGCCGCTGGTAGAAAGCGGCCGGGGTCATGTCGACGCCGCTCTGGTAGCTCTCGTCCCCGAAATTGACGGTCAGCGGAACAATATGCAGGCCGTACTGCTCGATCAGAGCCTCCGGCAGATCGACTCCTCCATCTACCACCAGGGTGCAGGAGCGGTTATGCGTCATCGTGGATCCTCCTCACCGGGCTGCAGCCGCCGGAGCGGCGGCCCGCCCGCGTCTCCACTCAGCGTACCTTCTCCCGGGCGGCGGCGCATCTGCCCACGGGTCCGATCGCAGGGCAGAGTTTGGGCGCCGCGGTGCGCGGCGCCTCTGCCCAAAGGGATAGTCCGGCTTGTCCCCGACTAGACCAGGTTGAGTTCCTGAGCCAGCAGGATCGCGTGCACCCGGTCCCGCGCCCCGAGTTTGGCGAAGATGGAGCGCACGTGATGCTTTACAGTACCCTGGCCGATGAAGAGCTTTTCCGCGATATCCTGGTTGGAGGCGCCTGAGGCCATCAGGCGCAGGACCTCGGTCTCCCGCTCGGTGAGCGGCTCGACCAGCGGCCGCGCTTTCGGCCGGCTGGCGGCCATGGAGGAGAGCCGGGTGAACTCCTTCAGGACGCGGGTGGTAATCTGCGGCTGCAGCAGCGACTCCCCCGCGGCCACGGTGCGGATCGCCTGCGAGAGCTCGTCGTACTCGGCGTCCTTCAGCAGGTACCCGCGCGCGCCGGCGGCCAGCCCTTCGAAGATGTACTCGTCGTCGTCGAAGGTGGTCAGGATGATGACCCCCGCGGCGGTGCCGCTGCGGACCAGCTCCCGCGTCGCCGTGACACCGTCCATCCCCGGCATGCGCACGTCCATCAGGATCACGTCCGGTTTCAGCTCGGCCGCCATCCGCAGGGCCTCCTCGCCGCTCGACGCCTCGCCGACCACCTCCATGTCCGGGTTGCGGTTCAGCAACGCGGCGAGCCCCCGCCTGAGCAGGGACTGGTCGTCCACGATCATGATGCGGATCTTCCGTCCGTCCATGGGGCTCCCTCCATCAGAGACCGATCGGCAGGCTCAATGATACCTGAAAGCCGCCATCACTGCGCGGGCCTGCATCAAACTCCCCGTTGAGCGCCTGCGCCCGCTCCCTGAGACCCACCAGGCCGAAGCCGGACCGGACCGCCTCCGCACGGTCGCTCCGCCCGAGGTCGTCGTTGACGACCCGGAGCGTCACCCGGTCGGGCAGCCGGGTGAGGGTAATCTCGACGCGGGTGGGCCGCGCGTGCTTCTGGATGTTGGTGAGGCTTTCCTGCACGGTGCGGAACACGGTCATGCGCGCCGCCGCCGGCAGGTCGCCGCCCTCGCCGTCCACCCGGAGGATCACCGGTGTACCCGTGGTCTGCATCCAGCGGGTCACCAGGTCCTGGATCGCCCTGGGCAACGGCCGGTCGAAGCGGTCCAGGGTCTCCACCATCTCCGCGCTGGAGCGCATGGCGGCCCGGATCACCTCCAGCGCCCGGCGCACGTGTGCGGCAGCCGCGTCCGGCTCCTCGCCGGCCAGGGCCTCCGCGTTCTGCAGCTCCACGATCACCGCCGTCAGGTGGTGGCCCAGCCCGTCGTGGATCTCCCGGGCCATGCGCACCCGCTCCCGGGCGATGGCCATCCGCCTGGCCTCCACCAGCCTGGCCTCCAGCTGCCGGTTCACCTCGCGCAGCTGTTGTGCGTAGAGCATGGACCGGGTGCGGGCCTCCAGCTGGAGCCGGGTCATCTGCGCCATGACCGCGGCGAAGAAGTAGGTGACGCCGAAGGCCACGGTCAGGGAAAGGGGCGGGACGGCCCCTCCCCCGCCGATCAGCACGAGGGAGGCGCCGGTGAGCAGCGTCGGGAAGGCCACGGCCGCCACGACGCCCCGCGATCCGCCCGGCATCAGGAAGACCATCTGGGCGGACACGACGAGGAAGAGCTGGTTCATCAGCGGCTCGCCGGTCGTCCAGACCAGCAGGAGGATCAGCGCGGCCTGGGCCACGACGAAGAAGGCGCGCCAGGCGTACGGGACGGGGCTTACCGACGCCCCCGCGTAGGCCCCCAGCAGCAGGATTGTGAGCAGCAGCACCCGCCACCAGTGCGGGTCGCCGGCCACCCAGTGTGCGACCAGCATGACCCCGGCGGTGACCGCCAGCACCCCGGCGTTCCAGACGTGGTAGACCCGGATCGGATCCGTGAGCTTCAGCGGCGCCTGCGGGTCCGGGGGGCCTGCAAACCGGCCGGGGGTGTCTGCCTCGTCCAGCTCCGCCCCCTCCTCGCCCGGGCGCAGGGTGCGGACGGCCGACCGCACCTCCCCCAACACGGCCTTGGCCTCCAGCCGCGCCTCCCTGACGGCCGCGTACCCGGGTAGTCCGGCGGCCAGCATGTCCCGGAGCCGGCCCTCCAGCGCGGAGAGGCGGGAGACCAGGCCAGCGTGGATGGTCCGGGCCAGCCGCTCCCTCTCCTCGCTCTCCGCCCGGTGCTCCACCGTCCGGTCGTACTCCCGGAGCACCTCGTGCCGCTGGTTCACGCCATCCAGCAGCTGCCGGGCCAGCTGGCTCTCCCGCTCCTGCTGCAGCATGGTCAGCGTGACCAGGGCGGCGAACACCAGGTAGAGCAGGTACATACCGATGCTGACGACCATGCTCGCCCCGGGCACGCCGGGGGGCGTGATGGCGAGGTACAGCGCCAGCCAGAGGGCAGCCAGGGTGCCCACAAACGGCGCCCACCGTCGGACGGGGATCAGGTAGACCGCCTGGACGGCGACCACCGCGAAGAGAAAGCGGGTGAGCCCGCCGTCCAGCGCGTAGATGGCCGCCACGAGCAGGGCCTGGGCCAGCAGGTAGAGCTCGTACCGGATCCCCCTGCTCCAGCCGGGCGCCACCGGACGGATGCGCGACCAGACCGCCAGGTACGCCCAGCTGAGCCCGACCCCGGCAAGCCGCGCCCAGACAACCCTTGCTGCCGCCTCCCCGGAGAGCCACGAGAGCACCGGCAGGAAAGCCAGCATCAGGGCCGCAAACAGGTTCACGGGATGGGGATAGCCCGTTCGGAACAGCTGGTCGAGCCTGCGCACGATCCGCCCCTGTATCGCTTCCATATCCTTATTGTATACCCCTCTGGCCTTCTGCACTATCCACGCCTTTGCCCACCCCGCCACCTTATACCGTCATAACGACCCGTCATAGGCCTGTCGATTTACGGCTCCGAAAGATTGTTCTAGAATAGAGCCGACGGGAATTGGATTCTCTCTGATATGCTACCGAATATCTAAACTTCTCATGGTCCCAACGGCGGTGCCCGCCGGAGGCGTTCCGCGGATCGCCAATACTGCCATACGGAAAAGAGGTGCTCAGATGTCTCGCACGGATCCGTTCAAGGCCAAGTCGACCTTCGACACCGGTTCGGGGACGGCGGTCATCTACCGTCTGTCGGCGCTGGAGCAGGCGGGGCTCGTGAAGCTCGACCGGCTGCCCTTCTCGGTGCGCATCCTGCTGGAGAACCTGCTGCGCAACCTGGACGGCTACCTGGTCACGGAGGACGACGTGCGGACGCTCGCCGCCTGGAACCCCCGCGAGCTGCCCCGGAAGGAGATCCCGTTCATCCCCTCCCGGGTCGTGCTGCAGGACTTCACCGGCGTGCCGGTGGTCGCGGACCTCGCCGCGATGCGGGACGCCATGGTGAAGCTGGGCGGCCGCCCCGAACAGATCAACCCGCTGGTCCCGGTGGACCTGGTCATCGACCACTCGGTGCAGGTCGACGCCTTCGCCGTGGACTGGGCCTACAAGTTCAACGTCGAGCTGGAGTTCAAGCGGAACCGGGAGCGCTACGTCTTCCTGAAGTGGGCGCAGAAGGCCTTCCGCAACTTCCGCGCCGTGCCGCCGGGCATGGGCATCGTCCACCAGGTGAACCTGGAGTACCTCTCCCCCTGCGTCGCCCTGCGCGAGATCGACGGCGAGCTGGTCGCCCTGCCCGACACCGTGGTAGGCACCGACTCCCACACCACGATGATCAACGGCCTGGGCGTGCTGGGCTGGGGCGTGGGCGGCATCGAGGCCGAGGCGGCCATGCTGGGCCAGCCCTCCTACATGCTGGTGCCCGAGGTCGTCGGCTTTAAGCTGACCGGCCGCCTGCCCGAAGGGGCCACGGCCACCGACCTGGTGCTGACCGTCACCCAGATGCTGCGGCAGAAGGGCGTCGTCGAGAAGTTCGTCGAGTTCTACGGCCCGGGCCTGTCCAGCCTCTCGCTGGCCGACCGGGCGACCATCGCCAACATGGCCCCCGAGTACGGCGCAACCATGGGCTTCTTCCCGGTCGACGAGATCACCCTGGAGTACCTGCGCCAGACCGGCCGCGACGAGAAGCACGTGGAGATGGTCCGTCGCTACCTGCAGGAGCAGGGGCTCTTCCGCACTGACGCGACGCCCGACCCCGAGTTCACCGACACCCTGGAGCTGGACCTCTCGACGGTGGAGCCCTCGCTGGCCGGCCCGCGGCGCCCGCAGGACCGGGTGCAGCTGAGCGGCGTCCGGACCACCTTCCACAAGAACTTCGACGAGCAGATCAAGAAGGGCGGCGGGGTCGCGGTGGCCACCAAGACCGGTGTCCAGCACGGTTCCGTGGTGATTGCCGCCATCACGTCCTGCACCAACACCTCCAACCCCGCCGTGATGATCGGCGCGGGCCTGGTCGCCCAGAAGGCCGTCGCCAAGGGGCTTGCGCGCAAGCCCTGGGTGAAGACCTCGCTGGCCCCCGGCTCCCGCGTGGTAACCGACTACCTGAAGGCCTCCGGCCTGATGGAGCCGCTGGAGGCGCTGGGCTTCCACGTGGTGGGCTACGGCTGCACCACCTGCATCGGCAACTCCGGCAGCCTGCCTGAAGACGTCGCGAAGGACGTCACCGAGAACGACCTGGTGGTCGCGGCCGTCATCTCGGGCAACCGCAACTTCGAGGGCCGCGTCAACCCGCTGGTCAAGGCCAACTTCCTGGCCTCGCCCATGCTGGTCGTCGCCTACGCGCTGGCCGGCACGGTGGACATCGACCTCAGGACCGATCCCATCGGCCACGACCCCGAGGGCAACCCGGTCTACCTGAAGGACATCTGGCCTACCAACGCGGAGATTCAGGCCGCGATCGCCAAGGCCATCACGCCGGAGATGTTCAAGCAGGAGTACGCCAGGGTCTTTGACGGCGATGAGAACTGGCAGCAGTTGGAAGCCCCCGAAGGCGAGCTGTTCCAGTGGGATCCTGACTCCACCTACATCCAGCAGCCGCCGTACTTCAAGGACATGCAGCTGACCCCGCCGCCGGTGAAGGACATCGAGGGGGCCCGGGTGCTCGCGCTGCTGGGCGACTCCATCACCACCGACCACATCTCCCCGGCCGGCGCCATTGCCATGGGCAGCCCTGCGGCCAAGTACCTGATGGAGCACGGCGTCGATCCCGTCGACTTCAACTCGTACGGCTCCCGCCGCGGCAACCACGAGGTGATGCAGCGCGGCACCTTCGCCAACATCCGGCTGCGCAACGCCCTGGCGGACGGCAAGGAGGGCGGCTACACCAAGTACCTGCCCACAGGCGAGATCATGCCCATCTGGGACGCGGCCGTCAAGTACATGGAGGCGGGCACGCCGCTGGTGGTCATCGCCGGCAAGGACTACGGCATGGGCTCCTCCCGCGACTGGGCGGCCAAGGGCGTGATGCTCCAGGGCGTGAAGGCCGTCATCGCCGAGAGCTTCGAGCGCATCCACCGCTCCAACCTGATCGGCATGGGCGTGCTCCCGCTGCAGTTCCAGGAGGGCGAGAACGCCGCCTCCCTTGGCCTCGACGGCACGGAGGAGTACACGATCACCGGCATCAGCGGCGAGCTGACCCCGCGCCAGACCTTCGCGGTGACTGCCCGCAAGGCCGACGGCCGGGAGATCCGGTTCGACGTCACCTCCCGCCTCGACACCGCCGTCGAGATCGAGTACTACAAGAACGGCGGCGTGTTGCAGACGGTGCTGCGGCGCCTCGCGACGGAGAAGTAGGCGGGGCCTGCAGTGACCGGTCAGGCTGCCCAGTGAGCGGTGTTCGGCCCACCCGGCTCGTTCACGGCCGGAACGGCTGACGTGGCCGGTGATGCGGCGTCTGGCACTGGACCTCCAGGTCCGTGCAGACCACCGGCGGAACGGTAGGTTACGCCCAACGCCGTGTGCGGTCCGCTCATGGGGCACCGAGCACCAAGTGCCAGAGGAAGGTACAGGGGCTGTCCCGAAAGCAGATGACTCTGCTTGGGACAGCCCCGTCTGCTTGCTACCGGGTTGGGTGTTTCAGGAAGCGCCCCGACGATCGCGTGGGATCCGGTGCAGGGTTGGCAGGAACCAAGTCCTGGCCAAGGCGGGGGCTTCTCTCCGGGGCAGATGGTAGGCAAGCGCAAGCCGGCCGGTCTCTAAGTCCCCTGCACAGACTGCCGGCGGAGCTACGGCCTCGAACCGGGGATTCGAGGGGGCACGGATGACCATGAGGAGGCGGAATGTGCACTGGGCAGCGGGAAGCGAGTGCACATTCCGCCTCGAACTGGCGGTTCGAGGGGGAACAGTTGGCGGTGAGAGG
>JAAROH010008222.1_pt1 | contig 11791 bp, 10 predicted proteins | sample 7248631 | NCBI WGS metagenome assembly JAAROH01 (sample SAMN09772309, study PRJNA484901) | compost metagenome | isolation source: Vermicomposting unit | place: India
TCAATGGGTTTCCATTGCACGAAGTCCGGGTTATTCACGCGAAACTTGAGCTAGCCCGGGCATACTCGCAACCCGCGGACAACATGGACCACTAAGTCGCCGGCCGTACAACTCCCCTGCGGTTCGGGCCAGCTTCTCGTCGGCGAGAGCACTCCCGTCGCTTGCACTGCCCTGCCCTTTTCTCACCGTCCCCCCCCCCCCAGGTGCGCACACATGTAACTCCATGCTGGCCCGCGGGGCGGAGGCGTTTCCCCCGCCAACCGCCTGGCCCCCGCCTTCGCCTCTCGAACGGCCACGCCCTCGTCCCCCACCCCGTTCCGAACCTTACATTCCTCCCAGTTGGCTCGGGTATACTCGCAAATCGTACGAGCTTCGCCAACTCAGCAGCGGCGGCACTGCTGCCACTGTGCGTTCCAGCTTACTCTCTTCCCCCACCCCGTGCCCGGCCTTACATCCCTTGCCTGCTAGCCCGGGCATACTCGCAGACCGTGCGAGCTTCGACAGCTCACCGCCGGCGACACCGTTCCCACTGCTCGACCTCGTGTACCCTTCTCCCCCGCCCCGCGTCCAACCGCACACATCTTGCCAGTTGTCCCGGGAGTCCTCTTACATCGTGGGAGCTTTACCAGCTCAGCACTGGCAGCACCTCTGCCCACTGTGGCCCCCCACTTAATCTCTTCCCCACCCAGTGCCCAACCTTACATCCCTTGCCAGTGTGCCCGGGGGTACTCGCAGACCGTGCGAGTTTCGCCAGCTCAGCGCCGGCGACGCCGATCCCACTGCTCGCCCTCGTGTACCCTCGTCCCCCGGCCCGCGTCCAACCGCACACATTTTGCCAGTTGTCCTGGGAGTCCTCCTGGGAGCTTCACCAGCTCAGCTCTGGCAGCACCGCTGCCACTGTGGCTCCCCACTTACTCTCCTCCCCCACCTCGTGCCCGGCCTTTCATCCCTTGCCAGTTGGCCCGGGAATACTCGAAGATCGTGCGAGCTTCGCCAGCTCAGAGTCGGCGGCGCCACCCCCACTGCTCTCTCCCGCTTACCCCCTTCTGCTGCCTCGCGTCCAAGCTCACACATGCTGCGACTTTCGCTGAAGGTCCCCACCCGTTGCTGGAGCTTCATGCCCGGAGCATCGGCCGCGTCACCCCGCCGTCACCACCGTCGTGCACCCCACCACCCGGATACCGCGGTGCCGTGCCACGTGACACGCAGACACGGTACCGCGTAACCCCCTGGTGCTGCACAACTTGACTCCCAGGTACTCTGCCGCTTGACTCCCGGGTGCTGCGCAACTTGACTCCCAGGCACTCTACCGCATGACTCCCGGGTACTGCACAACTTGACTCCCAGGTACTCCGCCGCTTGACCCCGGGGTACGGCACAACCGGGCTCCCAGGCGCCCCTACCGCGCGATTCCCGGGCGCTGTACCACTTGACTCCCAAGCAGCTACCGCTTGACTCCGAGATGCCGTACCACTGGACTCCCAGACCCCCACCGCTTGACTCCCAGATGCCGTACCGCAAAAACCCCAGACCCCCGCCGCTTAACTCCCCGGCACCGTACCGCTCGCCCCGGGCGATCAGATCACCCAGCGACACACAGAGAAAAACCCGCCGGCAGGTCAGTCCTGCCGGCGGTACCGCTCTTCCTCCAGCCCAACCTTCCGTTCAAATGCCCGCACAAAGCGCCAGAACAAGTATAAGCCGACAACCAGCGCCCCCGCATCACCACCCAGTCCAGGAAACCAAGCCCCACCGTGGCTTCCAGCGGCGCCCGCTCCACCATCATGCCCAGACTGACCAGCACAACGATGAGCAGTACATAAGCCAGGCGCCGCTCCCACGGCACCTTCAATCCCTCCACTACATCCCGGACCTGAGTCCGTAGCTCTCGATCTTCCGATACAGCGTGCGTACGCTGACCCCGAGCAACTGTGCGGCCTGCGCCCGGTTCCAGCCCGTGCGCTCCAGCGCCCGGGCGATGTGCGCCCGTTCCACTTCGTCCAGCGTGGGGAAAGGTTCACCGCTCTCGCTGGCGGAACCATCCAGCCGCCCGGTTGGCCCGGCTTCCAAGCCGGCGCCGGCCTGCCCGGAACGTGCGCGACGCACGGCAAGCCCCAGGTCTTCCGGCGCGATAAACCGGTCGGGACTCAGGATCACACCGCGCTGCACCACGTTGAACAATTCTCGCACATTCCCACGGAACTCCTGCTGCATGAGGATCTCCATGGCGTCCGGCGTCATCTCCTTCGCCGACCCCAGCCGGGCCAGGAAGTGTTCGACCAGCAGCGGGATATCCTCGCGCCGCTCCCGCAGGGGAGGCACGTGGAGGGTGACCACGTTCAGGCGGTAGTACAGGTCCTCCCGGAACCGCCCCGCGTTCACCTCATCGGTCAGGCACCGGTTGGTAGCGGCGACGATGCGCACGTCCACCCGCCGGATGCGCGTTTCGCCTACCCGGCGCACCTCATGGCTCTCCAGAAAACGGAGCAGCTTGGCCTGCACCTCCAGGGGCATCTCCCCGATCTCGTCGAGGAACAGCGTCCCGCCCTCGGCGAGCTCCACCAGACCCGGTTTGGCCGCCACCGCACCGGTGAAGGCGCCGCGCGCGTGGCCGAACAGCTCGCTTTCCAGGAGCGGGGCCGGAAGCGCCCCGGCGTTTACGGGAATAAACGGACCCGAGGCCCGGGGACTCCACAGGTGGACCGCCCTTGCGATCAGCTCCTTGCCCGTGCCGCTCTCGCCCTCGATGAGCACCGGCATGGACCCCTGGGCCACCCGCCGGGTCAGCTCCAACAGCCGCCGGATCGGCTCGCTGCGGCCCACGATCTCGACCTCGTCGCCCAGGCGCCGCAGCGCCTCCCGCAGCCCCTGGTTCTCCACCTCCAGAACACGCCGCTCCAGCGCCTTCTCCAGGACGGCCTCCAGCTCGGCCAGGTTGCACGGCTTGGTCAGGTAGTCGTAAGCGCCGGCCCGGATCGCCTCCACCGCCGTCTCGATGGAACCGTGTCCGGTGAGGATCAGCACGGGAAGGGAAGGCTGGATCTCCCGCGCCCGCCGGAGCGTTGCGATGCCATCCAGCCCCGGCATCTTCATGTCGAAGATGGCGGCGTCGAACTCCTCCTCCGCCAGGGCTTCCAGCGCCTCCGTTCCCGACCCCACGGCCTTCACCAGGTAACCCTTGCGGCCCAGTCGCCGCTGCAGGAGTTCGCGAAACGAGGCCTCATCGTCGGCGATCAGCAGGGCGTAGGTGCGCACGCGTCACTCCCCCTCCCAGACCGGCAGTTCGAACCAGACCCGGGTACCCTGTCCGCGGCGGCTCTCCAACCAGAACCGCCCCCCCAGGCCCGTGATGATGCCATAGCAGGTGGACAGCCCAAGCCCCGTCCCGCGTCCCGGCGGCTTGGTGGTGAAGAACGGATCCAGTGCCCTCGAAAGAGTGTCCTCGTCCATTCCAGGCCCGTCGTCATGCACGCCGACCCGCACCACGCTCTCCGGTCGGGTGACCTCTCCTGCGCCCGCGGCGACACCGATGTCCGAGACGCCCAGCCCTTCTGAAGCCGGGGCGCCCGCGACCGCCTCCGCCGTGACCCACACGCGCCCGCCCCCGCCTTCCTCGATGGCGTCCAGGGCGTTGGTAACCAGGTTCAGAAACACCTGCTGCAGCTGATCGCGGCTGGCCCGAACCGCCGGCAGCGCAACGGGAACATCGACCGCCACCGCGACCCCCGCCCGCCGGGCGCGGGGCGCGACCAAGGCGGCCGTCGCCCGGGCAACGCCCGCCACGTCGACCGGCTCAGGGTCGGCCGAGCCCTGCCGGGCGAAGTCCAGCAGGTTTCCGGTAATCGCCTTGCAGCGCTGCACCTGGAACTGCAACTGGGCCAGATAGGCCGCCAGCTCGCCCTCGCGCTCCAGCGCCGCGGCCCCCTCGTCGCGGAGGCGGTCGCTCAGGTCCTCCGCGTAGGCCGAGATGACCGCAAGCGGGTTGTTGATCTCGTGGGCCACGCCCGCCGCAAGCTGCCCCACGGCGGCGAGTTTCTCGGACTGCCGGACCATCTGCTCCATGGCCCTCCGCTCGGTCACGTCCTCGATCACCTCGAGCCGTGCCGGTCCGTCGGGGCCCGCGCCGGCGATCCGGTGGTTCTGATACCGCAGGACCCGCTCCCGGCCGCCGATGCGCACCCGGTACTCGCCGTCAGGCGCACATCTGCCCCCGGTGCAGGCGCGACCCAGGACGGCCATGCAGGGGCCGCCCACACGGGCGTCGGGGAACCACTCCAGCAGATGCCGGTTTGCCCAGAGAATGCGGCCGCGGGCGTCGATCAGGGCCAGACCCGCCCCCATGGCGGAAACCGCGGTGTCCAGGAGGTCCCGCTCGGCCCGCAGGCTCTCGCCCTGAACCCGGAGTCTCTCCGTCATCTGGTTGAAGGCCCGGACCAGGCGACCCAGTTCATCGCGGCCGCCCTCCGGGATGCGCACCGACAGGTCGCCGGACCCCACCCGCACGGCCCCCGCCTCCAGCCGCTCCAAAGGCACCGTGAGCTGCAGGCCGAACACGATGGAGAGGCCGACCACGACGGAGACCATCAGCAGGGCCCCGCCTGCGAACTCCCAGGCCAGCCTTCGGACAGGGACCATGGCGTCATCCACCGTGGTCTCCGCAAGCACCCGCCACCCCAGTCCAGGCACCTCGGCGAGGTAGCCGAACGCCTCCTCGCCGGTGAGGGAGCCGTACGGCTGGTCAGGTGCGGGCACACCCGCCCACCGGTAACCGGCCAGCACGAGGCTGAAGTCCGAGTCGCCGATCAGGCGCCCGGTTTCGTCGATGACGTGCGTCCGCACGGCTCCACCGGCCCTGACGGCCGCCAGGTTGTCCACCAGCCCCCGCAGCGTGGGCCGGGCGATCAGGGCGCCGGCGCCGTCGGGGAGCGGCACGCCCACGGTGAAGAGCGGGCGGCCGTGCGGGTCGAAGGTGACCGGCCCCACGACGGATTCGCCGCGCCGGAGATCGGCCCAGTAGGGCTCACCGCTGTATCGAGCGGCCGGCTGACCGGCCACGACCTCCCGCCGGGATGCCCGGGACACCTCCGCGCCTGAGGCGTCGACCAGAGACACCTCCTCCAGGTAAGGCGTGTCCCGGAGCAGGGTGTAGAGCACCCGCTCCTGCTCGGCCGCGGGGGCCGAAACCAGCCCGGCGCCCTCCAGGCGGGCGAGCAGCTGCAGCTGCCCGGTGATGCGCTCGACGAACCGGGCCAGCTCCTCGGAGACCGTGCGCGCAGCGGCCTGGTTCTGCGCCTGCACCACCTCCACCTGCGCGGTGCGGGCCGCAGCCAGTCCGTACCAGCCGTAGATCGAGACGGGAAGGACCGACATGGCGATGCCGAACGCGAGCACCTTCAACCGCAGGTGGCCGAACCAGCGGGTCATGGCCCCACCTCCCCGGCGGGTACCTGCACATCGCCCGGGCCGGGGCCAGCCTCGTCGCCCCGCACGTGGGCGAACGCCATCCCCTCGGGCTTCAGCGTGATCCCCAGTCTCCGGACCACCTCAAGCTCGACCACGAGCTCCGGGTTGTCGATGGACTCGATGGGCAACGTGGCCGGGTCGGCCCCGGACAGCACCTTGGCCACGAACCGCGCGGCCTGTTTCCCCTGGGCCCGGTTGGAGTTGCCGTACGCGGCCATGAGCCCGGCCTCCGGCCCCAGGTCCAGCGGCCCCATCGCGGGCAGACCCAGCCGCTCCAGCGCCGCCGCAATCGCCCCCGCTCCGGATTCCAGCACGAATGCCGGCAGGAGCAATGCGGCATCGTACTCCCCGGGCTCGATCGCACCCAGGCCGGCCAGGGCCCCATCCAGGTCACCCGCCTCGACGGTGCCGAGGGACACGCCCAGCCGCGCCGCCGCCTCCTCCACCACCTCCAGGGCATGGAGCCCCGGAACCACCTGCGGGTCGTACAGCACGAGCACCCGCCGCACGTCGGGCAGGAGCTTGGTCAGGAGCTCCAGCCGCTTGCCCGACAGTTCCGCGTGCTGGTTGTCCACCCCCGTCATCAGGCCGCCGGGCCGGGCGTAGGAGTCGATCCACCCCCAGCGCACCGGCGAAGCCACGCCGGCCATCACCACCGGAAGGCCCGGGTTGTCGCTCCGGTGCAGCGTATCGGCCTCGATCCCGCCTCCGGCCACCAGCACGTCCGGCCCGGAGGCGATCGCCTGCGCGGCCAGGGCCGGCAGCCGGGAGCGATCCCCGCGGGCGGAGTAGACGGTGATGTCGACCCGGTCGGGCGTGTAGCCCAGTTCGGCCAGCCCCTCCCTCAGCCCCTCGACCTTCTCCAGCCGCACGTCGTCAGCCAGAAGGACAGCGATGGCCGCCGGCGCCGGATCGCGGCGGGCACAGCCCGCGAACAGCGCCGCGGCCAGGACGAGGCTCAGGAGCGCGACGTGCCGGCCCGGGCCGCAAAGACCCGGACGCCGGCGATGCCGCCCGTTCCGGTCGATCCGCTGGTCCATCATGTCCCCCTCCCTCGCCCCCAGTCTACCGGCTGATGAGGTCTGCGCCTATGACACGAAGGGGCCGCTCTGCCTCCGGTCTTCGGCTGATTTTGGCGGCGATGAAGGGGGCGGGGCGGAGGCGACGTCCAATCCAGTAGATGACCGTGAAGGCAGGGGAGAGGTGACCATGGACCAGCAGAACCCACGCCGCGACCAGCGCCCGGAGCTGGACCGCGAGCCCAGCGCTACCCCGGAACCGACAACCCCGCCGTCGCCTGTCCCGCCGGTGCCGGCCTACCGGCCGCCGCTCACGTCGCCCTTCCGCACGTCCGCGATCGGGGAAGGCGAGCAGCCCGAACCCACCGGTACCGAGAAGACCGCCGACGATCGGCCCGACACCGGCCGCATGCACGGCCGGGGCGAAGACGGCGAAGCCGCGCCGAGGCGCCGCGCCGAAGGCGAGGAGTCCGGCGCGGAGACCGGCGCCCCAGGGCGAGATCACGCCATCCCCGGAGGAGCAGAAAGCATGCACAGCGATGCCGGCGGCCCGCCACCCGGCACACCCGGCGGCCGGGGCCCCGCGGCGTTCGCCCGTGACGAAGGCGGCCGCGACGAGGAGGGGACGTCCGGTCCCCGCGGTCCGCACGGGCCCCTGTACCATCCACCGCCGCCGCCCCCGCGCAGCAGGCGCCAATCCATCGTCGGCCCGCTCGTCCTGATCTTCCTGGGGCTCTTCTTCCTGGGACAGAGCCTGGGCCTGATCGAGTGGTCGCTGTGGGAGGTCGTCTGGCGGCTGTGGCCGGTCTGGCTGATCGTGGCCGGTCTCGACATGCTCTTCGGTCAGCGGGGCGGCTGGGCCAGGGCGCTGCTGGTGCTCATCGCCGTGGCGATCGTCCTGGGCATCGTCCTGGGCATCCAGCCCCAGAGGGCCATCGATCGGCCGACGGAGGCAGTGCCCTCGTCCCCGTCCCGGACCTTCCTCATGGAGCCGTCGGAGCGGGTTCCGGCCGCTCCGTCCCTGCCCGTGACCGGGCAGCAGCCGGAGCCGGTGACCATCGCCCAGCCGCTGGAGGGGATCTCGGCGGCGGAGGTCCGAATCGAGTCCGCCGTGTCCGTACTGGAGATCCGGGGAGGGGATCTGCCCGATCTGCTGATCGAGGGCACGGTGGTGCCGCTCATCGGCGAGCAGGTTCAGTGGGACTATGACGCCGTGGACGGGACAGGCGTCTTCCGGCTCTACTCGGACAAACCCACCCGGATCTCCTCCGGGCCGCGGCAGGGCGAGTGGGACCTCGTGCTCACGGACCGCATCCCGATCAGCCTGCACCTCAGCACCGGCGTGGCGGACAGCGACATTGACCTGACCCGGCTCCACGTGCCGGAGCTGAACGTGGAGGCCAGCGTCGGCGAGGTGTCGATCAAGCTCCCGGAAACGGGAGCGGTGAAGGGGACGATCAACGCCGGCATCGGGGAGGTCATCCTGTGGATCCCCGAAGGCCGGCCGGCCCGCATCCGGGTCGAGACCGGTATCGGGAGCACGAGCGTCGCCCCAGGCTTCCTGTATCGGGACGGGTACTACGTGACGCCGCAGTACGCTGACCAGGAGGACGCCGTAGACCTGGTGGTGACCGGCGGCGTGGGAACCGTCGATCTCAGGATCATGGACTGAGCCGGGTCTGATGTGCGCGCAAAGACCCCGCCCCTCTCGCCGGGGCGGGGTCTTTGCGCGCGTCTGGCCCGGCGCGAGTGCTCCGGTCCTGCCGCGCCGTCAGGATGCGGCGTCCGGACCGCCGGCCCCGCGGGCTTCAGCCGGTACAGGGAGGGCTGCCCGGACCTTCCGCACCACGGGCGCTCACCGCCGGCCCCGGTAGCCGCCCGGGATCACCCGCAGCCGGGGGGCGGGCCGCATGCGGCCGTGCATGTACCCCACAGCCGCACCGACCAGCGCGCCGAGCACGTGAAGAGAAGCCAGGAGCCCGATCAGGTTCAGCGGCCGGGAGAAGTATCGGACGGCAACCGTGGCATCCAGCAGGCTTCCGTCCACCAGCAGGATCGTCAGCAGGCAGACCTCAAACAGCGGCATGGCCAGGGCAGATCCCAGCGCAGCGCCCACCAGGGCCGTACGGTTCCGTCGCATGCCCGTGCCTCCCTCATCTACCGCCCGTACGGCCGCCCGCGGCCGGGCTCAGGATGGGTACGGGAACCGCAGGAGGCCGTAGACGAGCACCCCGGTTGCCGAAACGTACACCCAGATGGGCCACGTCACCCTGCCCAGGCGCCGGTGGGACGGCAGCAGCCCCCGGAGTCCCCGCCAGACCGTGATCAGGACCAGGGGCGTCTGCACCATGGCCAGGGTGAAGTGGCTGATCAGGATCGCCAGGTAGATCGGCCGCAGCCACCCGGGGCCGGAGAACGTGGACAGCCCTCCCAGGAAGACCCGGGTGACATACAGGACGAGAAAAAGCGCCGCGAGCGCAGTGGCCGTCAGCATGACCCGCTGATGCCGCTGCGGCTCCCCACGCCGCACCAGGCGTATGCCCCAGAGGATGAGGATGCCGCTCACCGAGATGAGGATGGCGTTGACCGTGGGCAGCACGGCCAGGATGCGGTCCAATGCAGTTCTCCCCCCTCCCTGCCGCCGTCACGGGCCGGGGCACCGGCCAGGCCGCCCGGCGCGGGGGAGCCTCCGTCGCCGGGCGTGCAGGCGCGCACCGCGACGGCGCCCGGCCCGGGTTGCCGCCGGCGCCGTCAGGCGCGGGTCACGTCCAGCATCATCGCGAGGAAGATCACGAACAGGTACAACAAAGACCAGCCGTAGGTTCGGTGGGCCCAGTCCATCTGCGGCGCCCGCTCACGCAGGAGGCCCACTGAGGCGGCCACCATGGCGCACCCCAGCACGACCGATGTCCAGAGGTACAGCCGGCCGACCGTCCCGGTCCAGTAGAGCAGGGCCGCGGAGGGAATCAGGAGGAGCGAGTAGAGCAGGATCTGCCACTTGGTGGCCCGCTCCCCCCTCACCACCGGCAGCATGGGGACGCCGGCCCGCTCGTAATCCTCGCTGCGGAAGAGCGCCAGCGCCCAGAAGTGGGGCGGCGTCCAGAGGAAGACCACGAGGAACATGATGACAGCGGCCCAGTCGAGCCGTCCGGTGACCGCGGCCCAGCCCACCAGCGGGGGCGCCGCGCCCGCTGCGCCGCCTATGACGATGTTATGCACCGTCGAGCGCTTCAACCACATGGTGTAGACCAGCACGTAGAACAGCAGGCCGGCGGTGGCCAGCAGGGCCGTGAGCAGGTTGACGGTGAGCAGAACCAGGAAGCTGAGCGCCCCGGTGATCACGCCGAAGCGCAGGGCCTGCTCCGGTGTCAGCCGGCCTGCGGGCAGCGGCCTGCGTCGGGTCCGGGCCATGACCGCGTCGATGTCCCGGTCGTACCACATGTTGATGGCGTTCGCCGCCCCGCAGGACAGCGCCAGCCCGATCATGGTGACGACCGTCAGACCCAGCGGCGGCGGTCCCCCGGCCGCCACCCACATGGCGGCAAACCCGGTGATGAGGAGCAGGATGACGATGCGCGGCTTGGTGAGCGCTACGTAATCCCGCACCACCTGGCCGCTTTGAAGGCGATCGCGAGCCTGCGCGAACATGGGGCCGCCCCCTTTACCTTCAAGATCCCTGCGTGACGCCGCGCGCCGTTCCCGGACACCGGGTCCCGGCCGCGCACGCCGAGTGCCGTTCCCGGACACCGGTTTCAGGCGGCGCAGGCCCCGCGCCCGGGGCTGGTCCCGCCCCCCCGCATGCGCCCCCCTGCCTGGGCGCAGCTTCAGGACCGCGCCAGGTCCACGCCCCGTGCCCGGTAGGGAACCGAAATTAGACGGGTTCCGGGCAAAATCCTCCTACTTTTCTCACTTTCATGATGACAATGTTGCCAAACTCAGCCCGCCGAGCAGGAATCGTCTGAGTTACCGGATAATAAATGCACCTCGCAGCACTTTCCATTTGCGGAGGGGGTCCACATGGTTCAGGAAGCCGCACTGCCGCGGGGCGTCCGCGTCGGCCTGGCGGTCAGCATCAGCGTCGTCCTCCTGTCGCTGGCCGGCCTTCTCGCGCTGTTCGCGTCGGCCCGCCAGCCCGCCCTGCCGGTCTTCGGCCAGGTCCCTGACTTCGATTTCGTGGACCAGGAGGGCCGGCCGTTCTCGGATGAGGACCTGGCCGGCCGTGTGCACCTCGTCGGCTTCATCTACACCTCATGCCCCGACATCTGTCCCGCGATCACGGCGCAGATGCGGGCGCTGCAGACCGAGCTGGCCCGGCTCGGTCTGACCGACCAGGTCCACCTGGTCTCCATCACGGTGGATCCGGAGTACGACACCCCGGAGCGGCTGGCGGCTTACGCCCGGATGTTCGGCGCCGACACCTCCTCCTGGCACTTCCTCACCGGCCGCCCGAACCACGTCCGCACCGTGGTGGAGAAGGGCTTCCTGGTGGGGATGGACCGCATCGCGACCGATTACCCGATCCACGCCGGGCACCACCAGGGGCACGACCACGGGACGCACGCCCACGGGCCCGACGAAGCCGCCGGCGCGGGCACCACGCACCGGTCGGACGATGCCCTCGGCGCTGACCACGGTCACGGAACCGCTTCGGCCGTGGACTACCGCGTGGAGCACGGCGGGCGGGTGGCGCTTGTCGACCGGGAGGGCCGGATCCGGGCGTACCACCACGGGAACCTGCTGGACACCGACGAGGTGATGGCGCAGATCCGCCTGCTTCTCGCCGGGAGGTGACGGCCGTGTTGGGGCCGATGGCTCGCGGCGCGTGGGACGGGTTCCGGCTGCGCTGCCCGGCCTGCCGCAGGGGGGCGATGTCCCGGGGGCTCTTCCAGCTGGCCGACCGGTGCCCGGTCTGCGGCGCCCCCTTCGAGCCTGAGGAGGGCGACTTCGTGGGGGCGATGCTGGTCGCCTACTCCGTCACGGCGGTGCTGGTGGTCATCGGCATCTACGTCACCGCCGCGCTGACCCCCCTGAGCCCCCGGACCCAGCTGGTCCTGTGGTGCCTGTTCGGAGCGGGATTCCTGATCGGCACCTACCGGAACATGAAGGGAGCCTGGGTGGGGATCCTGCACGCCATGACGGGGCTGCGGCGTGGCGGACGGTGACCGGACCGCGCGGCACCGATGCCGTGAGCAGCCGGTGATCGCAGCCGCTCCTCGTCGGCGGCCACGGGGTGGCGATGACCGCTGCCGCGCCACGTCGACGGCCACGGGGTAGCGGTGACCGCTACGGCGACACGAGGGCGGCCACGG
>JAAROH010008223.1_pt1 | contig 11789 bp, 9 predicted proteins | sample 7248631 | NCBI WGS metagenome assembly JAAROH01 (sample SAMN09772309, study PRJNA484901) | compost metagenome | isolation source: Vermicomposting unit | place: India
TACCCATACGCCCTTTTAACACCACGAATGTCGAGTTGTTCGCGTGAAACTTGAGATAGAGCCGGAAGTGTCATTGTATGCCCGAGGCCTGCCGGGATAGACTATAAGTGAAAACAGTAACAATAGTCGCAGTCGTATTCGGAAGGTGGGGGCTGCTTATGCCAGCCGTTCTGCAGCACAAGTCGACGATCACTGTATCCTGGACGGGGCGTCTGGTCACAATCCGGCAATGCACGCCTGAGGATGCGCCCCGCGTCGCCGCCCTGTACGATCGCCTGTCGCCTCGGGCGCTCCGCCTGCGCTACTGCTCAGCCGTGCGGATCTCCGGCGAGGCCGAGGCGGCACGTCTCTGCAACAGCGACCCTGCGGACCGGGCGGTTCTGCTCGCCCTGAGCGAGGGCGAGGTCATCGGCATCGGCGAGCTGGGCCGCATGGACGAGGACTGCGCCGAGATCGCCCTCCTGGTGCGCGACGACTGCCAGGGCGAGGGCATCGGCACGGCCCTGGGCCACGAGCTGGTCGAGGTCGCCCGCGAGCTGGGGTACACCCGCCTGCAGGCGTACATGCTGGCCGAGAACCGGGCGATGCGCCGGATCATCGCCAAGCTGCCCTTCACCCGGAACTGGGAGGGCAGTTGGGGCGAACTGTGCGTCACCGTGGAGCTCGAGAGCCCCGCGACCGTCGGCTGAAGAGCCCCGCAGCCCGGCGGTCACGCGGTGAAGGGACCCACGACAAGCCCATACCGCAGGAGCGGCCCGGGAGGCAGGGTGGCCTGCCCCCCGGGCCGTGGCGCGCCGGATCGGTCGCGTGCGGGGCCTGAGGTGACCCACTGCTGATGCGCACGCCCCGCCCGGCCATCGTGCGGATCGTCTCGGTCACGGCACCTGCCAGCAGGATCCGGAGGACGCGACGGGGAAACTCGATCGATAACACCAGAACCATGAAGAGGTGACCTCATGCCGCCTCGCGCCGTCACCGCCGAGATGCCCGAGGCCAACTACCTCATCGGCCATCCCGACGGCAAGTACTACCGGCTGCTGATGCGCTGTTTCTACGAGCGGAGCCTCAGCCACATCACCTACGTGCGCACCGACGACCTGGTCGCCTTCGTACAGCAGTACCTTCCTTACGATGATGCGACTTGCCGCCAGCACCTGGACCAGATGGAGAAGTGGGGGCTGGTCACCCTCATCCCCGAACAGAGCAAGCCGGCCAACCTGATGGAGCTGCGTCAGAAGCCGCGCGTCTACCAGGCCAGCCGGATCGCCCTGCGGCTGGAGGCCCTGCGGGCGGAGCTGGAGCAGGAGGAGGGTGCGGCCTCCCTGGATCCCGCCGCGCTGGATCTGCTGGTGCAGCGGGTGCGGGAGCTCGCGGACTTCATCGAGCAGGATGGCCTCCACCGCGATGGTGCGGCGCCTGAGGCGCACCGGCTCTGGGCAGGCGTCTACGAGTCGTTCGGCGCCTTCTCCCGGCGAATTCGGGAGTACCTGGAGGACCTGCCCCGCCACCGGCCCAGGGAGGTGCTCGACTACGAGGCGTTCCGCGCCTACCGGGACCTCCTCATCCCGTACCTGCAGGACTATGCCAGGCGCCTGTTCGACCGGCGGGAGCAGCTGCGGATGCGGCTCCGCGTGCTGGCGAGGAGCAAGGAACTGCTGGCGACCACGGCGGCAGTGGTCGAGGCGCAGCAGGTGCGGGCCGACGGTTCCCGCCCCGACTTCGACCGGCAGAAGGAGCGGTTCCTGCGGGAGATCGACGCCCTGATCGGCCATTTCGGCGACCAGGGCGACGTGGACGTGCTGCTGGAGCGGGCCCAGGCGTGGGTGTCGGAGATCACCCGGCACGCGCGCCGTCTGTCCGAACAGCATCTGGGCGGCTCTGTACGGGAGCAGACGCTCCTGGACCTCGCCCGGCGCTTCAGCGAATGCACATCGCTGGAGCAGGCCGAGAGCCTGGCCCAGGTGGTCTTCGCCGCCACCCTTCCCCTGCACTGGCGGGGCGAGGCGCCGCCGCCGGCGGACGAGGACCCGTGGGAGGCCGAGCCGGTGACCGTGCCGCTTTACGCCGTGCGGCGCGGGCAGCGCCCGCGCCAGCAGCCCGAGGCGACTGCGGACCGCACCAGCGAGGCCCTGCAGAAGATGCTGTCCGCCAAGGCCGAGCGGGACCGGGCCGCCCAGGAGCTGGCCGAGCTCTTCGGCGACGAAAGCGAGCTGGACCTGGGCGACCTGACCGTCCGCGAGCCTCGCCAGCGGCAGCTGCTGCTCCGCCTGCTCTACAAGGCCCTGTCCCAGCAGGGGCCGGTCGGCGTGGGCTACCGGAACTGGAGCGTGACCGCCGAGGTGAAGGCCGACGCCCCGCTGGGCCGGCTGTCCGCCGCCGACGGCACGGCCACCCTTCCGCACGTCATCCTGCGGCTGCACAAAGGGGGTCCGCGCTGATGGCCACCACCGGTGCCGCCGAACAGCGGCAGCTTGCCCTGCAGGACCTGATGGACCGCTACCTGATCAGCCAGGCCGACGAGCCCGAGGCCTACCGGCGGGTCGCGCTGCACGAGGGCTACCTGAAGGCCTGGTTCCACGAGCGTCCCCGGTGGCGGATCCTGTCCGGACGGGGGGTGTACCGGCTCGAGCGGATGCCCTCCCAGGTGCTCTTCCACCGGGGCCTGCCCCGGCTCCGTTCCCCGCTGTCCTATGCCTGCCTCTGCTGGGTCCTCTGGTTCGCCGAGACCCTGGTGACCACCGCACGCGACTGGTTCGTGATCTCGGAACTGGCCCAGCGGATCGCCACCGTGTCTGAAGGCCGCTTCACCCTCGCTGAGCGGTCGCACCGGGAAGCCCTGGTGCAGGCGCTTCAGTTTCTCATCGACCTGGGCGGCCTGCTCCTGCGGGATGGCGATGCCGACCGCTGGGTGGCCGGCCAGGACTACCTGGGCGAACCCCCGGAAGTGATGTACGAGTTCACCGAGATGGCTCCCCGCCTCCTGGCCAACTTCAGCTACGAGAGCCTGGCCGTGGCAGTCACGGCTGACCACGGGCGGCGAACCGCCCCGCCCACCGGGGAGGAGGCGCCCCCGCTGACCCGGGCCTGGCGTGCCCTGCTCCTGGGGCCCGTCTTCTGGAAAGCCGACGATCCGGAGGCCTTTGCCGCGCTCGAGGCGAACTACGAGGCCGTCTACCGGGATCTGGAAGCCTCCCTGGGCTGGCAGGTGGAGCTCACTTCGAGCTTCGCCCGCATCTGGCGCACCACCACCGCCCGCCACGCCGGCGCGGTGCTGCTCGACCTCTACCCGGACCCCGGCGAGGAGGCGGAGGAGCGGCACACCCGCTACCTCTTCCATCCCATCCTCCTGCTCCTGGGCCGCTGCCAGGAAGGCGTGGCGGCAGGTCGCTGGTCGGCAGACGCCGACGGGGCGGTGGCCATCTCCGCCGGCGAACTGGAGGATCTGCTCACCGAGCTGCGGAGCCAGCACCGACCGTCCTGGGGCGCGGCATTGGGCGCCCTGTCCATCGCGGAGTTGGTGACGGTGGTGCTCTCCGAGATGCGGCGGATGGGGCTGCTCCGGGGCCCCGACCGCTTCGGCCGCTGCTGGTTGCTGCCGGCGGCCGCCGGAATCCGGGGGCGGTATGTGACCCGGGAGACAGGCGCCCGCAGGGCGCCGGAACCGGAGCAGCCTCAGGCCCAGCAGATCAGGCTGTTCTGAGCACAGGAGGTAGCCATGGCACTCTGGCAGCGTCTTGAACTGGACTTGGAGGAGGAGCGGCGCGCCATTCCCGGCGGGCCGCAGGGCTGGCGGCCCGAGCGGCTCATCCTGCGGGACTGGTGGCACTGGCGGGACCAGGAGTTCGGGTTCGCCCACGGCCGGCTCGCCCTGACGGGGCAGAACGCCGGGGGCAAGTCCTCGCTGCTGGCGCTCGCCATCCCCGTGCTGCTGGACGGCCGGACCGAGCCGGCGCGGCTCGATCCGGCCCAGAGCCGCGACCGGTTCCTGCATTACTACCTGCTGGGCGCCGACGGTGCGGAGGCGGGCAACCCCGACGTGTTCCGCTACGAGGCGCGCACAGGCTACATCGCCCTGGAGTTCTACCACACGGTGGATCAGCGCTTCCTGACGATCGGGATGGGCGTCTCCGCCTCCCGGTCCAGCCCCCGCAGGATCACAGACTGGTGGGGCTTCCTGCTCGTGAAGGGGCAGCGGCTGGGTCGCGATTTTGACGTGCGCGGGGCCGACGGCACATGCCTGGGTCGGCGGGAGTTCGCGCGGCTGGTGGGCGACGGCGGGATCGTCGTCACCGAGAAGGCCGAGTACCAGCGGCTGGTCAATGACTACCTCTTCGGCTTCGAGGGGGATGACTTCGACGCGCTCATCGCCATGCTGCTGCAGGCCCGGCGGCCCAAACTGGGCGAGCAGGCGGGGCCGGATAAGGTCTGCGACCTCTTGCGCCGCTCGCTCCCGGGAATCTCCCCGGACCGGCTGAGCCGGGTCGGGGAGGTGGTCAACAACATCGAAGAGTACCGGCGCAACCTGGCGGACGTCACCGAGAAGGCGGAGGCGGTCGGCCGGGTGGACGCGGCCCTGTACGCCCTCGCGGAGGTGCTGGTCCAGGAGGCGGCTGTGCAGTACCAGAGCGTACAGGGCTCCCTGGGCGGCGTCGTCGGCAGGCTGAAGGAGGCGCGGGCGAGCCTGGCGGCCGCCGAGGAAGGCCTGGCCGCGCTGGAGGAGCAGGGGCAGAACCGGGCGCGGGAGCAGGCGGCCCTGGAGGCCGAGGTGGAGGAGCTCCGGCAGGGCGAAGGAGCCGACCTGCAGGACCGGCTGCGGGACGCGAAGGAAAGAGCCTTCCAGGCGGCCGGCCGCGCGGCGGAGCTGGAAGGGCGCCTCAGGGAACAACGTGAGCACCTGGAGGAGGCCGAGGCCCGGCGGCGGCAGACGGCCGCCGAGTTCGACGACCGGCGGCGGGCCATGGCCGCTGAGGTGGAGAATCTGGCCCGGGAAGCCGAGGGATTGGGCTGGCACGAGGCGGCCGGCGAACTGCGGGAAGCCCGGAAGGCCATCGTGGTGCTGGCGGTGGACGATCCGCCCGCCGTGGTCGAAGGCGCCTGGCCCGACTCCAGGCTCGTGGTGGAAGCCGAGGACCTGCAGCGGGGCTTCGCGGATGCGGCCAGGGCCCGCAGGGCCCTGGATGAGGCCGAGCTGGCCTTCGCCGTCGCGCAGGAGCGCATCGCCGATCTGCGCGGGCGAGCCGGTCTGGCCGCCGACGCCCTCGAGGCGGCAAAAGACCGTGCAGAGGCGGAGCGCGAGTCGCTCATCCTGCAGATCGCCGCCTGGCAGCAGGAGAGCCGCGTGCTGGCGCCCAGCGATACGGACGTCGCGCGCCTGACCGCACGGGTGCAGGCCCTGGAGGCGCCGCCGGCCGGCGGTGTGCATGAACTGGTGGAACCGATTCGCGACCTGGCGGCGTACAGGAAGCGGCAACTGGAGGCCCGGGTCGCATCCCTGGAGGACGAACTGCGTGCGGCGCAACTGCGGGTGGACCGGTTGGCCGAGCGGCGCGCGGAAGTGGAGGCCGACGCCGGCGATCCGCCCCGGTCGGAGGTGCGGGCCCGGGCACGGCAGGGCGCGCCGGACCTGCGGCCCCTCTTCCGCTGGGCGCGGTTCCGCCCGGGCGTGCCGCAGGACGTGCAGGCCCGGGTGGAGACGGCGATTCTGGAGGCCGGCTGGCTCGACCTGCTGGTCCTGCCCGGGGCTGAATCCGGCGCGGGCGAGACTCACGCCGGCCAGGCCCGGCCAACCGATGCCCGGGTGGCGGATGCCGTGATCCTGCCCCGGCCCGTGGCGGGCCCGTCCCTGCTGGAGGTGCTGGAGCCCGAGCCGGGTGCGCCGGCGACGGTGCTGGCTGCACTGGCCTCCATCGGCTGGGGCGAGGGGACCGGCGACCGCTGGGTCTCCCCGGACGGCCGGTGGCGCAACGGCGTGGCAGAGGGGCAGGTGGGCCCCTGGGTCCAGGAGGAAGCCGGCTACCTGGGCGAGGAGAACCGCATCCGCCGCCGGGAGCGCCGGCTGCGGGAGGTTGACGCGGCGCTGCAGGAGGCACAGGCCGCACTGGCCGCGGTCGAGGCGCGGCGGCGGGAGGCCGCCGACGCCGTCAAGGTCGTGGACGCGGAACTGGAGGCGCTGTACCGCCTCCCCTGGCAGGCGCTGTTCCGCGCGCTGGATGACGTCCTGCGGCGGGCGGAGGAGGCGCAGCAAGCCAGGCAGGCCGTGGAGGACGAACAGCCGAAGGTGGCCCAGGCGGAGGCCGAGGTGCGTCGCCGAACGGTGGCCTTTCACCAGGCGGCTGCCGATCTGCCCCAGGCGGCGGGGCTGGACTACGAGGGCCTGATGCAGCGCAGGCAGGACTTCGCCGCCCTGGGAGCCAGGATCGGCCGGCTCACGGCGCATGCTGAGGCGCTCGTGCGCTGCGCGGCCGACTACCGGTCCCAGACGGAGCAGCTGCAGCGGGACCAGCAGAGCCTGGCCGCCCTGGAGCGGGACATGGAACGCATCCGGCAGGAGCAGGCCGCCGCGGCGGCCGCGGTGAAGGCGCTGGAGCAGCGGCTGGCCGACCCCGACCTCCGGGCCCGCCAACAGCGGCTGGAGCGGGCGCTCGAGCGGCTGAGGGCGCTGCAGGCCAAGGCGAAGCAGGCCAGCGAACAACGGGGCCGCCTGGAGGCGCAGCGGGAATCCGCCCAGGGACGCATCGCCGAGCTGGAGCCGCAGGAGGAGACTTTCCGGCGCGAGCTGGGCCTTCGGCTGGAGCAGGTGCGCAGGCGGCTTGGGCTGCACCCCCTGCTCACGCCCTACCTGGAGGCGCTGGACCAGGAAGGCGTGGTCAGCACCATGCACCGCCTCGCCCGGCTGGTGGAGACGGAAGACCTGGAGCAGGTGAAGAGCCTGCGGCAGGGGGAGTTGAACGAGGTCGTCCATGCCTGCCGGGATCTGCTCCGGGACTACGTTCCCACCTGGAACCCGGAGCGCACCAGCCTCTCGTTCCGGCACGAGCGGGTGCCCATGACGGCCACCCAGCTCCGGGAGCGGCTGGAGGCCCGCGCCCGGGAGTACGCGGAGCTGATGGAAGAGGAGCAGCGGAAGCTGTACGAGGACATCATCTACCAGGGGATCCTCGACGAGCTGCGGCGGCTCATCCGGGCAGCCCGGGAGTTCACCCGGCGGACCAACGAGAAGCTGAAGGGCCTGCAGCTCAGCAACGGCGAGCAGCTCAGCCTGCGGCTCAGCCTGCTGCCGTCCGACCAGATGCCGGGCGCCCGCATCGCCCACGAACTGGAGCAGATGGAGCAGGGCAGCCGCTGGCTGGACGACCAGAAGCGCGAGGTCCTGCTGAACACGATCAAGGAGGAGGTAGAGCGGGTGCGGGAGGCCGCCAGGGCCGGCGGAGAGGAGATCGGCTACCAGGAGGCGGTGGCCCGGGCCCTGGACTACCGGAACTGGTATGAGTACCAGCTCCTCAGCCGCATGCCCGGCGCGAGCGCCCCGGTGCCCATCCGGACCCGGGGCTTCGGCCAGCGCTCCACGTCGGCCAAGGCCTGGGCGCTCGCCGTCCCGGTGCTGGCAGGCGTGGCGGCGCGGTACGACGCGTCGCCCCGGACCGACCTGCCCCGGCTGGTGGCTCTGGACGAAGCCTTTGCCGGCTTCGATGCCAACAACCAGAAGAACTACCTGGACTTCCTCTCCCAGCTGGGCTTCTGCTGGATCATCACCGCGCCGGACGAGCTGCCCTACAGCGAGTCCCTGTCGGCGGCCATGACCTACCGCATGAGCCTGGAGGGCACCCTGCACACCGCGTTTCCCATCCTCTGGAACGGAAGCGTGGCGCGGGAACCCCTGGCCGACCTGGGGCCGGAGCCTGGAGAGGGGGCTGAGCCGTGAGCGCGCGAGAGGCCTTTGCCGCCATGCGAGAGGCGGGACTGGAGCCGGTCCTGGCCGCGGCCCGGCAGAAGGTTTACGAGGCGGACGGCCTGCGGGGACGGGTACGGCTGACACTGGGCGCGGCCCAACTGGACGAGCTGGCCAACCTCCTGGGGCGGGTGTCCGTCCGGGACGGGCAGGTGCTGGTGCCCCTGCAGGACCTGGACGCAGCCCTCACCCGGAGCCGGTTCCGGACAGGCCTCCTGGACGTGCTGGAGGCAGGGTACGGTCCCATCGTGACCCGGCGGCAGGAAAGGGAGGCCGCGGCCTCCCGGTGGGCCTCCTGGCTGAAACAGGTGGGCGACGCGCTGCCGCCGGTGGACGGGGTGCGGGCGTGGTTTGAGCGGGTGGTTGCCGGCGAGAGCCCCAGCGCGCGGTGGGTCCGGCGGGTATACCGGACCGATGCCGAGCAGGCTGCACGGGCGGTGGCGGCGGTGGGCACGGCCCTCGCCCGCCTGCCGGTCGACCGCGGTGAGCACGAGCTGCTGGCGGTGTTCGCCGCCAGTCTCACCGGCGATCCTCACGCCTTCGACGAGAAGGAGCCGGCCGGCGCGCTGCTGGAGCATGCCCTGCGGGAGCGGTTCGGTCCTCCCCCGGAGGAGCTGCGGCCTCACGAGGCCCGGGCGTTCCTCCTGGATCAGGCGGGGCTTGGCGCCGACCAGGTGTCATCCACCGTCCTGGTGGCCCACCTGGCCGGGGCGCGCTGGGCGCCTGCGCCGGGGGCATCTCATCCCATGGTGGCGGCGATGACCGCGTGCACCGGCGCCTGGGCCGTGACGCTGGGAGAGCTGCGGCGCTGGTCGGCCGCCAGGGCACACCGGGGACGGGCGTATGTGGTGGAGAACCCGCCGGTCTTTGAGTGGCTGCTCAGGCGGCTGGCGGGTGCGCCGCCGGAGCGGCGGGCCACCCTCATCTGTACGGGCGGTTTCTTGAGCGCCGCCGGCTTTCGCCTGCTGGATCTCCTGGCGGCGGAGGGGACGGAGATCTGGTACGGCGGGGATTTCGACCGGAACGGCATCACCATCGCTGTGGGACTGGCCGCTCGGTACGGCGGGCTGTTCCGCCTGTGGCGGTTCGGGCCGGAGGACTATCGGGCCGCGGCCCTGGGCCCGGGTGGACAGCCGCTCTCGGAGGGGGACCGGGCTGCCCTGCTGTCGGTGACGGGGCCGCTGGCTCCTACGGCCAGGGCCGTGGCCACCGGCGGCGTGACGGCGTACCAGGAGCGGCTGGTGGAGGTGCTGGCGCAGGACTTGATGGAACAGTGAACACCCCGGATCAACTCCCGGGTAAGGGAGGGTGATCCGGGGTGTCATATCATGACGCAATACATGCGGCAGGCGCCGTTCCCCGTCTTGGGGTGGCGTCTGCGGGCCCCCGCGCGCCCATCCGTGAGCGCCCTTTTTTCGTGCAGTGTTGCGCTGATCTCGTGGCCACACACGGGAACTGGCCCACGCACGGGAAATGGCCTGGGGGACCCCCTCATAACTGGCTTGGGGGCCTCCCTCTGGCGCTAGTCGTGGCCCAGCTTGGCGAGGTCCGGGATCTCCGCCTGCTTCGGCCTGGTCAGCCGGTCGAGCAGGACCACGCCCGCCAGCAGCAGGAGGCCGACGCCGACTCCGGTTACGACGGGATTGAGGCCGAGCAACTCGGGGAGCGTGAGCTTCCCGAAGTTGAGCGGAGCGATCAGGAGCGGCTGCAGCGGCTCGTAGAGGAGCGCGTAGGCGAAGGATCCGGCCAACCCGCCGGCCACGGCCCACCAGAAGCGCCTGTCGCCGCCGGGCAGCGCCGCGAGCATCGTGCCGGGGCAGAAGCCGGCCACGGCCATCCCGATTCCGAAGAGCAACCCGCCGACGACGATGCCGACCACGTAGGTCGTCTTGACGGAGAAGTTGACGATGCCGAGGGTGCTCAGGGGGAAGACCAGGATCAGCGTGACGCCCACCGCCGTCAGAAGGAGCTTCAGCATGTGAAAGTCGGTGAGGGCCAGCGCCCCCCGGATGCAGGCGTGGGACGCGACCCGGGAGCGGCGCAGGATGAAGCCGAAGGCCGTCCCGATGAGGAGACCCAGGATCAGCTCCATCTAGCTCCACCTCCGCTTGAGCAGCAGGGCCGTCGGGATGCCGCCCGCGAAGACGGCGGCAGCGAACAGGAAGCCTGCGATCGAGAGCTGTGCCATGCCGCTCAGCACGTGGCCGGCGGTGCAGCCGCCGGCCATCCGGGCGCCGAAGAGCACCAGGAAGCCGCCCAGGAAGGCCGTCAGCGGGCTGGTCGCCGACAGGCCGGAGCCCGTGTTGGCCGCCGGCTTTTCGCCGGAGAGCTGGTATGCGAGGAATCCCCCGAGCGGGATGCCGAGCACCAGCATGTGCTCTCAGCCGATCGACAGGGGGATCGTCTGGAAGTACGCGTTGGCCTCGACAAAGCCGGGGAACAGGGGCTTCAGGGCGATGGCCAGGCTGGACGGGAACACGGTCGAGACGCCCATCGGCTTGAGGAGTACCATCGCCAGGGTGGAGAGGAGACCGAGCGCGATGCCCCCCTGCCACCAGGTCCAACTCCGCACACGCATCACTCCCTCCGAAAGTACAATACGGGGTATAGTATACCTGGTTGTCGCACTTTTGGCAATCATCGCTGAGCGTGTGGGGCTGTGTGAGAACCTGTGCGGAGGGGAATCCGTATTGGTTATGTGAGAACCAGTTTGTGGGGGAGAGTCAAGGGACATGCAGAGGGGATACGCACGCCGCGCCAGGCAGTTGGCCTGCTTGGTACTCGCGGCCCTGCTGCTCCACACGCCTGTGAGGACGGGGGCCGCGGAGGAGATGAAGCCGGAGGTTGCGGAGTATCCGGCTGAAAACTACGAGCCCGGTCCGGGCTGGCCTGAAGGGTGGACGCCACCGCCGCCTCCGGAGGGGATGTCTGAACAGATGCGGGCTGAGGTGGAGCGGATCCTCAGGGAGCACCCGGACATGTATGACAGGTACGACTGGTGGGTGTGGGATCCGCTGCCTGCGTGGACGAACGAGTATCCTTGGTTCTGGCGGGAAGACAAGATGGGTTGTGGAACCACGTTGTACGTGTTTGCTTATCCGGTCCCGGATACACAGCTGATCACAAGGGTGTTTGGTCGATCCTTTGGCTGGTCGCGACTCTACCTGAAACCGTGTCGGTATGAGCCCATCCAGTCGATAACTGAGACGCGCGAGCTCAGTGAGGAAGAAAAACTGGCTGAAGAAAGGGGCATCGAATACGAGTACTGGATGGACAAGTCGCATCCGGGACTGGGGCGAGATGACGGTAGGGCCAGCAACGGCAGTCCAGACCACGTCTTCGTCTACTTCAACCAGGGCGATGCCTCGAAGCGGTTTGACACGCCTGCTTACCTGGACACCACTGTCAACAGAGTGCGCGTACCAATCAGGTTCATTAGCGAGATGATGGGGGCCGAAGTTTCGTGGGACCAAGCGAAACGGCAAGTGACAATCTATTTCCCCGCTGTCACGCGCGAGGTGGTGAAAGCTGTCCCGGCCCCTGGGTACGACTATCCCGACCTATTCGATCCCGAGGCGTACCTTCCTAATGGTCATCGCTTCCTTCTTGAAAAGCAGACTATCAGCACCCCAGAACGGACTATTGTGCTGACCGTTGATCATCCGGCGGCAATCGTGGATGGAATGGAAATACCCCTGGATGCACCACCCGTAATTCGGAACGATCGGACGATGGTGCCTGTCCGTTTCATCGCTGAACAGATGGGAGCGAAGGTCTACTGGGTCGGAGATCAAGTCCCGTCAAGTGGTGTAAATCGGGTTCCAGCATTGTAGTTGCTCTA
>JAAROH010008225.1_pt1 | contig 11766 bp, 15 predicted proteins | sample 7248631 | NCBI WGS metagenome assembly JAAROH01 (sample SAMN09772309, study PRJNA484901) | compost metagenome | isolation source: Vermicomposting unit | place: India
CATTCCATAAATTATTTGCGTACTGCTTTATCGTATCCCAGTTTTTATAAAGCAATACTCCAACAGTAATAGCTGCTGTTATGGCTGCTATAGCAATCCCTACAGGGCCTGTCAATAACTCAAATGCAGCCCCTAATATACTTACACCACCCGCTGCTGCACCAGCTGCACTGCTTGCTGCTGTAGCACCAATTCCAAATGCAGCTAACCCAGTTTTTATCGCAACAAGTGATGTCATAAACTTACCAATTGCAAATACAATTGGTCCAATAGCAGTTACAATGCCTGCAAGTGCTATAATAACCTTCTGCGTTGTTGGCGAAAGTTCACCAAAAGCATTGATCCAATCAGTGATTTTCTGAATCATAGGCGTGATAATTGGCAACAGCTTTTCTCCTATTGTAATAGCGAGTGTTTCAACCGTCGATTTAAACGCCTCCAATGCGCCGTTAAATCCTTGCATTTTAGAACTGGCTACTTCTTGTGCTCCACCTGCTTTGTTGACAGCTTGGCTCATCTGATCCCATGCATCTGTACCAGACATAAGGACGATATTTGCCGCACGCACTGCATCAGATCCAAAAATTGTAGCCAAAGCAGCATTTCTTTGTTCCTGAGAAAGCCCTCCAAGCTTTGTTGAGAATTCCTGTACCAGTGCTGGAAGTGGCTTCATCTTGCCATTTGCATCATAGACATTGATACCATATTTTTGCATGGCTTCTGCTGCCTTGTCTGTCGGACTGATTAACGACATGAACATTGATTTCAAGCTAGTACCTGCATCTGAGCCTACAATACCTGCATTTGCCATCAATGATATGGCCGTCACTGTATCTTGTATACTCTGGCCTGACATATTGGCAACAGCACCAACAGCCTGCAAAGCATATGCCATATCAGTGATTTCACCTGCTGAAGCATTAGCACTATTTGCCAGAAGATCTGCAACAGTTGCGGCTTTGTCGCCAGATAGTCCAAATGCGTTCAGAGCTTGCCCTACAATAGTTGCGGCTTCTGCATTGTCTATCTGTGCTGCTGCCGACAATTGCAATGTCGCCTTTACGGCTTTGAAAGTGTCATCAATCGACAGTCCAGCTTTCACAAGCTCGGTCATAGCTGCTGCCGCGTCTGTCGCAGATGTTCCCGGGAGGGTGATATCATTGCCTAGCTGGATAGCCAACTGACTCATTTTCTGCATCTGTGATGATGTTGCACCAGATACAGCTTGGAAAGTGTTCTGCATACTTTGTAAGTCCCCAGCTGCTTTCAGAGAAGCGCCAGCGGCTGCGGCCAGTGGCAATGTCACGCCAACTGTCAAACTCTTTCCTACGCTGGACAACTTGTCACCAACGGCCTTCATGCCTGAAAATCTGCTTTCTATATTTTTGATATTTTGTTCTACAATTCGCATGTTTTTCTCGAAATCATCAATACTTGCACCTATGCGTACAAAAATATTGCCTGTTTCTGCCATGTGATATCACCTCCTGAACTTCTTCATCAATTCGTTCCATGCTTGTCTTTTGTCCTTCACTGGCTTTGTTTTCTGTTCTTTTTTCTTTCCAAGCAGTTTTGACGGCGATACAGGACGTTTCAGTTTACCTGTATAGCTTATAATATGTGCTACAGCCCATGCCATCAGATGTAGTTGCTCTTCTTTTTGAAATTTTTTCGCTTCTGCAATAAGTGTGATTTCATGTGGTGTCAAATTCCAGAATTCATCAATGGATATTCCTAGCTTCAAACATTGAAGGAGGTAGTCTTCCCAATCCCAACTACCTCCTTCATTTTCTAGTTTTTTTGTTTTTCCGCTCCTTCTTGCCCGCCAAAAGCAAGTTCAAAGGCTTTTGCTATGGCCTCACTGGCTTTTTGCAATCCTATCTCATCTATGATCTCATCGGTTTGTTCGATTGTTAAGTCTGGCATTTGGTGAAGTAGCCCTATCCTGAATATCTCTGTTAGATCATTTATGCCTGCCTCACCTTGCATTTTTTCTCCTAGCGTCCTGATCGACGCATTGAATGATTTTTCTAGCATTCTCAGTGCTTTGTTGTTATATTTCAGCGAATATACCTTATCGCCTACTCTTATATCATATTGTGCTATCATTCACTATACCTCCTTATGGCGTTGTTGTCTTCGTCAATGGCCCTGTGCCCTGCAAAGTACCGCTGTATGTTGCTGCATCATCATATGGCGCATCAATTGGGAAGTCAGTCAAGTATGCCTTGCCAGTATATTTGTTGCCCGCTGGTGTAACCAGCTGTACCTGCAAAATTTCATTGTTCATAAACGCGTCTTCAAGTGCCTGGTACCCTGTGTCATCTTCCACTATCAAGCCATCGAAGTCTATGCTCCAATTACGTATTGTCGGCAATCCTTCATACCAACCGTCTGAATCCTTCGACGTTATATCTGCATCATCAACCTCACGATTGAGCGTTGCGTTCTGTTGCCCCGCTATAGTAGTCCACGTGGGTGTCGCTTCTGTCCCCGTATTTACTTGAATTAGAAAAGCAACACCAGTTACTGCTGGCATTTACATCATCCTCCTTATTCTTGAATTTTGAATCTGAATCGCACAATACCATGCCTGTATCCGTCTGGATCTCGCATGGTCTCAACCATGTCAAGTCTTGCTAAAATAACAAAAAAACCCTCAACATTTAACGGTGTTGAGGTAATAGTTTGTATAACTTGGTCTATTATTTGCTTTGTTTCTGCCATGCCGTTGTAATCGCTCCATACGTGCAATGTATGGGTTACTTCTTGTCCATTTTCCAGCTTTGTACTCCAATCGACTGCCGTGTCTTCACCAAGTGTAACGTAAGGCATTGTCGCACCATCTGGAACATGGTCATAAATCGGACAGTTTAAATTAGCTTTTAAACGGTCGTAAATTGCTTTTTGAAGTGAAAATAGTGGCGACTTCATTTTGTCGCCTCCTCAATCACCTTTTTGATACCTTCTTCTAGTTTTGGTCTTTCTTCTTCAAATGCAGGAAATAGATATGGCTGAGCGTCCATTTTCTTCGTTCCATATTCGACGTATGCAGCATATGGCATGTGTGGCCCTATTTCTGCCGACATTTTCCCATAGAAGTCAACTATGATAGAATTGCGAAGAGCACCAGTCCTAACTGGGCATCTCTTTTTTGCCCCCATTTGAATGTTGAGTGCTGATTTTGCAATTTGCTGCTCTACGGCTTTTCTTGCCTTCGTGTTTAGTACGCTGAGCTTTGCTATGGTCTCTTCAACACCTTTTACTTCAATTTTGATTTTCACTGTACCACCTCTGAACAAAGTAGCTCTAACCATTGGTGACGTTCTTCTATATCTATAGCTGACACTATATCAAATATCCTACCTTTATATGCCAATCTCATCTGTGGTTTGACACCTTCATGATATCGTATCGTAACTTTGTGCGATAGAGTTGATTGTACCTGTTGCGCAGTATATCTTTCATTATCTCGTAAAGGCTCAATGGCAGCCCAAACGGTTGCTATATCCTGCCACGTTTCTATACTGCCACCTGCACCATCATCTGTGTTCACAAGCTGCTGTATTATAACTCTATGTCTCAATATTCCAATATTCATATCAGCATCACTCTATATGGCTGTAAGAGAGCTTTAATCGTCGTAGGTATCTCTACCTTTTCATCCCCTCGATGCTCGTACAGATGCGTTATAAGCATCAAAATAGCCTGCCTTATTGCTTGTGGTATATCGGTAGCGTTGCTACCATAGCCCGAAATATAGCGGATCACCAAACCGTCAGGATTGACAGCTCGAAGAGGAATTTTAGAATAGAAAGCATTTTGACCTATCAAAACATAGTTTTCAGTCGAAACTATTTCTCCATCCAATGTAACTTCATTTATTGTTTGTATTGGAGGCTTTGGTAGATACACTTTTCCACTAGCCGAGTCCAATGCAAGCTCCCATGTTTGTGTGATAAATGCCCTTCTGGTATACTCTTCTGATTTTTGCCTTGCTACCGTGATAAGCACTGATATAAGACTATCTTCCTCGTTTCCGTCTATTCGCAGATGTAGCTTTGCTTCCTCCAGTGTTACTGGTTCCGTTACTGGAGGTATCACTAGTCGTTGATACATTTCCTTTCACCTCCGACGGCCCTTTCAGGCTTTTGTCCTGTTCGGCTACTTTAGCCTGAATCCAAGCCCTAGCCGTCATCTCATCTACTTCAAGAATAGTACCGGGTGCAAAGGCCCGGTCTCTTGTCGCAAGACTACGTAGTATCCGTATTTTCATGAAAAATCACCATCAAGCTGCTGGTATCTTCAGAATGCGGAGCGCATTTGGCCTGATTACACCGCCACCGACTCTATAGTGAATTTTGAAACCTACAAGGCCAGCTTCAGCATATAGTTCTACCAACCTCTGTACAGTCATACCAAGACGGTCAATGATCCTGTATCCGCTTCTAATGTCACCAAATATAGCCACATCAGCAGCAGTACCAGCAGCAGGAATCTGTGGTATATTTTCTTGATTGTACACAGGATATCCAGCAAAGCTATTTGGCCTACCAGCCTGAAGTGAAGGCTGCCATAGATACTGGCCGTTGCTGTCTTTGAGCAACCTCATGGCAAGCTCAGTCTTGGAGTTGACAAGCAACACACCATTTTGCCTATACTGGGCAGGTACTTCATATATGAGCTTCAGTATATCATCAGCGGTAATAGCTCCTACCTGTCCAGCATTTACTCTGGATACCACAGTACCATTGAGAATACCTTCAGGTTGTTTGTTTGCATGGCCAGTTCCTATGACAAAGGCTGTATCTTCTGCCTCAGCTATTGCCCTAGAAAAAGAATCAGTTGTAATGCTCTCAAGCGCTACATCAGTATCCATCAACTCATCTTCGCCAACTTTTGTCAAACCATACAGGTCTTCAACATACTGATAGTCATCGCTTGGTGTCATGGTAGATTCGGTTACAGCCGTTCCAGTTTCAAGTTTGCCCCATCCAACAGTTACCTCTGTCAAACTACGTCTACGAATTCTGTCGCTCCTGGTTTGCCTTACAGTCGCAAGGCTACGCATAATAGTTATCTTAGGTAGTTCTCTATAAATTTCTGCTTCTAATTCTTCCGGAATAAGGATTTGCCCAGTTGCATCAGATACAAGCGCCTTGACTTCTTCCGGGACTAATGCGGATTTTCCTTCTCTCATGAATTTGAAGAATGCTGATTTTTTCTCGCTAGGTTGCCCCTCATTCTTGCTATCATTTGGCACAGGTGGCCTATTAACGACAGTTTCTATTTGAGCTATGCGCTCATTGATTTTCTTCTGAAATTCCTCAAATTCTGCTTTTGTGTAGAGGCCCTTTTCCCTAGCCTCAAATTTTTCCCTCAGTTCCTTGATGAGATTTTGCAACTCTAAAACTTTTTCATCCATATTCATGATACCTCCTTCAAAATTTTTCTAAGTTCTTGTATTGTTTCATCCAGCAAGTGGTCATCCGACTTGCTTTCACCAGACGGCTCCTTGCTTTTCTGAGTGGAATCATCCGGCTCAGATGCTGCAAGTAGTGCCTGTAATGCTTGTATAGCCTGCTCAACCAATGTCCGGTTGGAAGTAGATAAAACACGTCCAGCTTTGATTTCGCTAGACGCACCAATGATAGCATACAAAAGCATATTCAAGTCAGCGTGTTTTTCTGCCCATGGTGGTTCCCTGTCAAGTTTTTTGTAGTACCTTTCAAGATGTCGTTTGATTGCTGGTATATCGCTGTCTGGTATATTGACACCGCCACGTGCTCCTTGTATAGCAGCCGCAGCAGCATATATAGCCTTAGGTACTGCCATGAGCCGTCCATCTATAACATCTGCAATTGGCAATTTGTATGCTCCGAAATTGTCTGCATTTTCTTCGTCATACCATAGAAAGGCCTTGCGGTATTTGCTCCAGTCGATGTTTTCTTTGTCTGGTCCTCCTGCCCAATTTGCTACCCTCGCTCTTGCAGCGTCAGCGTCCCAAGACCTACCTTCATCGGCAAGTGGCAAATCCTGATATGGTACAACTGCTTTGACAGCCTCAACCTGTGCTAATGGGTTCATAGGAAAAGTTACCAATGACCATTCCCACAACCGGATTTCCTTTAGTCTGCGAACTGCGCCCTCCCACAGTTCTTTTATGGCATCGTAGCCAATGGAAAGACCTTTTAGAGCTCCCTGCTTCAACAGGGCATAGGCTTCTCTGCCTTTAGTGGTTTCAAGGTTAAGCTGCCCTTTTACTTTTAAGCCTCTTTCATCTTCATATGCCTCTAAAGTAACACCAATAGGCTCTGTCGGATTATGCTGCCACAAAATCGGCATTCTTGGATTTTCCTGCAATGTCTTTGAAAAAGCGCCAGGCTCTATCACATCACCGCCTAGGTCCTCGTTATTGAATACAGCAGCGTACCCTTCAAAAATACCTTGTTCATCAAGCGATTTTACGTCAAATTTGAAACCTCTTTGTTCCATACACTATATTCACCTCCGTCTACACAATATCTATCCCCCATACCCCATCCTCGGTGATATACGGGTTTGTTTTTGCTACGAATTCACTCTTTCCAACTTCATCTGCAACAGGTTCTCCCGTAGATTCAAACAATCTAAATCTATCTTCTGCTCTTATTTTTTCAAACTCGATACTAGTCCACTTATCACCCATCAAGACCTCCGCTCTCCGCAAATCGCTCACTCTCGTCCGTCACCTCCTCTCAAGAACTTGATATCCTATAGTACATCTGCACATTGGATGTGCTGGTGGTGCTAATACATTAGGTAGTTTTTTTGTTAGCCCTGGAAATGTTTCTTCTAGCCCTATTGTTTGTCCATCTAGTGGCCCACAAAAATCGCATGTTCTTTCATCTTCTGCTGTCATCCATGTTTTTACAACCTTACCTCTGAAATAGCCTTGTTCTTGCGCCTGCCTAATAGCCTCAAGCTGTCCATAGTTGTATGAAAAGGACAACTCAGTTCTTGCTATTCTCAACGCCCGAAAGCGATGCAAATATCCCGCATAATTCAGTACCTGATGTTCTACCGCTTTGAGCGGTAGACCTTCGGCAATGAGATTTTCTCTAAATCGCCTCACCGCCTCTGCTTGTTTTGGCGTCAAACCAATCACAGGTCGCAGTATTCTACCTAACTCATCAGGTGATACTGGATTGTCTACCGTATAATAACGCAAAATAGCTCTCATTGCTCGATACTGACTATCAAACAAAGCTACAGCTAATTCACCACCCCACGTCTGTATCCATTCTTCTATCCTGCGTCCTGTTGGCGTAAATCCAAAAGGTCTACCTGCATAAGCTTCTATATTTTCTCCCATCTTTGTACCTGCGCTTTGGATTGCCTTTCTCCATTCAGGGTCAAGCACCTCTACAACAAAACGGGAGTAGTCCTGCTGCCACTGCAAAAGCCACTCCAACGGCATTTCGTGGTCCCTAATGGCATTTCTCAATTCCTGATATTTGATGGCCTCTCTTTCTGCGTTCCAAGTTGAATACAGCCATCTTGCTATTTTGGGTTCGTTGGCATTCAAATATCCTCTCAGCACTTCCTGAGTATTCCTAGTATTGATCGGTATTGGCTTTAACCACGGTGGTATTCCGGGCGGATTGTATCCAGGAACTATTTCGCCAGGTGAAACTACATCAGGTCTTGGAATAGCACTTGGTATGTCTCTTCCATATGGATCTGTTTTTCTCATCATTCCTCAGTCACATCCTCACCGCTGATAGTCGCTAGCGGCATCATGTTTCCTGGTACCATCAGCGTATTTGCACCTTCTACTTCTTCATAGCCTATCAACAATCTTGCTTCGTTAGGTGTCAATATACCTGTTTTCACAGCTTCTATCGCTCTGTTCCATACAGCTTCTCTATCCTCTTGCAGGGCCTCTATTTCATCACGATCATAGTCAACGTATATCTTCTCATCACCAAACTTCGGCACTAGCCAGTTATTCAATTCATCTCTAATCCAATCCATAAGTGGCAGGACTGTTTCAGTATAGAATGCCTGCCTAGCTTCTTTGTAGTTGCTATATGTCTTGTTGGCTGTATCTCCAATCAATTCAGGTGGCACACCAAATGCAATGGCGATCTCTCTTGCTGACAGTTTCAATCCTTCAATCCAATGCATGTCTGCTGGCGAAAGGCCCATCTCCTTCCAATCAAGACCACCTTCAAGAAGGAGGGGTCTGCCAGCATTCTGTGCACCTGAATACTGCTCCTTTATCTGTTCCTTTAGACGATTGTATTGTTCTTCTTGTAGCTCATTCTCTGTTACCAACGCGCCTGGTGGCCTTGCACTATTCTGAAGCAGGGCTACGTTCCACGCGCGGCTTTCATTATTCTGGTCTATACTTCTGGCCGCTGCCTCGATGGGAGACATTCCGTACCAGTCGTCCAATGGGCTGAACGTCTTGAGGTGCAGTATTTCTTCTGGTTTGAAGCTGACTACCACACCTCCAACTGTGTATTGGTAGCCACCTACCATCTGTTGTGCGTTTCCTGGTACCACCTTCATTCGATCCGGTCTCAACACATATAACTCCCTTGGCGTTCCACTTTGCGGGCCAACTGTTTCGATGTAACTGTTACCAGATAGCATCAAAAAAGCAGTCAGGTTCTCAAAGAACCGACTGCCACCTTGCCATGGATTTGGCTGTTTCAATATATCAATCAATGGATGTTCATCCAACTCTTGCACTTTTCCACCTCTACCTTTTTTGTAAACCAACCATGGTATACCTGCTACAGCCATAGCTATTTGTCGCACGCACGCATAAACATATACGTTGTTTTGATAGCCTTCTTTAGCGAAATTTGCATAATTTTTGGGTGTCCACACGGGCTGGCCTAGCATCATGGCCACTATCGCTCTTGTGGTCTGGCTTTGTTTTTGAAACCATGTCCTCAATCTTTCAAACATAGTGTCACCACCTTTTTATAATGCCCTGAGTCTTGGTTCTTTTCTGTCCATATCATCTTCAAGACCATAGCGGACGCAATCAATGGAATGGTTGTCCTTGTCCGGAAACTCGCTTTTTACAATCCCGTTGCGGTCCGTTTCAAGTGAGTAATTGATAAACTCCTTTGCAGCTAACGGGCATCGCTCCGGGTCGATAATAATCTGTTCCAGATCTTGAAGAAACTTTATTCCGAACTCCACAGATCCGGGTCCTTTCTTTGCGCCTTTGATTTTCATGCCAAAAGATTTTAATTCAGCAATGCTTTTCGGTTCTGCACTATCGGCAATAGTCACAACATCATTATATTGCTTTACTTTATCCCAGAACTGCCGGTTAAATAAGTTAAGGCCGCTAATTTCAGCAAAAAGATAAAGCCTCCGATGTGTTCGATCAAAGTGCATCCTTTCAAAGCAAAGAGGATCCACCGCATAACCGAAGTCCAAACCCTGCCTGATGCGGTCAAAAGTTGCAATTTCATCCTGGGTAATAACCCGCAGTTCAATATTTGTGAATACCTCCAAGCCAGTACCGACTTCTTCGCCTAGATATTCATGCCGATACGCTGTTTCATTTGTTCTTTTTAAATGCTCTGCATCGGCTATAAATCGCTCGCCAAGCCACTCTTTTGGTACGTCTAAATATGTAGAATGATGTACTCTCCGGCCGGGTTTTGATATCTTTGCCTCTTGATTCACCCAACTACGTCCAGACTTCGGTGGGTTATATGAAAAAAACGAAATCCGCTTTTTATTCTCGCCTCTAAAAAGAGATTGCAAGATATTACGAATTTCGTCCATACTGGCAAACTGGTCAAGCTCTTCAAACCAGGCATATTTGATATAGCCTTTACCTAAATTGATAGATTTCATCTTTCTTGGGTTATCTGCCGCTTTAAAAACTATCTTTTGACCTGTGGGAAGATAAATGATCTGCATTGGACTTACCTGAAACTTAAAAAGATGAGCTATACCCATCTTTGCAGCAGACCATTCAAATTGTCCAAATACTGTATCTCGGAGCTCGTTTTGATACCGTCTAAACACAACAGCATTGGCATCTGGATCCCTTATCAACCCCAATAATATTTCAATGCTGATAAAGGTTGACTTGGTGGATCCTCTTCCACCTTTCAGCCAGTATTCGTCATAAAGTTCCGCCTTGAGCTCTCTGTGTAGCTCATAAAATGGCGGTGCAATAAGTTTTGATAGGTTAATCTTTGTCATCTATATCATCTACTATCTTGACGGTCATTTCTGTGTTCACATTCAGTTTGTCATTGAACATGCCTAAATGTTTCCCGAGAAGCTCTAATGCTTTTATCTTATCGTAGGTCTTGACTTCCCGTTCTACAATGTCTCCAGATTCCGTAGGAATAGTTTTAACTTTTACACTAGCAATGGCAGCAGTGTCTTCCCTGTTGGCATCACCTCGGATTGTAGCATCGTCCATGTTAATAACATCTGTTGCATTAACGAATGCAACTTTGGCCAACTCACGCAATACCCGGTCCTGGCTTATTCCAGTTCGCCTTGAGCGTTCGGCCATGGCCTGTTTTATAGCTGCTGCTACCCTAGTTTTACCTAGCAACTGTGAACCAATCTTATCTGCATTTTTTGCACTATACCCTGCTCTAATAGCGGCTTGCGTTGCGTTCAGATCAATTAAATATTCTTCAATAAACCGTTTCTGTTTTAATGTTAATGCCACATCACCTCACCTGCCCTAGTCGATTCGTTTGTTTTCTTGCATGAAAAAAGCACCCTTATAAAGAGTGCTTGAAATATTTTATTGTGGTATTAAAGTTATTCCGTTTGAACCACTTATATTAATAATATCACCTTTGTTTAAATCTATTGTCACTTGTTTTACACCTATATCACTTGAGTTAGAAATTATTTCGTTGACCTTTGGTATGCCTGAACTGTCATATACAATAAAATTTGAGGAACTACTTACATTATTTCCTGCTATGTATCTACCAGGTGCAATATCTAAGCCTACTAACCAGTATCCACTATATAAAGTAATTTGCTGTTTATTTGGAACAGAATTACTTACTACAGGTTCAAAATGAACTTTATTTAAATTAGATATTTTAATCTGCCAACCATCTGACAATACTACTCTTACTTTATTTACACCTACACCATTACTATTTCCTAAAATCTCATTTGTTATTAAAGCACCATCGCTGCTATTTATAATAAAATTACCTTGCCCTGCTGGCGCTGTGGCGTCATATGTGCCTACCTTAATATCTCTGCCAGCAATAAAAGTACCAGCACCTAAATCCGTTGCCGTACCTATAACTGTTCTCTTTAAATTGTTATCTTTATTGTCTATTGTTGTATCAGGTTTAGTTGTTTTTTCGGTATTTGTAACTATATTATTTGTTTTTGTAGTTGCTTCGTTTGCTGTCGTGGTTGTAGTCTTCGCTGTCTCTGTTGGAGCTTTGCTCGGTTTTGTTATAGATGCCCCTATTATCAATACCACCAGTGCTGCAACAAAGGTTACTATCGCTTTTTTCTCTTTATATTTTATCATGTCCATTAGTCCAAATACCGCAAACGGCAATGCTAAGAATATTAGAAATGTGCCAAAGCTACTTACTAGCGCCGATAAACTTAGAAGATAATAAATAGATGCTATTATCATCTTCCATTTCGTTTTAGACCTAAATCCAGGAATAAAATTCACTATTAACCTCCCCTTTTCTCTCATAATTTACAATATAATAATATATTCTATATTTATCTGATTTTTCC